>Ga0315320_10005832_pt1 | contig 10053 bp, 6 predicted proteins | sample M140m21515metaG_FD_203458 | JGI IMG/M metagenome (GOLD analysis project Ga0315320, IMG submission 203458) | Ammonia-oxidizing marine archaeal communities from Monterey Bay, California, United States - M1 40m 21515 | ecosystem: Environmental > Aquatic > Marine > Coastal | place: USA: California...
TTATGTTTAGGCGAGACGAGGATAAGATGTCTTCGCTCCAATCAGGGCCTAGGTTCGCATCTAGCAATGATGATAGATCTGGTTGTGCTTTGTCAGACATTAAATCAATCGGATTTTCGCGCTGTTATATAGCTTCTTCATCATGCCAAACCTCTTTCCCTTTGGCAAGGGTTATGCTTAAGTGAATAGTCTGTGAAGTAATTTTCTTGGAATAACGACAATAGTGTGCCATTTTGGATATTGGTTCATTTTCGGGATGATCATGAAACTTTTTTCAAGCCAGCTCAGGTGGCGGAATTGGTAGACGCGCCAGGTTAAGGACCTGGTGGGGTAACCCGTGGGGGTTCGAGTCCCCCCCTGAGCACCATTTGCAAAAATTCCTACTTGCTACCCTTTTTTGGTCTTGTCAAAAGTTCTATGGCTTTTGCGAAGACCCTCAGTATAGTCATCCTTGAAAGTAGGATTCCCGAGGTAGTCATACCCTTCGAAGCTGCCATGCTTTTTATTATTTTCGTAATGTTCGAGAAGGCGCACTCGGAACTCTCCTCCGCGTTGCTTGTACTTTTTAATGGCCCATTCATTTGCTTCCGGTGATGGGTATTGCGGGAATTCTCGTTTGGCATCTTCGTGAACTTCAAGCCAAAGCGAGGCGTATATCTTTTTCTTTAGGTGCGCATCGCTTTGTGTTTTATAGTCTTCGGGATCAATCGGGTCATGGAAATAATAAATGTGCGTCCCATGTTTTTCTCCATGTGTAAATTCTTTATCAAAAACTTGTATTCCATCTTGCCTAAATCGTTTCCATCTGCCGTGCAGTTCACCTGAAAGAAATTGTTTTGTTTCGTGAACTTGCCCATTATCAAATTTTAGCTTTGTTGTTCCGCTGTAAGGCAATGCTTCGACTCGACCGTCTTCCTCGTATGAATGAATGCGCGGGGTATCGTACCAATCTCCTCCGTTAATCAATTCTACGCCCGTAACTTTACCATTTTTGACCGCCACCGATCCTAATGTGAAAGCTTCTGAGCCAGTACCAATGACTTTTGCCGTGGTGGTTGCCGAATAACCCGTGCCGCCTGAAGTAACGATTAGACGAACCACTCTTCCTTTTGTGTCTATCTCTGGACCAACTGTTGCGCCCTGCCCCTTCCAGAAGAGATTCTGGTCAAGAAAAATAACTTGCGTGGCTTCTTTGATGTGAATTTTTGATGCATCGACTTCGCGACTTTTGTAAGGGCACCAAGGAAGTGAATCGCTATTGTGTGAGAATTTGTGCCACCAAGACCTTAAATTTTCCTGTTTTCCACCAAATTTCACCAACACGGCAAGTCCAGTTCCGCCGATTAGCAATAAGATTCCAAATAAAAGCCCTTTTTTCATGCTTTATTAAAAAAAGCTATTTTGTTACCTTGAATCTAGTCTGGCAAGAGGGAAAGAACAAATGAAATTTCATCGACTCCCTTTATCGGAATTGGAGTGCCTGTGAACCATCGATCGAGCAAGGCTCTTGACAAGTAAAGGTCCCTTGTAAACGAACCCAGAATAGAGTTGAATGAGCGATGCACCGACGTCTAGTTTTTCTCCGGCAGAAATGGCGTCACAGATTCCACCTACTCCAATTATTGGAATGCGACCACCTGAAGCCTTGGCGAGATAGCGTACGACATCTGTGGAGCGTTTTCTTAGAGGCAAACCGCTGAGCCCCCCCGATTCCGTGCAGCATTCTGAATCCGACTCGACTCGGCCAATAGTCGAATTCGTTGCAATAATTCCATCGATTTCATAACGAAAAGCAAGTTCGAGGACAATGTCTAGAGCTCGAAATGATTCGTCTGGAGAAATTTTTAATAACACTGGGACGCGTCGCTGTACCATTTTCACTGAAAAATTCTTCCGTTCTTGATTTATGGCATGTAGGAGTGGTGCTAACCGGTCGGGTTTTTGGAGCGTTCGAAGGCTTCTCGTGTTAGGGCTACTTATGTTAATGGCGATATAATCCGCCTGCTCTGCCACAATTTTGAAGCACGAAATGTAATCATCTGCTGCTCGATCGAGATTAGTTGCTTTAGCCTTTCCGATATTAATGCCAAGCGGAGCATATCGTTTTTCTCTCGGATAGTTTCTTTTTACTCGTTCAGCTACGATTTCTGCTCCATCGTTATTAAAGCCCATTCGGTTGACTATCCCTCCCACTTGAGGGTAGCGAAAAAGCCTAGGCTTTGAGTTACCTCGCTGTTGCCGGGGAGTTACGGTTCCAATTTCGACATGCCCAAAACCAAGAGCAAATGCAGATTGAATGAATTCACCGTTTTTGTCCATGCCTGCAGCCAAACCAATGGGATTAGGAAAATCCAAGCCGAAAAGACGAATTGGCGAAGACTCGGAACGACAGTAAATGGACGTAAGGTGCCTTAACATAGAAGCTTTGCCAAGAATTCGCATAGAAAAAGCTGCGATTCGGTGAGCCCGCTCAGCTTCTAGCTTAAATAATATTGGTCTTAAGATTCTTTCGTACAGAAGGCTCATGATTTCATCGGGTTCCTATTATTCCATCTCTTTCTATTCTGTAAAGTTTTTGATTCGGATTTTTTACGGGAATGATGAAAAAAATGCCTCTTCTTGAACTAGGAGGTTGACTTGAGCAAAAATCCCAACTTATGGCAGGGGGTGATGGATAAAAAGGAAACAAGACTTGATTGGTGTATCGTTCGCTTGGGCGAAGATAAAAACTGGTGGGTAAACGAAATTAGCGACAATGTAAACTGGGATGTAGATGGCTTAGGCATAATCGACCCCAAGCAATTCATTCATATGAATGAGTTGTTAGATGCGATGACTGAATATGGACTCGCTTCGGAAATTGTCGACGAAGCGTTTTTTACCTTTGAGATTGCCGATGAATTGGAAGGCGGAAGAATTAGGCTTAGCCGTGTGAGAGATTCTTTGTTGAAAGCGGAAGATATGTTGTTTGCTTTGCCAGACGTCATGGATGAGGACAAGGGGCCCTACGCCGATTTTCTTACTCATATCTCTGTCTTGCGGGTAAAGATGCTTAATGATCTGATCGACTTTGCTGAACCTTTTACTATAGATGAAATGGAGGAAGTTTTAGCTGAGCGCCACAACAACGATTATCTCGAAGGTCGTCGCACGCACTTCTATATAGAGATTGAATCCATCTTAGAATTTGTACCCGAAGGCTTTGCTCTTGATCATGATATTAAAGACGAGGACGATGAAGTGAACGGGGAGGAGGATTATTCAGACCTCGATACCACTACCGTAGAGTCTGGCGATAAAGAAGAAGAAAAAATGCTTCGTACTGAAGATTTGAAGTGGGAGGAAGAAGAAAGAGAGAAAGAACCGAGTCGCTACGAAGATTCTGCGCCTGATGAGGTTCCGCCAAAATGATGTCGGAGAATCCTCTCAGCGAAGTATGTAAGAATCATGTCAGCCCCTGATCGTTTAATCGAGGTCAGCGATTCCATCATACAAGCCTCTAAGTCAAGCCATCCTCTTTCGGCGGCCGCCCAGATGCGAGCGTACTCGCCGGAAACTTGATAGGCGACAATGGGAAGATTGAAATTGTCTCGAGCGTATCGAATAACATCAAGATATGGTTCTGCAGGCTTAACCATAAGAAAGTCTGCACCTTCTCTTTCGTCCAATAGAAGCTCCCTTTTAGCCTCTCGAAAATTGGCAGGGTTCAACTGGTAGGTTCTTTTATCAATGGAGGAATGATTGTCTGGTCGCTCGCTTCCAACCGCTTCTCGAAAAGGACCATAGTATGCGGAGGCAAATTTAGCGGAATAGGCCATAATAGCGGTCTGTGGGTAACCGAATTCGTCCAAATTGCGCCGAATTTCAGCGATGCGACCGTCCATCATGTCGGATGGAGCAACGATGTCTATTCCCGCGCTTGCCGCAAGCACGGCCATCTTTGTTAGAATGGCAACCGTACGATCATTGTCTACATTACCCGAGCGGTCAAGTACGCCATCGTGACCGTGCAAAGTATAAGGGTCAAGTGCCAGGTCGCCCACCAAGATCAATTCGGGTAATGCCAGTTTAAGGATTCGAGCGGCATTTAGCAGTAGGGAGTTTGAGTTTAGAGCTTCGGAACCCAGCTCGTCTTTCTTTTGGCATGGTACCCTTGGGAAAAGCGCTACCGCCCGTAGCCCCAATTCGTGCAACTCTCGACATTTTTTAATAAGTTGAGGGACCGGCAAACGAAAAACATCTGGCATGGATTCAATCGGTTCGGGTTCACCTTCTCCTTCCACCACAAATATGGGCAGGATGAAATTATCTAACTGCAATTCCGTTTCTTGCACTAAAGCCCTAATCCCCGAATTTTTTCGCAGACGACGGGGCCGCAAGGGGAGGTCTAGCATTTTTGGAGCACTCATTCCTTTAATTTATTTTTCATTTAGGTCAACAACTGCAATGATCTTTATTTATTATTGATTTTAAGGAATTTTAGCAACTTCGGTTTGCACCTCTCTACCTTTACCCTTTTAGTGTCTTTTACATAATTTCCTTTGAATTCATGCGATTCGTTTTTGTCACTTCTAACTACTTCCTCTCTCGATTTAACGATTTCGAGCTTTTTTTCTGTATTACCGTGAAAATGTGCAGATAATACAGATAAATCAGAGAGACACTTTATTTTTAGACTTTAACTTGGCGAAAGTATTTTTTTGCCAGAACAACCGCGCATGTATTTTTTTGCTGAAATGATATCGGCTTCTTTATTTTTGTAACGGTTGCTGCATGCGATGTCTTGGGAAATAGTATTTGTCGCCTTTGTGCTGTTTGCGGCGCTAGTGAGTTTTATCTTGGAGCGTGTCCCGACGGATGTAACTGCCCTTACTGTTTTTTCTCTTATCACCATTGTTTCAATTTTTACTGGTTCTGAACGCTTACCAGGACTGGAGGAAATTCTCGGAGTCTTTGCTAATCCCGCCCCTTTAACAATCGCTGCAATGTTTATTGTAAGTGCTGCCTTGGGTAAGTGCCACTTGATTGAAGCGGCGTCTGGTTACCTCACTCGCCTTATAGGAATTGGATACCGAGGCTTTCTTTTAGTGTTAGTTGCATCTGTTGCCCTTATCTCTGCTTTCGTCAATAATACTCCCGTTGTCGTCGTCTTTCTTCCCGTTGTAATGAGCTTGGCAAAATCGATGAATATTTCTTCGTCTAAGCTACTTATTCCGATGTCCTATGCTTCAATCTTTGGCGGATGTTGTACGCTTGTAGGCACTAGCACCAATGTTCTGGCTAGTGGGATAATGGGCAGGAATGAGATTTATCCTGAGATGGAACCTCTCGGAATGTTCGAGTTGGCAAAGGTCGGTCTTCCCCTCTTTTTCGTCGCGACAGGTTATCTCGCCCTGTTCAGTCGACGACTTTTGCCTGATCGCGAAGCTCTAACCAACATTCTGTCGGACATTCAGCAAAAGGAGTTCTTGACTGAAGCCATCGTTCTTTCGAATTCTTCCCTTGACGGAAAGACTGTCGACGAATCGGGACTGTCCGACTTAAAGAGAATGCGACTTCTAGATGTATGTCGTGAAGGGAGCGTATTAACGGAAGATAAAGGGAAACTTATTTTGCGGTCAGGAGATCGTCTTATTCTTTCTTGCAAACCTTCTGGAATAGTAGAATCGCGTAACATTGATGGACTGGACTTGCTCAGCGAAACAACGCTCGGACTGGAACAGGTTTCCTCTGCTTCGGGTGTAATGGTTGAAGGTGTCATCGGGCCAGCCTCACCCCTTATTTCGCTTAGTATAAGGGAGATTGATTTTCGAAAGCGGCACAATGTAGCTGTTGTAGCCATTCACCGGAAGGGCCGTAATTTAACGCAGGAAATCGATTCTATCCGACTCCGCTCTACGGATACACTTCTATTGTTAGGGTCAGAGGAATCCATAGAAAATATTCGTCTCGGCGAGGATTTGATACTGCTTGATCACCCACCCGTACCAGTGGAAGACATGAGCCGAAAAGCACCTGTGGTAATAGGTGTCATTAGTGGAATAGTAGGTTTCTCGGCTTTAGGTGTTATGCCCATTGCAGCATCCTCTATTTTAGGTGTGGCCATTCTTTTTTTAACTGGGTGCATAAAGCCGAAGGACGCATACGCTTCTGTTGAATGGAATATACTCGTTCTTATTTATGGAATGCTTACCCTCGGGTTGGCGATGAAGTCATCGGGTGCCTCAAATTTGATCGCAGAAGCCCTTTCGTCGGGAGTGTTTGCATATGCGCCCGAAGAGTTTCGCCCATTCCTTCTACTAGGTGCAATTTATCTAACGACTGCCGTACTCACAGAAATTCTTTCCAATAATGCAACAATCGTCTTGATGGCCCCAATTTCCTTGGAATTGGCAAGTAAGCTTAGTTTTGAAGCTGAAGATGCCCGATCATTTATTCTAGCGACTTGCATTGCTGCCTCCGCCAGTTTCATGACCCCTATCGGTTATCAAACCAATACTTATGTTTACAGTGTTGGCGGGTATCGCTTTAGAGACTTTGTCAAGATTGGGTTGCCCTTAAATTTGCTCTACTTTCTCTCAAGTGTCGTTTTGATTGGGTGTTTTTGGGAATTTCCCCCTTTTGAGGGTGGTATAAGAGGTCTTTTTCAATAACCTCAGTTTATTTGCGATTGTTGCGAAATTAGCGAGATGACCCGTGTGGCCCTTTTAAATTTTGTGGTCCTAATGCGCCCATCGATATACAAGGAGTAATAGCTTTTGGTCGAAAGATGCTTTTAAGCTTACCCGACAGAATTGTATTTCAAAATATTAATCTGTTTTTAATGACAAGAAAAACCCACTTCTCATAAACATAAGGCTCACATTGCCAATTTATTACGATATTTTTAGGTTCCCTTGCGTTTCCTTCCCTCCCTCCCTTCTTGCCGATCCCTTTTTCTGTGCATAAATCTATTCAAAACCCCTTGACCAGACCACACTGTTTTGTTTATATAAGTAATGATTTACCTTACCAACATATTATGCATTTCATGAGACTTCTTTCCACTCCCTCATTCCATTAGATCTACTAATAGCACAACCATCGCAAACCACGAAACTATGTCGGAAGAAAACCCTCCTGAAAATAATATTGAACGAGTCGACCATAAGGAGGCTTACGATGCTTCTCAAATACAAAAGCTTGAGGGTCTTGAAGGAGTCCGAAAACGCCCTGACATGTACATCGGCGATACTCACGAACGCGGACTTCATCATTGTGTATTTGAAATCATTGACAATTCTATTGACGAGGCGCTGGCAGGACATTGCTCTGAGGTTAAGGTTAATGTACATAACGACGGGTCTTGTTCGATCGAGGACGATGGGCGCGGCATTCCTGTGGATATGCATCCTAAGCACAACATGCCTGCATTGGAGTTGGTTTTAACAAATTTGCACGCTGGCGGTAAATTCGGTAAGGGCGCCTATCAAGTTTCTGGTGGGTTGCATGGAGTTGGTGCAAAGTGCGTGAATGCAGTATCCGAGTGGTTTGTGGCTGAGGTTCGCCGTGATGGCAAGGTTCACTCCATGGAGTTTGCCCGTGGCAAGACGACCCAAACCCTCAAGGTTATCGGGTCTAGTTCTCGCACTGGCACAAAGATAACGTTTTTACCTGATCCTGAAATTTTTACTGAAATTAGGGAGTTTAATTTTGATATTCTTGCAAAACGTCTCCGTGAACTGGCTTTCCTTAACCCTGGTGTGTCGATAAACTTGGAAGATGAGCGCATCGGCAAAAGTGAAAGCTTTAAATTTGATGATGGAATTAGCGAATATGTCGCATACCTTAACGAAAATAAAACGACGTTGCACCCCAATCCCATTAGTTTTTCCGGGGAGTCGACTAACGAGAGCGGTGATGGTACCATTATTGCCGACATTGCGTTGATGTATAACGACGGCTTTAGCGACCAAATATATTCTTATGCGAACTCCATTCACAATGTAGAAGGCGGTACCCACCTATCTGGTTTTCGCACTGCTCTAACTCGAGTGGTCAACGGTTATGCTCGCACCAATGATCTTATTAAAGATAAAGACCTTTCTCTCTCTGGTGAGGATGTGCGAGAGGGACTAACTGCCGTTATTTCAGTTAAAGTGCCAGAACCCCGTTTTGAAGGTCAGACCAAAACTAAGTTGTCCAATCGTGAGGTCGACGGCATCGTTCAGAAAATAGTTGGTGAAAAAATGAAATTTCATTTCGAGACCAACCCTGATGAGGCATGTGCCCTTATCGAAAAGGTAGTTCATGCCGCTAGAGCGCGTGAAGCTGCCCGAAAGGCTCGAGAAACTGTGCGCAAGGGTGCTTTGTCCGGGGGGGGGTTGCCAGGGAAACTTGCCGATTGTGCTGAAAAAGACCCCGCCAAGAGCGAGCTTTACATCGTAGAAGGTGATTCTGCAGGTGGTTCCGCAAAGCAAGGAAGAGATCGACTTACGCAAGCCATTCTTCCCTTGCGAGGCAAGTTGCTTAATGTTGAAAAAGCACGCTTGGACAAGGTTTTGAACAATGCGGAAATTCGAAGTCTTATTACAGCCGTTGGTACAGGTATTGGAGATCATGAAGGAGAAGGGGCCTTCGAAGTGGAAAAGGCTCGCTACCACAAGATTATCATAATGACTGACGCGGATGTGGATGGAGCGCACATTCGAACCCTTTTGCTAACATTTCTTTTTCGCCAGATGCGTGGTCTCATTGAGCATGGTTACGTTTACGTTGCCAGACCGCCTCTTTACAAAATTAAGCGTAGAAAAACTGAGCAATACATTGAGGACGATTCCGAAATGAGCCGAATACTTCTGCAATTGGGATCTGAAGACGTCACGCTCTTGCAAGCAAAAGGCAACAAAAGTTTTTCGGCAGAAGTAGTACGGGCATTGGTTGAATCCCTATCCAGGCTCGAGGCGCTCGGTGCCGGTGTCCGTCGCTATGGTTGCGACCTGCCTCGCTATCTTCGTCGACATGATAACCAATCCGGAAAACTACCTCGTTACATCGCTCGTATTAGGACTGGCAACAAAGAAGAATTCCGCTTTTTCCCTGATGCCGAAGCTCGCGAGGGTTTTTACGAGGGGCAAAACATTCCGACTGAGGAACGCGAAGGAACTGTGAATCGTGAAATTGAGAACGAAGGGCAGCTTGTCCGGAAGCGGATATCGGTCCACGAAATTTTCGAGTCTCATGAAATGGAAAAGATAGTTGAGGGCATCACCGAACAAGGTATCAAATTGGAAGATTTCGATACCGATGGTGAGAATCCTAATTATAAGCTTGTTGAGAATTTTGGGCAGGAGGGAAAAGAGAACGAGATGGAGATACGCTCTCTGCTCGATGTCCTTGAAAACATTCGCTTGCTCGGACGCAAGGGACTGCAGATTCAGCGCTACAAAGGTCTTGGTGAAATGAACCCCAAGCAACTCTTCGAGACAACTATGGACCCCAATACTCGAAGTCTTGTGAAGGTCGATATTGCCGATGCTGCGGCAGCTGATCATCTTTTTTCCATGTTAATGGGCGAAGATGTACCATCCCGTCGTGCATTTATCGAAGATAATGCTTTGAATGTGTCCTATCTTGATGTGTGACTTTGCCATTTTCGTCAAGTAACCCAGTGACTTTTCGACTACCAATCATCCTAACCAATATATCCTAATGGAAGAAATTTCCGAGCGTCTGATCCCAACCAACATAACGGAGATCATGCAAACAGCCTACATCGATTACTCGATGTCAGTAATTGTCAGTCGAGCCCTTCCCGATGTTCGAGATGGCTTCAAGCCTGTTCAGCGCCGTGTGCTCTACGCCATGATGCGCGAAGGTTTGCTACACAATCGTCCATATGACAAATGTGCAGGCGTTGTCGGTGAAGTGCTTAAGAATTATCACCCACACGGGGATGGTTCCGTATACGATACTTTGGTAAGGATGGCACAACCATGGGTTATGCGTTACCCTCTGGTAGACGGACAGGGAAACTTCGGCTCTGTTGATGGTGATTCTGCTGCGGCCTATAGG
>Ga0315320_10005838_pt1 | contig 10050 bp, 8 predicted proteins | sample M140m21515metaG_FD_203458 | JGI IMG/M metagenome (GOLD analysis project Ga0315320, IMG submission 203458) | Ammonia-oxidizing marine archaeal communities from Monterey Bay, California, United States - M1 40m 21515 | ecosystem: Environmental > Aquatic > Marine > Coastal | place: USA: California...
CTGATCACGCCAAGCTTTCCCTCTGCCCAAATCTGGCTGGACGACCGGTCTCCGCTGGTGTTGGAGCGGCAGTACGGTCGACTCGAAGGCTCGAAGCTGCAACGGGCTTTATGGCAGCGTTTCGAATCTGCGGGTGGTAGGGCTCGCTCGGGTCGCGTCAATCAGGTGAACTACGACGCGCGAGGAGCGGAGCTTCGGCTGGTGGATGGTGAGGACCTTCGAGCGACGGTGTTCGTGGACGCCACCGGTCACGGGGCTCGTTTCATCCAGCGCCGGCAGGGCAAGACGAGCGGATACCAAGTCGCCTACGGTGTTTTGGCTGACTTGAAGGGTGAGCCCGCCCCGAGTGATCGCATGACGCTGATGGACTACCGAGGGATCACGCCAGGGGACGATATCTCGAACCCCTCATTTCTCTACGCGTTTCAGCGAGAGAGTGGACTTTGGTTTCTGGAGGAGACGGTCCTGGTTGGGCCCAACAAGACGGGCTTCGAAACCCTGCGGAAGAGGTTAGAGCGCCGGTTGGGCTCTATGGGTGTTTCTGTGAATCGAGTGTTCGAGGAGGAGAGGTGTCTAATCCCGATGAACCCGCCTTTGCCGAGAATGGACCAACCCGGCCTTGGCTATGGTGGAGCGGCATCGATGGTGCACCCGGCTTCCGGATATATGGTCGCGTATGCGGCGGGTCGTGCTCCGCGTGTGGCGTCCTGCCTGGCTCATGGGCTTGGCCGGTCCGGCTCCGATCCGCGCCAAGTCGTCCGCGAAGCATGGGATGTGATTTGGCCTCGCTCGGATCGGCAGTCTCACGCGCTCTATCGTCTAGGTTCAAACATCTTGGCTGAATTTAGCGTAGAGGAGACTCGGGAGTTCTTCCGGGCATTCTTCGAGCAGCCGAAGAGTCGGTGGCGCGGATATCATAGCCGGAGCTTGGATGTGCGAGGTGTGATGGCGAGCATGTGGGGCACCTTCGGACAGCTGCGCCCCGAGATTCGTAAGGCCATGTTTGCTGCTATCGCCCGCAACCCTCGTGAAGCGTGGGAGGCGATTCGGGGTGGCCTGCCGGAGTGAAGGGCTAGGTCCGCTGAGCGGCGAAGAGGCTTAGCAGAGCTGGCAAGAGGAAGACCTCCGCAGCGAGTGACGCGACGATGGCCACTAAGCTAAGTTCGGCGAACTCGCGAATCGGCGTGAAGCTGCTTAGGAAGAGAACGCAGAAACCCAAGAGGAGGGTGGTGTTGGCCAGAACGACGGCGCGACCGGTATGTTCGACCATGGCGATGGCTCCTTGACCGGCGCCTCCGCTTTGCTGGCGCTCCTCACGGTAGCGGGCGACCATATGAATCGTCCCGTCCACCACGAGGCCGAAAGCGACCGCGAAGACCATGACGCTAGACGCGTGTAAGGGGATGTCACGCAAAGTCATCCAAGCGAGAACGAAGGCCAACGGGAGAAGGTTCGGTGGCAAGCTGAGTAATCCGAGACGTACGTCTCGGAAGAGGAAGCTCAGCGTGAGGAAGACCAGGAAAACGGCGGCGAGCAGGCTTCGCAAGAGATCACCGCTGAGGCTTTGCAGTCCGGCGGCGGCACGCCATGCCTCGCCACCCACTTCCCAATGGAGCGGGCTTGAAGAGATGCGCTCTCGCGTACGGGTGGCGAGTTCCAGGTAATGCTGCGTTGGGGCGTCGCTGAGCCCAATCTCGATGCGTGCCATGGAATGGTCGCCGCTTAACCAGCGGCGGACCAGTGACTCGTTGGACTCATCGTTCACCAGGGAGAGGAGGGCTTCCATTCGTCGCCTCTCTTGCCACGCTTCGTTTGCCGGACCTCCCGAGATGCGATGCCAGACTTCACCCACTGGTTCGAGGTGGGTTCGTACCATGCGGACGTTTGGCTGATCGCGGAGCCAGGAGACCAGCCGCTCGATTTCGAGATTGGGGGCCGGCTCAAGCAGGCTTGAGTCTGGAGCGCGAACGAGGACATCCATCTGGCGGATGCCGCCGAGGCTGTTATCCAGCACCTCGGCGGTTTGCCGTAGCGGATGGCTTGGGGCGAACTGATCCAACATCGCGCTATCGGTCCGCACGCCGGCACCCACGACAACCGCGATTGCGAGTGCGAGAGCGCTAATGCTCACCGTGGTCCAGGGGTGCTCGACGCTCCACCGGGCGAGGCTTGATAATGAACTTCGCACGCGCTGCGCGATGGGTGGACCCTGCTGACGACGCTCATGCCGCGGAAGGGCGAGCGCGAGCAATCCCATGGTGATGCCGTAGCCGGCTAATACGGCGAGCGCCGCGGCCAGTCCAAAGCGACGCAGAGCCACAGTGTCCGCAAGAGTGAGGGAGGCAAACCCGATCGCGGTCGTAACCGATGTGACGAAGCAAGCTGCCCCGACTCGTTGAAGAGCGGTCCGGCCTGCGACCTCCGGAGGGTGGTCGGCGAGTTCTTCACGATAGCGGGTGATGAAGTGGATCGCGTCGCTGACGACGACCGTGATTAAGAGTGGAGGAACTATTGTAGTGAGGAGGTCGAGGGGAACACCAAGCCAACCCATGGCTCCGAGTACTGCGGCCAGGCTAAGGCCCGCGGCAGCTAAGGGGAGCAGGGCGCTGGGGGCGCTACGAAAGCCAATCGCGAGCACGAAGAGGTTCGCTAGGATAGCGAGAGCGATGAGCTGGATATGGTCACGGCCCAGTTCGGTGCCTACCGAGACTTTCAAGTGAGGCAGACCGGCGAGACGGACCCGAAACCCTGCCGGAACCTCGACTCCAGCAAGTGCCGCATCGAGGTTATGCATCACTTCGGTCTGCTCTTGTATCGCCAACCTCTGCCGGAGGTTGACGCGGATAATGGCGACGTCGTGGGAGGCGCTTACGAAGGCCCGCTCGAGTGATGGAGCGTGATCGATCGTGGCGCGAAGAGTCGCGATCTCTGCTGCGCTCGGTTCCTCATTTTGGAAAATGGCGGCATATCGAAGGGCGCCTCCCGTCCGCTCTAGAATATCTGCCGTGCCAAGGGGAAAGCGCTCTGGCGCGGTGTCCACCAGGGTTTGCAGTGTAAATTGAAGCGCGCTGTCTTGGTCTGCGTTGTCGAGCTCGGATTCAAGATCTTCAAGGCCGAGGTTTGTCTCAGGAGGAATATGCGGCACAGGGATAGTGCCGAGGCTGACGGTGTCGCGGACATATTCCACGAGCGCGACGCGACGCTCTAAAGCGTATTGGAAACGTAGGCCCGCGTCCGAAAGTACATCGGGACCTTGGACAAGGAGTAGGGCCTCGTTTGCGCCTTGGTGTTGCGCGAAGCTGACGATCTCCTCGGGGGCGGACTGCGAAGCGCTGGTGATTAAGTCTTCGGGCTCGAAGGCGACCTGAAGGCGCAGTGCTCCGAGCGCGACTGCAATAAGGACAGCCGACGAGAGCAAAAGGAGCAGCTTGCGTGGCGTGGACATAGGGAGAGGCGCCGGGGAGCCTGCGCGCTACCGTCCCAAGTCCGCGAGCTTTTCGGCGCTCGGCGATCCGGTCGATAGATCCCAGTTCAGCCGATGGCCTCGCTGCGTCACGTAATCGACGATGCGTGCCGGATTGCCCATCACGAGGGCATGAGGAGGTACGTCGCGGGTCACGACGGATCCCGCAGCGATCATGGCGTAGTGGCCGATGCGAATCCCGCAGACGATGGTCGCGTTAGCGCCAATGCTGGCTCCGCTCTCTACGTGAGTTGGGGATACCTCCCAGTCAGCCGCGAAGGCCCTCGGGATCTTATCGTTGGTGAATGTCGCCGCAGGACCCACGAAGACGTCGTCGTCGATAGTGACACCTTGATAGACCGAGACCCCGTTTTGCAGTTTGCAGCGATCTCCAATGCGAACGGAGGTGTCGATATAGACGCCCTGGCCGACGATGCAGCCAGCTCCGAGCTGAGCCCCCTCGCGGACCTTGGCCCAATCCCAGATCTTGGTATCCCGGCCGATCGTTGCGTCCGGCGAGACGGTGGCGCTCTCGTGTACAAAGTGGTCGTCAGTCATTCTAAGCTCGGTTTTCCTGTACTGCGTTGAAGGCGGATCGTGGCGTATCTATTGGTCGAAATGGCGGGCTACGCAAGCATGTGATACACGTCCGGCTGAAGCATCCCTCCAGCTGGGGGTTAGGTGATGTCGGAGAGTCCACTACATATTCCGTCCGAGAGGCCGCTTTCGGTCTCTGTGATTGTCCCCTCGTATAACGAGGAGGCTTGCCTGGCGGAAACCGTGTTCGAGATTCGAAGCTCGCTCACCGCGGCGGGTATCGGATTCGAGATTGTGATCGTCGACGACGGAAGCAGCGACGCGACTCCTGAGATTTCAGAGGATCTATCGCAACGGCCGGACACCAGAGTGCACCGGCTAGAGCAGAATAGTGGAATGGGCGCCGCCATGCGGGCCGGCATCCAGGCGGCTCGTGGAGAGTGGATTTGTTTCTTGCCGGCGGATGGGCAGTTTCCAGCCACGGAGCTGGTGAAGCTCTACCTGAAGCGGGATGGTGCGGACGCGATTGCTGGCGAGGTCAGCGTGCGCGAGAGAGCTCAGGCAGACGATCTGCTGCGGGTGATTCTATCGAAAGGGCTACGGTTTAGCATGCGCCTCGCGCATCCGAGGATGCCGAAGTTCAATGGCATTTTGCTGGTCCGCCGCAGTCTGGTGATTCCCATGTCGCTTGTGGGGGCTACCGGCTTTGTTCACCTTGAGATCTTGGATCGTATCCGCCGTACCAAGCGTGACTTTGTGCTCCGCTATGAGCCAATCGATCTCAAAGCGCGCACCGGGGGCACCTCGAAGACGGCCAACGTAAAGACGATCCTCGCGGTCACCTCTGACATCCTGCGCCTTCGTAAAAGCTATTGGCTTCGGTAGCGACTTAGGCTTGGCTTCGCTGCGAGGCGATCGCCGCTTGGAGGGCGTCGACTGCACGTTGCACGTCCTCACGGCTCATCCAATAAGCGAGAGGAAGGGTCAGGGATTGCCGCTGGTTACGCCATGATTGAGGGAGATCTCCTGGCTTGTAGCCATAGCTAGCGAAGGCGGGGTGCGCATGAACGGAGTAGGTGCCTAGAGTGGTTTCGATATCCTGGCTGAGCAGCGTTCGGGTGATCTCGAGACGGTTGATGTCATCCTCTAGCATCACCACGAAGGACTGGAAGGTGCACTCATCCACCTCGGCGGCTAGCGGGATATGGAGCCCGGCGGCACCTTCGAGGGCCTCGAGGTACCAGCGCGCAAGCTCTCGCCGTCGACTCATGATCCCATCGAAGCGTCCAAGCTGGGGTAGGCCGATCGCGGCTTGAACCTCGCACATGCGGAAGTTGAACCCCGGCTCGATGAACTCGATTCCGGCCTCACCGGCGACGCCTCCATGGTTGCGGAGTCGAAGCATGCGCGCGGCGTGCTCTTCATTGCGGCAGGCGACAATGCCTCCCTCGCCCGTGGTCACGATCTTACGGGGGTGAAAACTGAAGCAGCTGAAATCCACATCGCTGCCACAGGGTTGACCATCACGCGACGCTCCGAGAGCGCAAGCGGCGTCTTCGATTAAAAGGAGGCCGTGTTCGGTTGCGAGCGCTTTCAGTTCCGCGTGTCGAGCGGGTTGCCCGAAGGGATCGACGAAGAGGATCGCTTTCGTCCGACTCGTGAGCTTCGCGCGAGCGTCCGTGGGGTCCATGTCGAAGCGACCTTCAGTGCAGTCGACAAGAACCGGCTTTGCGCCGACGAAGTGCACGACATTCGCGGTCGCGGGGTAGGTGAAATCTGAGACCAGAACTTCGTCACCCGGGCCGACATCGCCGGCGGCGAGAGCGAGATGCATCGCCGTGGTTGCCGAGGTAACCGCGATCGCATGTGGCATATTGATCATGGTGGCCACGGTTTCTTCGAAACGCCGCACGTAGGGGCCGGAGGTCAAGCGACCGGACTCAAAGATGGCACGGAAGTCGTCTACGACCTCGTCGAAATGGATATCCGGGGTGATGAGTGGGAGTCGTGCCATGTTGTTTAGCCTCCGCTTGAGTGCAGGACTGTTTCCTGAAGTCCGTCCCGCAGGCTGGTGTGTGCGATGGTACCGATGAGTTTTTTCGCCAAAGTCACATCAGCCATATGTCGTTGCACGTCAGCCTTACGACGTTCGGTGTGGTTTATTTGTCCAGTAAATCCAGTTAGTTGGATGAGGGTGTCGACGATCTCCAGCATGCTGGTTTCATATCCAGAACCCAGATTGTAGGTCTGCCCCCGGACATCGTCTCGCATCCCTATTTTCAAGGTCGCCTCGACGGTGTCTTTGACGAAGATGAAATCACGAGTTTGGGACCCGTCGCCGTGAAGTACGGGAGACTCGCCGGCGCGGATACGACGAAGTGTCAGTGGAATAATCGCGGCCAACTCACCTTCGTTTTGGCGCGGGCCGTAGTTGTTGAAGGGGCGGATAGTGACGGCATCTGCATCGAACATGTTGCAGTAGGAGCGAACGAGCAGGTCCGCGCCTGCCTTGCCTGCGGCGTAGGAGGTCTCCGCGAGGAGTGGGTGGTCTTCCCCCATGGGAAAAGTTAGCGCCGTTCCGTAGACCTCAGATGAGGAGAAGTGGACGAGGCGTTGGTAGCGGCCTTCGCGCAGAAGCTCTCCGAGGGCGATGGCGATTTCGGTGTTCACCCGAAATGCTTCGGCCGGGCTGAAGAACGAAAAAAGCAGAGCCTTCGTGGCGAGGTTGAATACGATCGAGGGTGTTTCCTCTGCCACGATGGCTTTCATCGTGTGGTAGTCACCCGCGTCTTCGCGGAAGACGCGGAGACGTTCTCCGTAGGTTTCCCGAGCCTCTTGAAGGTTTTCGTCTTTGCCCAAGAAGAAGTTGTCGACGACGGTGACTCGCTCTGCTCCGTATTTGAGCAGCGCGTCGACGAGATGACTGCCGATAAACCCGGCACCACCCGTGACGAGCACGCGTCGGCCTTCATAAAAAGACGCGACGTCAGGACTGGCTGTGGTCATGAAGTCGAACCCTGTTGGGAATCCGCGAGCCGCTTCTGAATAGCCCAGGCCAGCTCCAGCGCGTTGAGGGCCTCAAGGGCGCTGACGCCTCCGTCGGTTCCAAGCTGTATCGCATCGATGAAAGCGGTCAGCTCTCGCTGAAGTGGCTCTGCGTGGCGCACCATCACTCTCTCCACCGATTGGTCGAGGAGGTAAGTGCCGTCTTGACCGGACTCGAAGGGACGGGGGTCGGAGGACTGGCGATAGATATGCAGTTTTTGGTCAATATAGTCGACATCAAAAAGACCGGAGTCGGTCGACATTTGAAGCTTGCGGATTTTGCGCTGCGTGACGCGGCTCGCGGTGACGTTTGCGAAGGATCCATCGTCGAAGCCAAGCAAAGCGGTGACCAGATCTCCACCAAAGCCCTTGGCATCGACGGATACGACCTTGCGTCCCTCGCGGAGAAAGAGCGTGATATCCAGGTCGTGAATCATGAGATCCATCACGACGTCGACATCCTTGATGCGGGCACTGGTCGCGCTCATGCGTCGAGCGTTCACGTTGTGCACGACCAAGTCCTTCGGCAGCATTTTCTTAAGCTGGCCGATCACGGGATTGAAGCGCTCAATATGGCCGACATGCAGGACCATTCCGTTCTCCTTAGCGGCGGATGCGAGAGCTTCGCAATCCTCCCTCGAGACGGCGAGCGGCTTTTCAATCAGGCAGTGAACTCCAGTGGAGAGCGACTTGAGTCCATGCTCTGCGTGGAGGGTGGAAGGAGTCGCGATCGACACGGCGTCCACGTCAGCAAGTAGTGCATCAACGCTCGTGTAGGCCTTGCAGTCATACGCGCTAGCGATTTGCTCGGCGCGAGCGGGGTCGTTGTCGTAGACGCCTACCAACTCGGAGCGCGACATGGAGGCGTAGACGCGGGCATGATGCCGCCCCATATTACCAACGCCGATAACACCGGTTCGAATTCGTGGATTTTCCATACTTACCTCCGAACAAGACGGACTGGTCGTTCGCTGCCAATCTCTTCCTGACGGCGCAAAGATAGCGGGGTCCCCTGGCCAGGCAAGACAAATGAGGTATCTAAGAGCCCTGGTGGAGGAGTCAGCACTTGCACCGCCGTCCGGTTATCCCTAGCTTTCTGACGGATCCCATGGCCAAGAACGATCAAATCATCAACATCGGACTGCCGCTGCCCTCGCGTGCGCCTCACGCTGTGAGTGAGCGTCCAGATTGGCAGCAGGCCGCGCCAGTGTGGATCGACAAGGCGCTCGCCTATTCACAGAGCCTCCCCTCGGGAGGCTGGTACGTGGTGGATTCCTCTGAGCAGATCGGGACGAAGCCGCGTCCCTATCGCATCTGCGGGGAGGATTGGGTCGCTTGGCGGCATCAAGGGGAGGTGCGCTTCGCTCCCGCTTCGTGTCCCCATTTGGGTGCTGATCTGGCCTGCGCTGATGTTGTGGAAGGTAAGCTGCGATGCCCCTGGCATGGACTCCTGCTCGGAGCTGATGGGCACGGCAAATGGAGACTTCAGCCCACTTTTGATGATGGAACCCTCGTGTGGGTACAACTCGGTGACGACGCCGACGACAAGCCCCCGCGGTTGGCTCCGCGACCGGCAGTCAGCATCGATGGGGTCATTCGGCAAGAAGCGGTTTGCGAGCCCGAGGATGTAATCGCGAATCGACTCGATCCTTGGCATGGGGTGCACTTTCACCCTCATAGCTTTACGAGGCTCAAGATCCTCGAGATGACACCGGAGATCATCACCATCCGCGTGGCGTACCGGGTGATAGGCCCTATCTGTGTGGAGGTGGACGCCACCTTCCATTGCCCGGATCCGCGTACCATCGTGATGACGATTATCGCAGGGGATGGGAAGGGGTCCGTGGTGAGTACTCACGCTACACCGATCGAGGCGGGCCGGACCGCGGTGGTCGAGGCTACTTTCGCAACTTCAGAGCGGGTGGGATTTCGTTATGCGAGGCTCGCTTCTGGGATCACCAAGAAGTTCATTGAAGCGAGAGCTCGTCGCCTCTGGGTAGAGGATGCAGAGTACGCGGAACGGCGCTACAAGGTGCGGGCCTCAAAGGCCAAGGACGCCAAACGCCGCTTGCCGAAGGTCTAGGAAGAGACCGGTCGAGCGGCGATGAAGCTGTGAACAATGCCGCGCTGCCAGCCATCCAAGGCTCGCGTTTCAACGTCGGTGAACCCAGCTCGACGCAGCCGCGCCTCGAAGGCTTGAACCCCATCAAAATCGAGCACGCTCTTACGAAGGTACCGGTAGATATCGGTTGTTCCGGCCGTAAGGGCTCCACCAGGAATGATGACTCCACAGGTGATCGCGTTCCAAAGGGCTCGGCTTCGGAAAGAGTCTGCCACGGAGTATTCATGGAAGACGATACGAGCCCCCGGCTTGAGCAAGTCGCGAAGCCGGCTGAGGCAGGTATCCGCGTCGGGCACGTTGCGGATCCCATAGGCCATAAGAATGCCATCGAAGGGACCTTCCACCCCAGCGGCGGTCGGGTCCATCGCGTCGCCTACGACGAACTGGACACGGCTCGCCAAGGGCTTCGCTTGCGCCTTTGCAATCATTCCTTCTGAGGCATCAAGCCCGATCACCTCGGCATGAGGATATTCCTCAGCGAGGGCGTGGGTGCTTAGGCCCGTTCCGCAGCAAAGGTCGAGTAGACGACCCTGCGGCGGTGCCCCGACGCGGGCAGCGCTCATGGTGAGGTGCCGGCGATAGCCGGGGTTCATCCCCGTGAGGAGATCATAGGTGCTGGCGATGCGATTGAACTTCTTCGGAACGCGCTGCTTGATGGCTGGATCGAGTTGCATGATGGCTTACTGCCTCCACTAAGAATCGGGCGGAGTCAAGGGGTGGTTGGTCGACGTTCGTCTTCCGGGATGGGAGAAGGGCTCGAAGAGAGCGGGCTGCGAGGCCAAGTTTCTTGGTGCGTGAGGTGAAGGCGCGTTGGTTCACGCTGTCGTATCCGTTTTGAGCGATCTCGTCACCGATGGCTTCATAGATCTCACGGGCCGCCATG
>Ga0315320_10005839_pt1 | contig 10049 bp, 5 predicted proteins | sample M140m21515metaG_FD_203458 | JGI IMG/M metagenome (GOLD analysis project Ga0315320, IMG submission 203458) | Ammonia-oxidizing marine archaeal communities from Monterey Bay, California, United States - M1 40m 21515 | ecosystem: Environmental > Aquatic > Marine > Coastal | place: USA: California...
TTCCGCCGTCTCAAGGATCGACTGCGAGGCGGTGTTCAGTTCAAGAGTTTCGTCGAGTCTCTGGGTGCCGTCTTGAGAGAGCACCGTGGCTTTCAATTGTAGGGTGTCACCCGTGACGCGCGATAATGCGGCGATGGGAGCGAGGCAGCCACCGTGCAATAATGACAGTAACTTACGCTCCGCGGTCACGGCGGCTCTGGTTGAAAGGTGGTCGAGAGCGCGGACGCCTTCGCAAGCTTTGTCATCCGTGCGAATTTCGATTCCAAGTGCGCCCTGTCCGGGAGCGGGCAGCATTTGCTCTATTGGGAATTGCGTTCTGGGCAAGTCCTGCATCTCCAGTCGGAGGATTCCTGCTTCGGCGAGCATGATGGCGTCGAACTCGCCGTCATCAAGCTTCCCAAGTCGGGTTTGTACATTCCCCCGAATGGGCATCACATTTAAGTCCGGGCGGCGATTCCGCAATTGTGCAGCCCGTCTTTGGCTGCCGGTGCCGACGCGTGCCTGCGGGGGCAAGTCGTCCAGTTTCAGGCTGGTTTTGGCGACCAGGCTGTCCAAAACCGTTTCTCGCTCCGGAACAGCAGCCAGCGTAAGGCTCGCGTTTTGTTCTGTGGGCAGGTCTTTGAGGGAATGAACGGCAATGTCTGCTTCATTCTCAAGCAGGGCCTGTTGGATGCGTTTTGTGAATAACCCCACTTGCCGCGTGCCGTCAATCGGCCGCATGTCCGTATCGCCGCTGCTAACCATAGGTATCAACTCAGTCGCGATGCCAACCCGTTTGAGGCATTCCGCGACGTATTCGGCTTGCCAAAGTGCGAGGGGACTTTTGCGGGTTGCGATCCGGAGAGGTGTCATGAAGGGAGCTCGGACTGAGAGATTGCGGGTTTTGCGGGGAGACGGAAGGGTGAGGACGGCTGGTGGCCGGATCGCATCTTACCGAGTTGTCATTTCGCTTCGGATTCGACCGGCCTGCGTGCCGACCCCTGTTGTCGGCATTGAATTGCTGTATTCCCAGGGTCTACGTAAGGCCCAGAGGTGCGACCGTCACATCAAGACGCCTGTTCGGTGAAAAAGGGCATTTCATCGCAGAATTCGCCAAAGGGCGATAGTCCCGAGGTCCTATAATAATAATGTTACGCCGGAATACGAACCCGGCATTCGAGCGCGGCGTCAAGAGAATCAACCTTCGTGGAAGACTCGACTAACAACTTTCCTACCGCTGAAATCCCAACGCAAGACATGCGTGGGATGCGTACGCGCGATATGAGCGGTAATTCCGATAGCGAGGATTTTGATCTCGAAACCGATTCCGGTAGCGAGGGGAAGATCCCAACGCAAATAGGTGATTACGCAATTCGAGAGCTAATTGGCTCTGGCGGAATGGGGCAGGTTTTCCTTGCCGAACATACGCGAATGCAGCGTCTTGTTGCTGTCAAAATGCTACCTGTGGAACGCATGAGAGACGAGGTGGCGGTCTCGCGGTTCTACGACGAGGTAAGAGCGGCTTCTCGCTTGATGCATCCCAACATTGTCACGGCCTTCGATGCTGGTGAGTCGGATGATGTGCACTACTTGGCGATGGAATACGTTGATGGCCAAACGCTGACCAGACTGGTCGCACAAAAAGGGCCCTTGCCGGTCAGCGAAGCCGCCGCGGTCATCCGTCAAGCAGCTTTGGGTCTGCTCCACGCACATCGCGCCGGAATTGTTCACCGTGACGTTAAGCCTGGCAACGTGATGAAGGGTGCCGACGGCACGATCAAGATCTTGGATCTAGGGCTAGCGCGAATTAACTCAGCGTCGCTGCTCAATGAGGCTGATGGGGTGGGGCTGAATGCAGACCCGAAAAAGAAATCCAAAGGTCGACTCGTGGGCACGCTTCCCTTCATGGCTCCCGAGCAGTTGGACAATCCTGATGTTGCCGATCCTAGAAGTGACATCTATTCGCTCGGCGCGACGCTATTTTTCCTGCTCACTGGGCGGTCGCCGTTTACGGGCGACTACCTCGAACTCGTGTACGGCCATCGGCACGGAAAAATTCCAGACTTGATGGAAGCACGCGACGATGTCGACTTACAGTTCGCAAACATCTTTATGCGGATGATGGCGAAGTCGCCTGATGAGCGATACGCCTCGTTTGACGAAGTCATTGATGATCTCAGCGATTACGTCACCCAAGATGACACGCCAGCGTGGCTTGCCGAGTATTCCGGCCGGCAGGTGGCTTCTGATTCGGCGGCGTCATCCAACAGTGGTTCGGGTGCCTCCACCATTTCGAATGTGTTCGCTATCGATCTGGGCATGTTCTTTGGGGCGGTTGCCGAAACCACGCCAACCGGCACCGTGCGTTTGTTGACGTCTACTCAGGAAGATAGTGCATCTTTCCGAATGGCGGTGGCAAGCGAGGATGGCCAACTATTCTTCGGTTCCAAGGCGATGGAACGGCGTCTTGGCAAGACGCAGAATCTTGCCTACTGCGTGCCCATGTACATTGGGAAAGATGTCGTGGAACGCGAGATCGCAGGTAGGCAATGCCCGCCTGAGGTTCTGATGGCTATGATTTTTCGAGATCTGATCGCAAATGCCTGGACTGAAGATGAGCCTCCAGCAGTCACGGCGATCACAATACCAGCAAGTTACGACCAATTGCACCGACAGTCGATTCTGCAAGCCGCCGAAATGGCAGGGCTGAAGTCAGTCCGACTGGTGCACAGATCGATCGCAGCAGTACAGTCAACGTTGCTAAACAGTGGATATGAAGAGATCGATGACCGATCGGCAAGTGTTGAGGAAGAATCACAAGAACGAATTCTGTTTGTCGGTGTGACCGGAATGGGCAGTGAAGTGTCCGTCTTTCGAGGTGAAGCCAACCGTTTGCACCAACTGGCGATCTCGGGCCATTGGAACTCCGGTACGTTGCCCTGGTTGCAACGTCTGGTCGAACTCAGTGTGACTGCATTCCAGAAGGAACATAACTTTGACCCGCGCCGGTCGCGAACGACAGTCGCCCAGTTGCAGATGGCCTGTGAGCGGGCCATGAACTCGATGACCCTGCTGGACAAGGTGTCGATCAGGTTAAAGGTTCAGGATGGAGAGTACAAAGTCTGGGTGGCTCGGCGGCATTGGCTGCAGGCGTGTGAAGACCTTGCGGCTCGGTTGAGGAAAACCGTCAAGCGGGCCTGCAGGGATTCCTCCATCTCGCTCAGTGATATTGATCGCTGCGTGACGCTGGGGCCGATCCTCAAAATACCAATGGTGCGCAATGCGGTGCTGCGTGGCATCAACTCGGAGGTAACTTATTCCCCCGTCGATCGTACTGACACTGCGAAGGGAGCTGCGGCCTGCCTGGCAGCCGAACTGCCAGGACGCGGGGCGGCGATAGCCATGCCGGCTCGTGGGGTTACCGGTCAGACCATCGGTATTGTGGTTGAAGACGTCAAAGGCCGGCGAAGGATCCTTCCGCTGATTCCTTTTGGGACGTCGCTGCCCGCAAGAACCAATCGAAGACTCACAGTCGGCTCAGGACGAGATTCGATGACTCTGTCATTGGTTGAGTCGTCTGGTTTGTCACGAAATGATTGGCAAACATTGGGACGATACGAGATTACGATTGAGGAAGGTGCCCAGCGGGCACGGATGATCGGGTTTGAAATCGACGTGAACGGGTTGTTGGTCGTGCGGGCACAAGCTGAGGGCGCGACTTCAAGCAACAAGCTGCCCACACTGCCTGAGCCAAAACTCACTGATGAAAAAATATCAGAGTGGACAAGGTGGTTAGACGCGCTCCAGTGGGATGGGTAGAAGCAACGACGGATGCTAATGCTTGGCTTTGCCACACTGAAGTAGCTCACACCCAACTGGTCGATAGCGGACTGGGCACACCACATCGATACTAGGACTGCTGCTCAGACAACGCTTACGTTGACGCTGTGCTGGCAAAGCCAGAGGATTCTGCAATGAAGAAATCAGGTGAGGACAAACCTGGAGCTCCCGCTGCACCCATGCCGACCGAATTGGTATGTGAGATTGCGGACGAAGGAAAATTGGTACGTTGGAATACTGCTTGGGCTGAATTGGTTGACTCGGTCTGCGGTGTTCACGCACTCGTGGCAATGGAGTCCGGGGACAGTATCTTATTTGACTTGGTGCATTCCGACGATGTTGCGAAATTGATAGCAAAGCTTGAGTTGGTGCGCGCGGAAAGTAACGCCATCACCACAGTTTTTCGTGTTCACGGACGCGATGATGTGTCTGTCGAGATGCGGTGGTCCCGCTTGCACCATGCCGGTGACGGGAAGACTTGGGTTGGAGTCGGCAATGCCCTACGCGTAGGGCGAACAACTGCCTCTGCCCTTGTAGCAGGGTCCGCTGAAACGCTGAATCGCCACGCCCACGCTGCAGCGATGAATAGTATGGAGCTGGCTGCATTCGCTAGTGCAGCAAGTCACGATTTGAGAGCTCCCCTCAGGGCGATTCATGGCTTTTCCGAGATCGTTTGCGAAGATTACGCGGACGCACTCGATGGAACTGGGAATGATTATCTACAGCGGATCGTCTTCGCCGCACGTAGATTAAGTAGAACCATTGATGGAGTCACCGACTATCTGCGATTGGATGGAGAAGGACGCAGTTTCGGCACGGTCGACTTGAATCCCATTCTTCAGGAAGTCGCTGAAGTGCATCAATCCGATGACGCTCCTGTTCCGGGAACAGTGAGCTGCGAGTGCCTGCCACTCGTTCTTGGAGATTCAATACAATTGAGGATGTTGTTACAGGAACTGGTTACGAACGGATTGGTGCATAATCAAGCGAAAATGCCTGCAGTATCTGTAACTCAAAAGCTTCCGGAAGCGGAGCATGATCGTGTTGTGAATGCAGGTCGTGTTTCGATATTGGTGTCAGATAATGGCGTGGGGGTACGAGCAAAAGATCGCGAGGCCATCTTTTCACCCTTTAGGAAGATGGCTCCGGTCGATATTGGCAGTGGAATGGGGCTGGGATTGGCGATAGCGAGACGAATCGCGCAGCGACATGGCGGAGAGTTACAATGTTTGGGGGGTGAAGGTGCTGGCTGTCAATTTGTGTTTGACTTGCAAGTGGTGTCCACACAGGAGGCATAACTTAGGCCAGGTGAACATGGTGATCGGTGAAGTATGTTGAAGCGTTTCGTGCTTGGGTTCTTATCGGGTTGATGTTCATGACTGCCGTTGATTTCGGTTGGTATCTACTGTTGGTTGGGGCAGGCTTCACGGCTGGGATCATCAACTCGATTGCGGGCGGTGGTTCGTTCTTGACGTTGCCTGCGCTCATGCTGTTTGGATTAGATCCCAAGGTTGCTAACGGTACTAATCGGCTCGCGGTTCTTTTTTCCAGTGCTTCTGCTGTAGCAACTTTTAAAAAACATGGTCATCTGGACAAACGCATGGTCATGCGTGTGGGAGTTCCCACACTTTTGGGAGTTCCGGTCGGATCCTTGCTTGCGGTGCACCTGTCGGCAGATGCATTTCGTGGCGTTTTTGGCATCCTGTTTTTAGTGATGGCTGGAATTATTCTGCTTGATCCAAAGCGTTTGACAGGCGAGAAGATGGAAACGGATACCTCGTTGTGGAAGTTGTCACCGGTATTTGTGATCATCGGGGTTTACGTTGGCTTCATGCAGGCTGGGATGGGCATTTTGCTGTTGGTTGCCATGAGTTGGCTTCAGAGCGGTGACCTGATCGCGTCAAATGCTGTGAAGAATAGCGTGGGTTTCATCGTGACGCTTGCGGCCACACTTGTCTTTATCTACTACGGGTTAATTGCATGGGTGCCCGGTCTGGTGATGGCTTTTGGGAATGTAATCGGGGGAGTGGTGGGCGCGCGTCTAGCGATCAAAAAGGGGAATCGACTTGTTTTTAGCTTCCTCGTGATTGTGATGGTTGGCACTGGCGTGAAGATGTTGTTTGATGCTTTTCTCTGATCAACCGAAGTAAGCAGGCAACGGTGGATGCGAGTTTTAATGCGGGGTGGTGGGAATTCGTTAAGGCTATACATGCATAACATTTGCATCTTGTTGGCGGTTAAACGCACTGAGGGTGTACGCCAGACAACGCGGTAATTCAACATTTTCTCGCCTTGGTAGTGATGCGCACCCCAGTCACTACCCGTCATGCACTATCATCTCTCGCTGTTGAGGATGGCAATCGTAGCCCGCTTCTGCTGGTTGCCTTTGCCGCGTGCTCTGGGCTCAAAGGCCCACGCAGCACTGTGGCGAGATTTTAGATCCATGTTGTTTATATTCCGCAGGAAAACCCATGTCAGATGATAAACACAGCGGTAGGCAAACGCTTTACATTTGCATTGCAATTGTGGTCGCCATCTTGTTGGCGGTGTTGTACCCAACGTTTGCCATGAAATTTCATCTTGGCGGAGAGGTGTTTCTTAACCTCTTGAAGATGATGGTAGTACCGTTGGTCATGTCGAGCGTGATGTGTGGAATCCTCGGCATGGGAGATGTGCGAAAGCTCGGGAAACCCGGTCTTTATACCGTTCTCTATTATTTCTCCACGACTGTACTGGCTGTCGTCGTAGGGCTGGTTGTGGTGAACGTCATCCAGCCCGGCGTTGGAACGGTATCCGAAGAGAGGATCCAGGAACTCAAGGGTGACGAGGCTGGCACGGGAGATCTGATTTATGATTATCTGGCAGCAGAAATTGACGTTCCCAAGGAGAAGGTCGCAGATTTCTTCGGGTCCCCCGAAAACGTTGAACCAACCATTGGCATGATTGTTGAAAACCTTGTCACTTCTCTTTTCACTGACAATCTTTTCACAGCAGCAAGCGAGACTAACCTGCTGCCTCTAATTGTGTTTTCGATCATTTTTGCAGGAATGCTGACAACGCTGGGCGAAAATGTGGACACGCTCAAAACTGGGATCGAACAGATCAACCATGCTTTGATGGCTTTTGTCATGCTGCTGATGAAGATTGCGCCGTTCGGGATCTTTTGTTTGGTCACCGCCAGGTTTGGGGCTGCTCAAGCCGAGGGAAAGTTGGGTGAGGTGATCCAGCAGACAGGCTGGTACATGATGACGGTTCTCAGTGGACTCGGCATTCACGCGCTGGTCACCTTACCAGTGATCTTCTGGTTTTTCACTCGCAGAAATCCGTATCAGTTCCTTTGGCAAATGTCCCGAGCCGTTCTAACTGCCTTCAGTACGGCCAGTTCGTCAGCGACTCTACCTGTCACGATGGAATGTGCTGAGAATGAAGGAGGCGTATCGGAACGCAGCACGAATTTTGTGCTGCCATTGGGTGCTACCATCAATATGGATGGAACCGCGTTGTACGAAGCGGCTGCTGCTATCTTCATTGCACAAGTGGTTGGAATTGACCTGTCGTTAATGGAACAAGTGACCATTGCTTTGACTGCGACTTTGGCCGCGGTCGGGGCGGCTGGTATTCCAGAGGCTGGATTGGTCACGATGCTGATTGTGCTTAACGCCGTCGGTCTTCCTGTTGAGTATTTGGCGTTGATTTTAAGCGTGGACTGGTTGCTAGATCGATTTCGAACGGCCGTCAACACTTTCGGTGATGCATGTGGTGCCGCAATCATTGACACGAATTTCGACACCGTTCCTGATGGTGGAACATCCGGTGGTGCTGTTAAGGAGAAAGCCGCAGGGTAAGACCTGTGGGTTTCAAACCCTACTCGGATTTTGAGTGCGTGGGTGACGATTACGCTGCACATGCCTATGTTGCAACTTAGTCGCATTGGGAATTTTAGGCCGGCAGGGATTTGAGAGAGTTGCAGCAGTGGGTGATTCAAAAGAAGTAGACGATGGAATACATCCGTTGGATCGCGACTACGCGAAGCCGGTCCCGTCAGTGCCAAAACGATTGATATTCACTAAGTCGCGTGGGATCAACGTTGGAATCGTTGGATTTGGACTTGGCGGTGTCCTCTTGCTCATTGGCATTGTCGTTAGCCAGTTTGGAGAGGCTGACCGAAGCGTCGAGGCGATGGCTGGCAATTTTCATCGGCTGGGTATGTGGAGTATTCTCTTTGGTGGCGGATGTATCATCTTCACCATGCAGACTCGTGCCGATAAACCTAGACGCAAGCGGAAGAAAACAGCCGTTTCATTAACGATTGCGGCATCGCCGGGGAATCCAACGCTTGAGCTTCGGGACTGGAGGTGTGCGTTGGCGGATTTTGATCAGCTTGTGGTGGCACAGCTGACATCGGATTGTCTCAGACCCGAACTAGGGGACGTGTACCTGGACTTTGATGGACGCGTCTTGGCTGTCTTGCGTTGGGATGGTGATATAGAGGGAGTGATCCGCGTGCGGTTTCGCCGACGAGACTTGATTGATGTAAAACAACGTTGCTGTTTTTTGTTGGCTTATCTGGGGGCAGAGTTGGTGGATGATTCTTCTGACGTGCGGTATTAAGCGTTGTTGGATTGTTAAAAGCGATCTACAATGCTGGTTTGTGTTCACAATTCCTGCCTTTACTGATTCGCTGTTATGCAAGAACAAAGTTTGATTCGCGTTTGTCTTCGGTTGCGAGTTCTGTTGCTCCTGTTGATCGGGCAAGTTTGTTGCTCTGGTGCGAGTGTTGCCAATGAACGTCCAAACATATTGTTCATTTTTAGTGATGATCATGCACCGCATGCAATCGGTGCTTATGACGGTTGGCTTAAGTCCGTGAATCCGACCCCCAACATTGATAAGTTGGCATCACAGGGAATCGTGTTTCGAAATAGCTTTTGCACCAATTCGATTTGTGGGCCCAGTCGGGCAGTCATACAAACGGGGAAACACAGCCACAAAAATGGTTTCATGAACAATGGGAATTCATTCGACTGGAATCAACAGACTTTCCCAAAGTTGTTGAGGAACGCTGGTTACACAACAGCCATGTACGGAAAGTCACACCTGAAAGGGAAGCCACAGGGTTACTCGGACTGGAAAGTGCTTCCCGGCCAAGGCTTGTACTACAACCCAGACATGATCACTCCCCAGGGGAGGACCAGGATCGAAGGGCATTGCACCGACGTGGTGACCGACCTTGCCGTGGATTGGCTCAAAGAGGGGCGTGAAGAGGGGAAACCTTTCATGTTGATGGTGCAACATAAGGCACCGCATCGCAATTGGATGCCGGCAAAGCGGCATCTGAATCTCTACGCTGACGTTGAGTTACCTGAACCGGCCACCCTTTTTGATAAGTGGGAGGACAATGCTCCTCCAGCTCGGTTCCAAGAACTCGAAATTGACCGTCACATGCATCTCAACTTTGATCTGTTTGTCGATCTTGTTCCTAGCTTCGATGGAGAGGCCCTGAAAGGTCGGTACGACAAATCTGCTTGGCGTAATATGCAACGCATGACTTCTTCTCAATTGCAAGCATGGCGGGATGCGTATGAGCCTCGTGATCAAGCGTTTCATCAAGCCAATCTGAAGGGAAAAGATTTGGTGCGGTGGAAATACCAACGATATGCCAAAAATTATCTTCGTTGTATCAAGGGTGTAGATGAAAGTGTCGGCACTTTGATGGAGACATTGGAAGAGCTCGATTTGAGTGATAACACTGTCGTGATTTATTCATCGGATCAAGGGTTTTATGTCGGGGACCACGGTTGGTACGACAAGCGTTGGATGTACGACGAGTCGATGATGATGCCACTAATCGTGAAATGGCCAGGCGTTACGAAGGCCGGGTCGGACAATGACCAGTTGGTGCAAAACCTTGACTACGCTGAAACGTTTTTGGACATGGCCGGCACAAAAGTTCCTGCAGACATGCAAGGCAAGTCGCTTGTACCCTTGCTCAAAGGAGAGAAACCGTCGGATTGGCGGAAGAGTCTGTATTACCACTATTACGAATACCCAAGTGTGCACATGGTGCCACGCCATTATGGTGTTCGTGGTGAGAACTACAAACTGATGCACTTTTATCAGTTCGATGAGTGGGAGTTCTATGATTTGGACAAAGATCCAGATGAACTCGTGAATCAGTACGAAAATCCAGCTTTTGCCAATCAGATCGCTGAGGCAAAGACTGAACTCGA
>Ga0315320_10005840_pt1 | contig 10049 bp, 9 predicted proteins | sample M140m21515metaG_FD_203458 | JGI IMG/M metagenome (GOLD analysis project Ga0315320, IMG submission 203458) | Ammonia-oxidizing marine archaeal communities from Monterey Bay, California, United States - M1 40m 21515 | ecosystem: Environmental > Aquatic > Marine > Coastal | place: USA: California...
CACCACAGGCCGAAGATCGTGCCGGCGGCGATCGCCAGCACGGACTCCGGGAAGAAGAGGCTGGTTCCGATCAGAAAGGCGACGATGAAGATGACCGGACCCCACGGGCCGAGGTGTCCGAGCGTCCGTTCGATGGCGGCTTCGTGCGGCTCGATCCAGGTCTGCCAGATGAGGTAGACGGCGAACATCACCCCGGCGGCGAGGATGAGCTTGGCGACGATTCCCCACCAGCTTCGGTGAAGTGGCGAGGAATCGTCTCGACTCGCGGTGTCGTCCACGGCGTGCGTCATGTTCGAAGCCTACCCGGGCCCGCCGGTCGGCCGAGTGCAATCAGTCGCAGGGGCCCCAGAATCCGAGGAGAAGACCGAGATCGGTTCCGTTCACGATGCCGTCCTGATTCAGGTCCGCGATGCACTCGGCGGTTCGGCACGGCCCCCAGACCGCGACGAGGATTCCGAGGTCGGCGCCGTTGACTTCGCCATCGCCGGTGAAGTCGGCGGGGCAGACGCAGAGTTCGTTCATCCCGAGGTCGACGTACGGACCGTCGATCTCGTCCGGTGCGTTCTGGCAGACGGTGGTCTCCTCGAAGGTGACGGCGGGGAAGCCGAATCGCGACTTGACGCCGCCGCCGATCTTGTTCGCCAGATTGCCGAGGATCGTGCAGCCGTGCACCTCGAGGGGCGTGGTGTCCTCGTTCGCGAACCAGTAGAGCCCGCCACCCTGGTAGGCGATGTTGTCCTTCATGACGCAGTCATGAACGTAGGACTCGCCGAGGACGACCTTGATCGCGCCACCATGGTTGACCGCTCGGTTGCCGAGGAAGTCGTTTCGACAGATCCGGGTGGCGCCCCGAAATGCGAAGACGGCACCGCCGTCCGCGAATGCGAAGTTGTCCAGGAAGACCGAGTCCGCGACCGCGGATTCGGAACGCAGGAGATAGATCGCACCGCCGAAGGCGGATCGGTTGTCGATGAAGCGGCAGAATTCGATTCGAGGGGAGGCATCGATGACCAGGAGCCCGCCACCCGCCAGGATGTTGGGGTTGCCGGGCAGCATCGATCCCGCATCGCCGTTGGCGATGGTGAGACCGCGAATCACCGTCGAATCATCCTGATCGCCGGCGATCAGGACGACGGAGGACTTGAAGCCGGTGCCGTCGATCACGGTCTCGGACGCATCCCGCCCCGTCCCTTCGATGACCAGCGACTTCTCGCCGAGATCGATGGTCTCGTTGTAGACGCCCGGCGCGATCTGGATGGTCGACTCGGTCGGCACGGCGTCGATCGCGGCCTGGATCGAGGTGTAGTCGCCGGAGCCGTCGGTGGCGACGGTGACGACGTCCGCGAAGGCGGTCGTCGAAAGAAGAATGCAGGAGAACGCGGTGAGGGTGCGGGCGCGCATGGTTGGATCTCTCGTGGATTGTCGGAAGGTCTCTCGATTCACAAGATACCACGACGATCCGAGCGATCAAGCGAGCCCGCGTTCACGTCGCCGGGGCACCGGTTTTATCCGCCAACGGCATGGCGGAGATGGTCGGTCGGGCTCAGGGTTCGGCCATCACGAAGACGGGTCGAACGGACTGGATGGCCACCACTCGTCCGGTCGCATCGACGCGGACGATGCGGACGGGCCGCGATCGGTCGACCGCGATCCGAGTCTCCATTCGGACATCCCGGAGATCGCCGAGCGTGACGCGGCGTGCATACCGGTCGACGGTGGCGTCGTCGCTCCAGATGAAGTTCCGATGCGAGTTGTCGGCGAGCGGACCGCTGGCCGGTGCGGGTGATTCCAGCACCATCTCGAGATGGGGAATCACCAGATCGCCGTCGCGCCGATCGGACCGGGTGGCGTTCTCGCGGGTTCCGAGTCGGATGGCTCGCGCCGTGCAGTCGGGATGACCCCAGATGCTGGCCACCGAACGCCAGTGCCGGCCGATCATGTCGGATTCCGCCCGGGCTTCCGCGAGACGGTCAACGCCGACGAAGATCACGATGGTGAGCACCGGAACCAGTACCACCCACATCGTGAGGGACCGACCGAGATTGGCGATTCGAACCAGCATGTCGGTGACATCGACCTGGTCGTCCCGCGGGTTGATGCGGAGGGCGACTCCGTGGTCGAGGCCGCGCGGGCTGGGAGGGTGGAAGGTCCTAAAACCAATGAGCCGGCGCCGGAATCCCGGGCCGTGGTCTGTACGATGTCCCGTCATGGGACGTCTCGCCGAAATGTTCGCCCGTCATCGAGTCACCGGTACCGGTGCGTTGATGCCGTTCATCGTCGCGGGCGACCCGACGCTCGGAGATCTTCCCGCCTTGCTTCAGGCGCTCGAGTCCGCGGGGGCAGACGCGGTCGAGATCGGGATTCCCTTCAGCGATCCGATCGCGGACGGGCCGTTGATCGCCGCGGCGATGCACGCGGCGCTCGAGCGGGGAACCCGGGTGGAGTCCGTGCTCGAACAGGTTCGCGACTGCCGGGATTCGATCAGACTTCCGCTGCTGGCGATGGTGAGCGTCTCGATCGTCGATCGAATGGGCGGTGCGACCTTCATCGAAGCGTTGTCGGACGCCGGCTTCGACGGCGTGATCGTTCCCGATGCGGATCTCGACACCATCGAGCCGCTCGTCGCGGCCGCCGAGGCGGCGGACATCGGTTTCAGCACGCTGCTGGCGCCGGACACCTCACCCGAGCGTGCGGCGCGAATCGCGTCGACGGCCCGCGAATTCCTCTACCTGCTCGCCCGGCGGGGCATCACCGGCGAAAGCGGTGACGCCCCGGATCTCGAAGGCCGGGTCGGCCGGATCCGGGAGATCACGGCGCTGCCCCTTGCCGCGGGTTTCGGAATCTCGTCGGCCGAACACGTCGCGACGGTCGTCCGGGACGCCGACGGCGCCATCGTGGGTTCCGCGCTCGTTCGAGCGATCGGCGAGGCCGTCTCCAGTGGCGAGGATCTTGCCGACGCCGTGCTTCGATTCATCGAACCCCTGGCGACGGCCGCGCACCGCTTCCATCCATCCTGACGATCGAGCGGCGGTCCTCAGGGGCTCCGGGTGCCGCGGGCGAATCCCGCGTGACGCCGCGGACGCCGTCCTTCTTCGGCACGCCTCGTCGGCTGTTTTCGGCCGGTCCGACCGGAGCCGGCCCATCCATGGGATCGTTGTCGCCCGTTCGAGGATGTATTTCTCGATCGACGTCGGAATTCCGGTACGCTCGCGTTCAAGAACCTCTGGAGACCAAGACTCATGCTGCAAGCGACCCTGCTCGCCGGACTGATCCTCTCACCGACCGCCGCCGTCTCCGGCGGCGGCGCGATTCTCAAGGTCTCGAACGTCAATGCGACCCGTGGCGAGACGGTCTCCGTTCCCGTGCGGGCGGAGACCATGGACATCATCGGCGCCTTCGGGTTCAACGTGATGCCGCTCGGGCTCGAAGTCGACGAGGTGCTCTACAACGGACCGATCTTCAGCAACGGCTGGAACGGTTGGGACTCGGCACCGTCGCCGAACGTCCGGGTGGATGCCGCCTGCATCTTCACCGAGGATCAGATCGCGCCCGGCGACCATACGCTGGTCGGACTCATGATCGAGGTACCGGCGGATCTCGAGCCCGGAACGGTCATTCCGATCACGCTGTCGAAGGTCTCCTTCTTCAATTACGACTTCTCGGTGCCGACGCTCGAGGCGCTCGACGGCAGCATCACGGTCTTTCGGACGTCTGATCTCAATGGGGACGGCATCGTCTCTTCGGCCGATCTGGGATTGATGCTCGCGGACTGGGGGCCGGTCACGAAGTCCCCGGTCGCCGACCTGAACGGCGACGGCCTGGTCAATGGCGCGGACATCGGTCGGCTGCTCGATCGATGGGGCACCGAAGGCTGATGACGTGGGTCGGTGCATGAGCTGCATGAGTCGTGTGCGATGCATGCAATGCTGGAGATGCATGGCCCGGAATGACCGCGGTGCGTCTCGCCGCGTCGCCATGGCTACGTGATTAGGTGGTTACGTGATCAGGTGGTTACGTGGTCACGAGATCGATTCAGCGAATGAAGTGACGACGGGTGTGCGGATCAGATCCGCTCACCCGTCGTCGCACTCCGACCTCCTCCATCGGTTCTCGCTCGAGTCGCTCTTTCGTTCGGACCTGATGATTCAATCCAGGTGATACGAAGCGGGTGATTCGATGCTGGTCGGCTCACCTTCGGGATCATGATTCAGTAGCGACGCATCACGCCGGTGACCACGCCCTGGATGCGGCAGTCACGCACGATGATCGGTTCGAAGTCGGGATTGGCTGGTTGAAGCCGGATGGTTCCGTCGCTTTCGCGGAAGAACGTCTTGAGGGTGGTCTCCCCATCCGGGAGGAGAGCCACGACCCGCTCGCCGTTCCGTGCCGTCTGGCGCTTTTCGACGATCACGTAGTCACCGTCGAAGATTCCTTCATCCCGCATCGACTCGCCTTCGACCTGAAGCGCGAACATCTCCCCATTCCGTCCCTTCCGGGGACCGAAGATCTGTCCGAGATCGAGCTCGCTGTCGTCTTCGCACTTCTCGATCGGTCGGCCGGCGGCGATGCGTCCCTTGAGCGGGAGCACCAGCTCGTCGGTGGCGGGTTCATCCACCGGCGACAAAGAGCGTGCCTTGTTCGGATCTCGAACGAGGGCGCCCTTGCCGACCAGTGCCTCGACGTGTTCGAACACCGTCACCTTGCTGACGCCGAACTCGTTCGCGATCTCCTGCATCGTCGGCGAATAGCCCTCGTTCTCCCGATAGGTGCGGACGAAGTCGAGAATGCGAAGTTGCTTGGGAGTCAGGTTCATGACGGTTTTCCTGGGTCGGGGTCGAGCGAGCGGTGGTGGGAGGCGTGCGATCGGAGGTCGGCGTGCGATTCATGCGATTCATGCGATTGATGCGATCTTCGGAATGGGCGCGGAGTCGTTCAAGCGTGGCGCGGGCCACCATTCGAACGCGTTCGCCATGGCCGACGAGCGAGCCGCCGACGAGCGTTTGACGCGTCGCCGCGACCCGGGCCGAAGACGCCGGGGCGGAGTGGAGCAACTCCGCCACCGGCGTTTCGAGCGGGGGTGAATTCGGTGTCGCGGTTCGATCGGCCAGGTGGCGGAAGGCCGTGGGACTGATTTCGATGCGATCGATGCCGAGGCATCGTTCGAGCACGTCGTCGTGCCGGGCGTGGTCTTCGGTGCCTTCATCGGGCCGCGACGCCCGAAGTCGACGCGCGGCCTTGCGATCGATGAAGGTGGACCGCCGGGGGCGATCGTTCGTCGGTTCCGACTTCGATTCGGAGGTCGACTCCGCATCGCCTTCGGCATCCAGGCCGGTGTCGGGTTCGGGCATCAGGACGCCGATCATCCGAAGGGCGGTGATGAGAAACGCGAGCACCCCGCGGGACGCACCGGCATCGGCAGGGTGATGACCGGGATGGGTGAACGGTCGGGAGATGGACCGGAGACGATCGTCCGTGGGAACGATCTTCCGGACGTAGTCTCCACCGGGGCCGAGTTGAACGAGGGGCATGGTCATGGGGGCGGGTCCTTGCGAAGCGGGTGGCACCGGGGGGTGTGCCATGGTGTCCTGAACTTGTTCGGCAGTTGTCAGGGTGATGCTCCACAATTCGTTCGGTGAATGTTACCCCGACCAGAATCCGTACGGGCTGGGATCGACCTCCTGACTGCTTGGGATCGTCTTTGGATTGAAAAACCCCCTTTTCAACGTTGAAAAAGGGGTTCTTGTGGTTGAAAAAGGCGCCGCCTCGCCGGAGTTGGGGCAGGAGGACGAAGCGACGCCGCCCATTCGAACGACGAACAGGCGATGCGTGTGAGGTTATGGGCGGTGGCGGGAGATTCCGAGATTCGGGCGGAATTGCGTGGGCGACTTCCCCCGTCGGAATAGGCTCGGTCACACATGTCGCAAGTATCACGAGCCACCGAAGTCGGATTCGGCGTCGAGGCGAGATCCCATTGGGATCTCGCGCCCGATCTGTCGTTCCTCAATCATGGATCCTTCGGGGCGGTTCCTCGGGAACTGCAGGAGCGGGCGACCGAAGCACGGCGGGCGATCGAGCGGAATCCCGTCGCGGGTGTCTGGCGGGACGGGGTCCTCGCGATCCGATCCTCCGCCTGCGCGGTGGCCGAATTCCTCGGGGCGGACGGCGACCGGACCGGTTTCGTCGCCAATGCCACGAACGGAATCAATGCGATGCTGCAGTCGGTTCCGCTCGAGCCGGGAGACGAAGTACTTCACCTCGACCAGGGCTACAACGCGGTCTGGCAGACGATTCTCATGACGGCGCGTCGTCGTGGAATCGTGCCGCGGAAGATCGAGATCCCGCTGCCGATCGATGGGCCCGCGGATTGGATCGACGCCGTGGAGCGTGCCATCACGCCGCGAAGCAGGCTGCTCGTGCTCGACCAGATCACGTCACCGACGGCCCTCGTGCTTCCGACCCGCGAGATCGTCGAGATGGCGAATTCACACGGTGTCGAGACGATCGTCGATGGCGCCCATGCGCCGGGGATGCTCGATCGACCAGTGGCGGACATCGGTGACCCCGTCGCCTGGACCGGCAACCTGCACAAGTGGCCCTGCGCACTTCGCGGCACCGCGGTCGTCGTGGTTCGGAAGGACTTCGAGCATCTCATCAAGCCGACGGTGATCAGTCATCATCTCGACCAGGCGTTCTCTGCGGAATTCGACTGGCAAGGGACGTTCGATCCCGTGCCATGGATCCTCGCGAAGGAGGCGATCGGCTTCATGGACCGTTTCGGAGGATGGGCCGAGGTGCGGCGTCGCAATCGCGCGCTCACGATCGCCGCTCACGCCATGCTCGTCGAACGCCTCGGTGTCGAACCGATCTCACCGGTCGACGGTTCGTCGCTCGGCTTCATCGCGACCTTGCCGCTGCCCGATCGACTCCAGCCCGATGGGGGTGGACCGCCGCTGCCGTCGACCGAGCCGAAATCCGGGCCGCTCGAGATTTCGGTCGATCCCGTGCAGGAACGACTGCTGAAAGACCACCGGATCGAGATTCCGGTCATGCATCACGGGGGCCGGCGATTCGTGCGTTTCAGCGTCCACGTCTACAACGAGTTCGAGGAATACGAACGGCTGGCGGACGCGATCGATTCCTGTTGAGCCCGCCGTTTCTCACGGGCTCGGCGACGGATGTCGATCGAGTCCCGCCTCGCATCGCGTGAGGCCGAGATCGATGCTCCGCTGGAGGCGGGCGAGACTCTCGGGCACGTGATCGCGGGGGAGCTCCGGATGATCGAGGTGGTACACGAGCGCCCGGCCGTGCACCATCCTGCGTTCGACGCCCAGGTTGTAGAGGCGGACGCACAGGTCGGAATCCTCCCCGATTCCCCAGCCCTCGAAGGCCTCGTCGAACCCGTTGATTCGAACGACGTCGTCCCGCCACATCGCGAGATTGCATCCGAGCAGGCCGTAGAGATCGTGGTCTCGACGAATCCGAGGCACCGGAAGCCGGACCGCCTTGAAGATCCCGGAAAGACGACCGCGTCGGAGCAGCTTCGGGATCGTGGTCCGGCCGTCGAGCACCGCCTCCACGAATCGCTCTGGAATGAACGCGCGGCGTCCCTGGACGAAGGCACCGGGCTCCGCGAGTCGGAGATGATCCTCCAGCCACCGGGGATGTGGAAGGCAGTCGCCGTCGAGGAAGACGAGGTAGGCGCCGGTCGCGTGGGCGACGCTCTCGTTGAGGATGCGGGTCTTTCGAAAACCCTCGTCCGCGTGCCAGCAGTGCTTGATCCGCGTCCCCGCGGGTGGTGCGAACGATCGGATCATCGCCGCGGTGGCGTCGGTGGAACCGTCGTCGGCGACGACGATCTCCTCCGGACGGCGACTGCCGGCGCAGAGTCGGTGCAGGATCGCTTCGAGGGACCGGGGGGCGTTGTAGGTGCTCACGATCACGCTCGCGGCGGGCGTCCCGGTCTCGCCGCTCACGAACCGCTCCGGTCCGACTCGCGTCGAAGCGGCGGTGAACTCGGCGGCGGCGTCGACCGTCGTTCGCACCACGCCTTCGCGTGCTTGTAGAACGCGCCTTCGGCGTTGCCGAACGCGATCACGAATCCCGCCCAGCCGTCGAGCACGCCGCGTTTGAACACGTAGTGCTTGACGAACTCGATGAAGCCTCGGGCCACCGCGCCCGCCATCGATCGGCCGCCGCCCCGGGCGAGGACCTTCTGCGATCCGAGCGTCGAGTAGCGATTGGCCTTGTGCTGCAGTTCCCCGAGATTCTTGAACGGAATCTGCCAGATGTCGGCGGGAAGGACCGCGACCTCCGCGCCTTCGGCGGGGATCCAGCCCTCGTGCACCGGGAGCTGGTCGTAGTGCATGCGACCGTTTCGGAACAGCTGCGGTTGCCGGAAGTTCGGGTACCAGCCGCTGTGTCGGATCCATCGTCCCATGAACCAGTTCCGGCGTGGAACCCGCCAGATGTCGACGGCGTCCGGATCCGCGACCACCGCGAGGATGGCGTCCCGGGCCTCCGGCGTGCACCGCTCGTCGGAGTCGAGCGAGAAGATCCAGTCGCCCCGGCAGGCCGCGATGGCCTTGTTGCGAAGCGGGCCGAAGCCCTCGAAGTCGATCTGCACCACCCGGGCGCCGAGCCGTTCCGCGATCTCGATCGTGCCGTCCGTCGAATGGGAATCGGCGAGGACGATCTCGTCGGCCCAGAGGACGCTGGAGATCGCCGCTTCGATCTTCTCGGCTTCGTTGTAGGCGATGACGTAGGCGGTGACGGAAGGGGTTCCGTCCTCGCGCCGGATCCGGGGTGGGGTCTCGTCGGTCATTCCACGCAGAATACCGGAGCCCGGTGTCTCGTGGATCACTCCTCGCCCGCGGCCGCATCCCGTCGTCGTCGTTCCGCCTCGGCGTACCGGGCGGCGTCCGAGGCGTCCGCGGCATCCGCGGCGCGTTCCGAGGCGGTCGCCAGGAACTCGTCGTTGTACCAGTCCCGCCAGGCGGTGAAACTCCATCCGTTCCCGCTGGTGTCGGTCCCGGTGGCCCGGCTGCTGATGCCGATGAGCGAGCGATGCACCTCGGTGCGATAGATCACCACGACGGCATCCATGACCCGCATCACGAAGCCTTCGAGAATCTGGCCGATCACCGGCTGGAACGCCCCGGAGCCGTCGCCGGTGACGGGAATGAGATTCTGCACGTAGGAGCGCTGGGTCCCGATGGCGATCCACGCGAGATCGCTCTTGCGTCGCACGCGATCGGCCGAGTACTGCGTCGCGACGAGGTGGGGGATCGCGGGCCAGGCATCCATGACGCCGGCGATGCGACCCGCGCGGTCGATCGTCTCGTGGTTCCCACCGCGAAGCGCGGTCTGAAGCACCGCGAGCGTTTCGGCGGCGGCGGGGCCTCGCAGCGAGGCGAGGCAGGCCTCGCGGATGTTCGACTTCGTGCCGTGGATCGCGGTCCACGCGAGGGCGGCCTGGCCGGACGGGCCGGACGCGGCGAGATGCTCGACCACGGTGCGGCGGACGTCCTCCGCTTCGCCGGCGAAGACTTCGGGCATGGCGTAGAGGAAGCCGGGATCGTCGAGGGCTCGAAGTCGTTCGAGGCCGGACGCGCGGGTCTCCGGTACCCGCATTCGTCCGAGACTGGTCTTTCGGATCGACTCGAGCAGGCCGCGAACCCCTGGAGTGCGCGACGCCGCGAGATTGGCCCGCGCCCGTGCCGAGGTTCGCGCGTCGACCATCGGCGGCAGCACGCCTTCGTTCGCGATCGGGGTCGGGGGCAGGACGCCTTCGGTCCATCCCGACCCATCGTCGGTCCACGGCGGCGCGGCGTGCGTCGGTGCCGGGAGGGCGGCGATCGTGACGAGCGTGAAGACGAAGGAAATGATCGGCAGGGGCATCGGATTCGCTCCGGGGCGTTCGGGCCGGCGGCCGGTTCGCCACCGTTCCGAGTATACGGACGGCCTGTCCGGTTCCGCCGGGAAACCCCGAGGTTCCGGCCTCAACGCCCGATCGGGACGACCATCGCGTCGGTTCGGTCGAGTCGCCGGAG
>Ga0315320_10005841_pt1 | contig 10048 bp, 15 predicted proteins | sample M140m21515metaG_FD_203458 | JGI IMG/M metagenome (GOLD analysis project Ga0315320, IMG submission 203458) | Ammonia-oxidizing marine archaeal communities from Monterey Bay, California, United States - M1 40m 21515 | ecosystem: Environmental > Aquatic > Marine > Coastal | place: USA: California...
TAAATAAATGAATTTTACCAAAGAACATCAAAATATCCTTTTCAATAAAAGTATTTCTTTATGTAAAAATATAAAACAGCAAATTGCTGAACTTGAAAAGGATATTCAAGATTTAAAAAATAACAATGCTAAAAAAGAAACCCCTCCTGCTGGTCTCCCTAGTCATTTAGTCCCCCATAATAATCCCAATACAAACTGGTTTAATTCTTTAAGAAATTAGTCGTATGCCGATTATTCTTCATCTCGTATAATTCTTGTTGTAATTTCAATACTTGCTCGCGTAATTCTCTATTTGTTTCTGTCACTTTATCTATTTGTTCTACTTTTTTATTTCTTATATTATACCATTTATCATCATCATGTATAAATGGTCCTATTCCCCAAAATGTATTTTTAGATTGCTTTATTAATTTCATCATCAATAAAAACTCTTCTTTTGATTTAAACTTAAATTCATCACAACAAAATCCTTGCACTATTTCTTTAGTTGTTAACCCTCCATTCTTTTCTATATAATCTGCTAATTCCCAATACACTTTTTCTGGTATATTCATTATAATACATTACAAATTTATTTTTAAATAAATTGAATAAAATATAAATACATCAATTACATTAAATATAAATGAGTTCTCAACAAGATAATCCAGATAATCCTCCCCCTCCTACTACTCCTATAACAGTTGATACATCAGACCAAGATTTCAATGAAATTTTAAATTTAATTACAGCAATGCATACACCGGTTCCTTCTACCCGACCATTCTTTACTACACCACAGCACCACAACAGAAGATCTTATGTATTTGACCCTAGACGACTTACTTTCGGCGAAACTATTGAAGACGATAGTGAAACGGATGAAAATCAAGTAGCGAATGCGGTAGATGTAGAACATCCTTTACCAGAATTAGTAATACAAGGTGTAGCAGCAATGCCTCAACCTGATACACAACCTTCTATTCCTAATGAAGAAGAGAAGGTTTCTGATGAAAGCGATTCTTCAAATTCCGATGAGGAAAGCGATACAAAAGAATGTTGCGTATGTTATAAAACTAAAGCTGACATTAATACTATTGTTTTACCTACTTGCGGACACATTATCTGTCAAAATTGCTTTTTCAGATGGTTAAGAACTAGTCCTACTTGCCCAATGTGTAGAGACAATTTTACTAGTTGGGAACGTGTGTCCCATGATACTATTAAAGATGATATATACGAAATCACTAAATTATTTAATAGAGTTTCTAAAACTCATAATTCGTTGATGCATAGATGCGAAGATTTACGTGATACTATGTATCATTTAAGAAAAAAAAATACCAAATTAAGAAATGAAAATCACGAACTTAAAAATACAAACAATGGTATAATGAGTGCCATTATTCGTAGAAGAAAGTATACTGATTATATTAGAGGTTATAACGCTGCCATTATGACTGGCGATTTAATGGATGACCAACCTCATCTTAGAACTAGTGATTATAAAAATGGTATTATAAGAGGTTTTGTAGAAAGAGACAAATTCTTAAAAACTATTGGTGTTAAACCTAATGAATTCTTAAAAGTCCAACCTCATTTACTCTCTATTATTCAATCTACTCATCAAGAAAAAAGACTTCGTAATGCTTCTATTTCTATTAGATCTCCTAGTGATAGAGACAATTTACACCTTGAGAATTTATTTAAGCAAGATAATGACGATTATTAATTTAAATATTATATAAAATATCTAAATTAACTTTTAAAATTTATACCTACATATTCTTTTTCTAATTCCGGTTCTTTTTTTGGTTCTATATATGTATAATTTCTTATTACACCCCCATCTTTTATTTCTACCCAATAATATTCTTTATGTCTGTGTATATTTTGACATACACCCCAAGCATATATTACATCTAAATCCGACATATCTCGCCAATGACCTTGACAATATGAATTTGTTTTTTTATCACACCAAGCAATTCTGCATTTCGTTACCATTTAAATATAATACATAATTATATTTAAATTATTATTATTTTGATTTATTAGCAGCTTCTTGTAAGTAAGCTCTTTTTTTTTCATATCGTTTCCTTCTATATTGTTGATATTTCAAATATCGTTTCCCCTTTCTTGATTTATAAAAATCTTCCATATTATTTTGAACTACTCGTCCATCTCCAGCATATACATAAGTTAATTCAGACAAATAAATCTTTTTATCTCTTCCATTTTCTTTTACTACTTTAAATCCTGAATTGCCTGGTTCATCACATTCTTTTTCATATCTTGGAACTTCCAAATAAGTCCCGTCTTTAAAATACATTCTTATTACACCAAACTTTGTTTTCGAATATGAATGTTTATAATATTTATAACCCGTTAGTTCATCTTCTACTAGCTCCCATTCTTGTAAATTTTTCAACGCTTTTTTCTTTTTTCTTTCCATGTCTCCATCAAAATTCATTGGACACGTTCTTGGTAAAAATGGAGCCAAAGCTGCTACATATTCTTCATCATTATCGACTTTTTCATATGACATTTTATTTTATTAACGATTTCTTTTTATATTATTTTTTTAATCCACTTATTCCCGTTGATCCCAATCCTCCTTCTCCTCTTTCTGTTTTATCTAATTTATCTACTATATATACTTTAAATGGTTTCCTGTCAGGCATTACTATCTGCCAATATCTTTCATTTTCTACTAGTCTATCATCAATATCTGTTGACATCTTTCCATATTCAGAATTATAATCCATCGCTGCGTGTAGGTCTCCTCTATATGAAGAATCTATTATTCCAATATTATTGGCTAGTCTCCATCTTTTTTTCCATATACTTGACCTTACACATAAATCATATGCTCTACATAAATCCTGAGATATCAATTCCAAATCACTTTCATTGAAATTTGTAACTTCATATGCTGCCGCTTTTACTTTTAAATTTATTAATTTTGTAAAGCATTTCCTATTAACTGGCCTTGTTGTCTCTATTGTTGTTGGACTTATTAAATCAAATCCCGAATCTGCCAAAGAACCTTTATTTTTTATCTCTTGATTATGCTTATCTGCAGCTTCTACATAATAATCTCTTAATTTTTCATCTGTTATTTCTAACGCCAATACTCTTGTTGTCATTATAAATATATTTATTATGTTATTTTTAAATTAATTAAATATATCTGTTATATATTTAATTAAGATGATATGTACTATTTGTTACTCAGAAATTAAGAATACAATTATGCTACATAAATGCAAACATTCATTTTGTAGCGATTGTATTCATACTTGGCTTGATTTAAAAAAATCTTACGGACATATTCCTTCTTGTCCTAATTGTAGAAAACATTTTGATATCAACGATTTTATTTCTGTCGCTGATAATATTAATCCTAAAAAGTTTACTGTTTATCTTAATACAAGAAATAGAACCCATGATAAAAGATTTCACGAACTTTACACCCATGTAAATGACCTTATTCATAAAGTTAATAAATTAAGTAGAGATCAAAGCGATTATAACTTTTATAGACACCAACACGAAACTTTAATTGTTAAATTATTAAAATGCTTAGACCATAATTCTTGGTTTTTAAGTAAAAATTCTTGGGGAAGAACTACCCAAAACGAAGCTATGAGAAAAGGATTTATTTCTGTTTTGAAAGATAAGCTTAATTTATGGAGAGAAAATGGTTTTATTTTCGCAAATATTTTTATTTTTAAATTTAGAAAACATTTTAAAGAATTACATTAAAAAATTATAGCGTTGCTTCACTTTCTCTACTTCCATTTTTGCCTTCATAACTATAGCATCGTATTTCCTTCTTTCTTCTTTTATTATCAAAAGTTCATCTATTTTTTCTTTTATAAATTCCATATCCAAGTTTTGAAATAACTCTGGTTTTTTATTTAATGCTTCTCTTACCGCATCAATACTATAATCCTGTTTCAATATTAAATCTTTTAATATTTCCGTTATTTCCTTTTCCTCAGATATTCGTTTATTAACTATATCTTTATCTTGTTTCGAACCTTCAATTATTTCTTTTATATTATATCTTTCGGATTTTATCATTTCTCCTTTTAATTTCTCCGATGCTTCTTTCATTATTCTATCTCTTTGTTTTCTATCTCCTTCTGTTATTACATTGTTTTTTTTTAAATTTTTTTTCATTTTCTCATACTTTGATAATCCTGACATTATAATATTTATAAATATATTAATAATTTATTTATAAACTAGTTATACTACTTCTTGCCATTCTTCGTCCCATATTATTTCTATATCTTCATCTTTAAATTCTTCAACCGGAACTCTATTATATCTTTTTGGTCTCATTTTTTCTAAGTTCGTATCGTTCATTGTTGATAAACAATCATCTGTCACACTTTTTATATTTTCTATACTGCTTACTATCAATTTTTCACATATATTCCCTACATTCTCTAAAATAAATATTAAGCTATTACACACTATCATTAATATAATTAAATATAATTATTTATCATCCCACCCCTTATAGTATATATTTGTGTTTATTTTCAAATTTATATTTCGTCTTTCGCTCAACCTTTTTTCTATTTTTTTTTCTTTTATTCTTTTTGATAATGGCGACTTTAATGGTTTAATTATCTTATCTTTTATTTTTTTCAAATATCTTATTGCTTTTATTCCTGACCCGTTTGCTTTCTTCTTATCATTCATAATAAATAATAAGAAAATATAATTATCGCCATACTTTTCTATCATAACTTAATATTGATTTCCCCCCTTTTTCCCATACTACTATTAAACTCATCCCAAACCATTTAAATACTTTACACATATGAAGTTTTGTTATATAATATCCTTGATTCTCCATATATTCCATCCTTTTTGCGGTCAAGTTATTTATTCCCAACAAATATGATATTATCATTGGCTTTAAAGACACGCTCTTTTCTAATACTTTATCTATCATACTATACGGTGGATTACTCGCTATTACATCTACTTCTTCATTAAAATCAAAAAAATCTTTATTTTCAAGTATTTCACTCCATTTTTTATTTTCATTAGCACAAGGATATTGGTTATAATACGAACCACTATTTTTAAATGGATCATACCATACTAAATTTCTATATGATTCATCTATCATATCAATATGGGTCTTTGCTAATTTTTCAGGCGTTATAAATACATCCTTCGGTTTATCTCTATGCTTTATTTTATGAGCGACATTACTATTCATCATATTATATTATATAAATTATTCTTTTTATATAATTTAATTAATTATTTTCTCCTTTCCCATATCATATATTCAAATAAAAAAAGCTGTCTCCTCTCTTCCTTTTTTATTTTTTATTTTTTTTTATTTTTATTTTAAGGTGTTTAATGGTATGAGCCAAATTTTTTGATTGGACCCGTTTTTTTATCGCCTTTCCTAGGGATGTAGCCGTAGTCTCTTAGTATTACTTCTGGCATTTTTGTTAAATCTACTACGAAATTTGGTGTATCTTTATTAAATGCTATTGCTGGTAATACTATTCCCATAGTCTTCAATTTTGCTTGATAGGCTGGCGTATGCTGGTCTACTTTACCCGTTTTTACTAGGCGCATCATCATCTTGCCATTTACCTTGTAGTCTTCTTTGGTTCTTGGTATAAAATGATTATAGGCGCGCTGATGGCAATATTGGTATAGTTTCTTGCCGCTAGGCCATTCAAATCCGCCCATATTGTAGCACATTGCTAGTAAATTACTTTCGTGATAGGTTAGACCTAGGAATTCTACTGGTTGATAAGTAGTCACTTTCGTAATCTTTGTGTAGTTAAATGCTTCTACGGGACTTACGTATAGGGATAGCGATGGCGAATGTGCTATTTCATGCGGCGTTGATTCTTGCCATAGTATTAGGTGAGGCTGTTTAGAGCAGTCTATATTTACCATTGACCTACGACCTTCGTAGTGTTGATTCATAAATAACGGATCTATTTTCGTGAATTCTGAGCCATAAGTTTCGTGATAAGCTTTTAAGGGTCTCATATCTGCTTTATCCATATTCCAGAATACGAACCTTCTATGCCCTGTTAGTCCTATCAACGATGCTATTTCACCTGGAATTAGCTCTATCTTACCATTAACTTCGCGAAATAATTCGTGTGCTTCTATATGGAGAGTTGATGCGTCGTTTTTGAATTTACGACAAATCCTTAAACGATTTGGCAAATACCTCAAATCCTTACCATACAATTCTTCCATCGTCTTCCTTAATACTTCATTTGTCTGTATTAAGGTATGTAATGGTGTATTATACTGGTGTAGCATTCCTTGTGCGTCATCACCTGCTTTTCTTTTCGCGTATTTAGCAGGATTCAATTTCTCTAGCATACTAGGTTCTGCTACTTGATGCTGTTCTGTAAATATTGAATTCGCTGTATTATAAAACTTCGTCTCATTTAAGGCTTTCAACATTTCCCCCCTTTTTACTGGTAATGGTATTACCGCTACTCCGTAGCAATTCAATATTTGCCTCGCGTGTTCCGGTTTTGTAACGGTTACTAATTTCGCTGGTAATTCTTTAGGTTCAAATCTCGCCTTATTTGCCTTGTAATAATCAGCATCCATCTTACTTAGTAGTGGATTAGTTTGTTTTAGCTGCTGTGTCGCTGTTGTAGCGAGCAGATTTAAATTTTCTTGGCTTTTTGCTAGAGATGTCATTGTTCTGTGTTAAAACTATACAAGCTGTGAAAAAAAAATCAATTTTTAACTTTTTCTTTCATGTTGATTTGTTCTTTTTGTTCTTTTTGTTCTTTCACTCTTCTACTACTACCATATGTTCTTTGAATAAACCCGTTATTCTCTCACCATCAGATATACTCGCCTTTACCAACATAGAAGCACCATAATATTTTTCAGTTATTATATATAAACTTTCCTTATGCCTAGAACATCCTACGTATAATAACCTTCTTCCACTACAACTTTTCTTTAATTTAGTCCACGCTCCCCACATTGAATGATTAGAATTTACACATAATATTACATTCTTTACCGTCGCACCTTGCGCTTTATGTATTGTCCTAGCATAACCCAATTCCCAATCTTCATATAATTCTTTTACTTTTATTGTTATAGTTTCCATTTCATCATCTAACATTATTTCTACTTCTCCATTTTCCGGTTTATCTGTCTTCATTGATGGTGTATAATCTATTATTTTACCATCCGAACCTTTTAATAAATCAAACTTCCATCTATCATAACAATTATCATTGTAAACTATTCTATCGCCTTTCCTGAATAACGATTTATTATAATTATTTTTTATTCTCATTCCTGCTGGATTATATATATTTTGACATATTTTGTTCAGCATTTTCACTCCCATATGATAATCTTGTTTATCTTCGTTATTACCGTTTTGCGGTGTCAACAGTATAGTATCTTCTGGATGATTTTTATAATCTAATTTTTTACTCATTAATAATTTTTTTAATTCCGACACCTGTTGTTTTTGTTGTTGTTCCTTCTTTTCACGAAGACCCGACCATTCACATATAATTACATCTGACGTTTTTTTTATTTTCTCCAAACTTTTAACTTGAACTCTTCCTTCGTTTTTTATATCATCCAATAATATTTTCGTTCCCTTAGCACCTGATGTTTGACGAAATATTTCTGTCAACGCAAGATTTATTGCCACTTCACTTTTCAATATATCTGAAAATATATTTCCCATATTTATCGAAGGTAATTGATCTTTATCTCCTATTAATATTAGTTTTACTTTTTTTGGATATCTGCTTAATTTCCATAACGTTGTTTGTAGCTGAAACATATCTACCATCGACGCTTCATCTATTATAAGAACCAAATCCTCCTCCGGTATATCCATATCTATTTCTTCATATTGCTTTCTTTTTGCACTACTATTAAATAAATTATCAGTCACTCTAACCATTTTCATCCACGTTCCTATCTCAGCTCTTCCCGTTCCTTTCAAATTCCTTGCTGCTTGTCCTGATATTGCCGTACATATTACACGAACACCGCTATTTTCAAATTGTCGCACACATTCTTTTATTACTTCCGATTTACCAGCACCTGGAGGTCCATACAAAGTACATAAATTTCCTTCTACTATATTTTTTACAGCACTTATTTGCTCTTCACTCATTCTTCCCCTATTTATTTCACTCATTTTTGATTTATCAAATTCTAGTCCCATATTATTCCCGTTTTTTATTCCTAATAATCTTGTTTCTATTATTTCTTCTATAAATTTTAATGTGGCTATTGTGGTATATATTTTTTTTGTTCTATTATCCTTTACTTTTATAGTAATATTTTCTATCTCTTCTTCTATTTCAAAATATCGTGCTCCTTCTTTAATAATTATTTTTTTTATTTCTTTATCAAAATCTTCTTTTAATACATACGATGACTTTGTTGTCCCTTCATATATTATTTTAGACGATATAGCATACAATTTATCTTTTAATTTTATATCAAGATTATATTCCGCTTCTATTTTCTCTGCCATCTTATATGATATTATTGGAGTATATGACCGATTTATTTCAACCAATTTATACGGGTTAGAAACAGAACCTTTTTTAAACTGCGACAACTCTGGAAGCAAGTGAATTAACAAATCGTTCTCTTCATAACTATTTAAAATAGCCATTAACTTGTTATATAACTTGTTTATACCTAATTTATACGGTGCTGAGGTAAGTTTCAATAAAAGCCCCATTGTCAACGGCAATTCTTGCTTTTTAAAAAGTCTACATTGACTTTGATATTTTTTTATAATCTTTTCCAATACTTTCTCAATATTATTTTTCTTCCTTTCCTTTATCGTTTTTTTTTCTTCTTTCTCTTTTATTCTAGCTTCTACCAATGGAATTTTCATTTTAACACCTGAAAACATCTCTACAATATTACGTTGATTTGTGCTATTAGAACTTGTTTGGTTTATTGAGCTTGAATACATTATTAATATTTAAAAGATTAAATTATATTTAATTCAATTTATAAATATAATTATTTCTTCTATCAACAAGGTCTATAGTAATTTATCTTTCATGTTAAATGTAAATTACATTAATTGATTTCAAAAAGCCATCATGAATAGTTTTAATCCAAGTTTCCAAGCTTCATATTAAATATGAATTACCATTCCATTAGTACCGTTACAAAATTTTTAACCCAAAACAATCTTCCCGAATCAATCGTTTATAAAATTATCCGTTTGTTCTACCACGAAGAACATCAATGTCAGCTTGAACGATGCTTCGAAGGCATAATTGACACGGCGTTCAACTCCGAAGGTCTCTGTCAGGCCGACACTGAAAGTGCTGTTATGTGGTATTATCAATGCAACTGCTGTGAACGACATAGTTATAATAAAGCCGTTATTCGCGACGATGACCTCATGATAGTCACCAAACCAAGCGTATTTAAGGCTTGGAGATACGACAATGATGGTCCTTATCACCAATGTCAGTGCGTCTGCCGTCATACAGGCAGAATGTTAGCAAGAGATTTTCTTAAGAGAAAAAATCCTGCCAAACCTTACCTTATGATGCAGCCTGTGAACCAAACACACCGACCTATGAGTTTAGGTATTCGTGAGGCAGACTACGGCGTTGATCAAAATGACAATGGTGGCCCTGACCCTGACGACCCTGAATACTACAACTATATGGTCCTACATTTCCCTCACCTCGTCAATCATTAAACAATATTTAACTATCAAGATTTATATCATATAACGCCTCCATTCCTCCCCTTCCCCTTCTAACCGCATATAAAAATTCACAATTACTACATAAACTTTCATTCCTAAGTGTTATACCATATTTTATCATTTTACTTGTTCTACACCAATCACATTGACCCAATTCACTTACTTCATCCTCATCGCATTCTTCTACCTTCAACAAAACCTTTTTCTCATCTATTGAATCATCTTTAGAACCACAAATACCCATTTATATTTATTATTATTTTTTATTCCTATATTTTATATGATTGGTAGTTATGTTGATTTTTTGACAAATTT
>Ga0315320_10005842_pt1 | contig 10047 bp, 10 predicted proteins | sample M140m21515metaG_FD_203458 | JGI IMG/M metagenome (GOLD analysis project Ga0315320, IMG submission 203458) | Ammonia-oxidizing marine archaeal communities from Monterey Bay, California, United States - M1 40m 21515 | ecosystem: Environmental > Aquatic > Marine > Coastal | place: USA: California...
AAGTATATACAAATACACCAGTTACCGATGCATGGGGTAACAAGACCACGCGCGTAGTATACATGGGTAAAGAGTACTATAACAGTGCCAAAGAAGCCCGTGACGTAGCAGATTTGCTACGCGCCAAAGGTATGGAAACTTTTGTCTACCGTTGCAACCGTACCGTGGTAAAAAACCGGAAACGGGTGAAGGGCCCACCCCGACAAAAAAAGCTCGCAGTCAAGAAACCCAAACTGAAGAGTTTGAATGATTTGAACTATACTATATACAATTTGGGTGATTGGCAATGCTTACATGGTGGTATGGACGCTAAAGGTAAGCAACAAACCTGGTGGGTACCAACAACATTTAGTTTGGTAGGTCAACCTACCAATGAACAAATTAGAAATGCTGCTGTATGCATCAAACAAATACGCGCATCAGAGCTAGTACAATGGGCAGTAGACGGAGGTGATGATGCCAATATTGGTAGTTTTATCCAGAGTAGAGATTACCACATCAAGCCGAATCCAGAAACTGGTGGTGAAGACAAGGCGAAAATACGCCAGATGACGTTGCGCATCCGTAAATGTTTGCCAGGGTATGTTCCAAAAACCCGTGCTAAATATTCTGATACGACGCCCGTCGCTCCCGTCGCCGATGGCGCTTCACCCGCCATCGAAGTCCCATTGGTTCACCCCCTTCCAACAGACCCAGTATATACAAATTAGGGAGTCTCGTCCACCATGAAGCTCTACACAACGGGCATAATGTCATATCATACCGTTGCATTTCGCGGTGACATTTCCTACACCAATAATGATTACATGGAGCGGTGAACCATTTGGTACGTGTTTCAAGGCACACGCAACAATCGTCAGAGTTTTCCATATATTAAAATTAAATTACATATTTATAAGTTTAAAACACTATATATTAATTACCTTATAGTTTAATCCAATGTCTAATATTAAAAACCTTCCTGAAGTAATTAAGCAGGCTCATGCTAGTGTTTACAATATGGATGTTGTGACATCTATATTAGAACGTGTATATCAGCAGAATCGTGCAGCACATGACGAAATAAAAATACTGGCTCAGCGTTTGAAGGAACAACTGACTAGAAACGCCAAAATGAAACGTGCTTTTGCGGAATCCGAAAAAGAGAGACTTGAACAGGCAGAACAACAAAATAGCGTTGTAAATGAAAATGATGGTAGATTATTAACGCTACATAAGCAGATAAACGAATCAATGCTGAAACTCCAGGAACAGGCTCAGGTAATTAGTGACGAGAGAGCTAGAATAGAAGAATATAAAAAATCTAGGAAAATAATGATGGAACAAAATAAGTCATTAGAAGAAAATATTATAAATGTCTCGAAAGATAAACAGCAGGAAGAGGCGGACGCACAGGTAAAATTGCAAGATATTAAAAATGAACTAAAAACTGCACAGGACGAAATAATCCGACTACAACTAAATGATAAAGATTTGAAAATGCGGGTTGAGCAGGCCACGTCTGATAAAATACATTATCAGGACTTGACACGTAGATTAACAGCAGCGGCTTCTTCTAGCTCTGTAATCAGGGAAATTTTAAAAGGCGGTGTAAAATATAATTCAAATATAAAATTTTAGTTTAATATTATTCAGTATTTATAGAAGTTTAGACACTAAAAATGGTTAAAAAGAACATACGTTTCATTGGCAATGTTCTACCTGCTACGGGTTGGAAGGTTGAGGGCGATTCCACTTTTGATTTCAACAACGACGAATCCCGACGTATGGATTTAGAAGGTGTACCGTTGCGGATAGAACATTTGGGTTCATTACCTATAGGAAAAGTCACTAAGAGTTGGGATGGCAAAAACGGTAGTAAATGGATTATGGGGGAAATAGAACGCAATAAAGGCTTATCATCTTTGTTTGCAAATCACGCGGTGAAACCGGATTCAAATGGTAATACATTATATCCTGGATTATCTCTTCAACACGTTCATCAATCGTGGGCGGACGGGACAACAAATAAACGACCGGTAGAGATATCCATCTGTGCTGAGCCCAGAAGACCGGATTGTTATATTAGGGCTGTTAGCGAAACAGGAAAAAATGAGTATATAGCGCACAAAGCAAGTGTTAATTCGAACATGTCACAAACTGAATCTGCCCCACAAGTAAATGAACAAAGTAATGAAAGCACACCTGTACAGGATGCGGTAGGAGGGAGTGGCGCTCCTAATATCAGCGGACTTATTGACAACAAATTGAGTACCCTTACACAACAAGGGGAACAACCTGCACAGTCTCACGAGGAAACCGCAGCACGTAATGTCGCTAATTCTCAAGAAGAATTGATGAAAATGTTTTTGGCACAGGATGGTAAACAACAGGAACTAGCAACGCAATTGGCAGCAATGAAGAAAGCTAAAGAAGACCTTGAAGCTAAATGGCAAGAACGTGAGTCAAATGAAAAAATTCAAACCCAGTCTAAAGCCGAAGCGTTATCTAAAGCATTGGTTGAACAATGGTCCAATCAATTAGGCGCAGATAATATGACAGAAGAAAATAAAAAAGCAATTTTTGCTCTAGCACATAATCATCCAGAAACAGCGATGCCGTTTATGGAAATTGCGCATAAAGCATCTATGAAACATGCCGGAACACGCTCCGCGCTTATAGAATCTGAAGCTAACTCTAAAAAACGTGTACTAGAACAACAAGTAGTAGACACCATTATGAAACGACGACGTACCGAACCAGTGGTTGAAACCCAACATGTAGCATCCACTAAAGTACAAGCACCTAAAACAACTGCATACAACCCGTTTGGGAGTACTGTAGTGCAACGAACAGAACAAACGTTCGGTCAGAAAAATTCATTTCTAATGAATGCATTGAAAGGGGCTAGTCAAGGTAACGCTAGGAGTGTAATGGACAGTATCGCTAAATATAGAGGTGGTATCTAAAATAATTTTAACCTATATGTTTAATAGTAATTACATGAGCATACTCTTTTATCTCACAATTTATATCTCTATTCCAAATAGAAAATATCTCATCAAATTCATCACAATTAGATGCTTTTAATCTTCTTCTCATCACTTCGGCTTCTGGCATTTCACTTTTCACAGTTAATTCATATTCTTCTGGTTCTGGTTGATATACAATTACAAAATCCACAGGGTATTCTTGAGCGGTAAAAGCACATTTTACATTGCTCACAGCATAACAATCAGCTTCTTCACCAGGTTTCGAAACGATGTATGATTGTTCTTCAATAGCAGCTGATTTAAAATACTCCCATATAGCTGCAATTAACGAAGGGTCATCCAACTCTTCTCCATAATCTTCTAACGTTTTAGATGGTTCATCGTCTAAATCACCGTCCACATCGTAATCGGATTCCCAGGTTTTGTCATATCCATCTTCATCCCAATAATCGTCGTCGTCGTCGTCCTCTTCAGCTGACACAGGACCCGTCGTGGTAGTGGGGCTAGCTTCAGCGTTGAGTTCTTCTTCGTCGGTCCATGCGTCCAAATCCACAACGCCATTTGGTAATCCATCTATACTAGCTGGACCATTGGCATCGTTTGCACGTAAAAATATAGCGTGTATAGTTATACAATGTACGAACAATAATAACGCTATAACTTTTTTCATTTGAATATTCAAGGGGGTCATATATACTACATTCTGGATTTATAATTTAAATCAAGGAAGTATAACTTAATTTATTCTAGAATAAATGAGTGCATTGTTAGAAAGCACTGTATATTATTACAAAGCTACCATAGATAATGGCGTTGCTGGATTCTTTAAAACAACTCCACAATTCCATGATATGGAGCATACACATATATGTAGAGCCCGGCTACGATGCTGGAGTGAGACTATAAATTGTATAAGATATCAATGTACACTAGATTGGCATTTTAATAGATATATTATAGATGATACCGATAGTGAGATAGATGGGAAACATGAAGAATATTTAATATTGCGTATATTATGTAGAGCTGGTCCATCCGTAACCACCTTCAATAAAGAATCATTTCTTGAAACAGTTAATAAACAAATAGGTGATTCTGCCTTTATAAAAAATATTAAAGATTACTATAATTCTCAAACAGCCGATACTATGTGAGGTTTTTTGGATGGTTCTTTACGAATTATACGCGATGAACACGATGAACATTCTATTTCTACGTTATTCAATGTTTGGGTATATGTCATGTCGCAATTATAACATTTGTATATAAACTCATGTTTACCGTGGTCTTCATCAGTTTTGACCACATATCGTCTACGTGGGCGTTTAGTTTCTACTTTCTCAACCCTGGGCCGGTCTAACTGATATGATTTATCCATTTAATTTAATTAAAGTATAATATTTATTAATACACATATTCTTTACGTATTCGTAGAAATCCATATGGATAACATTATTAATCTAGCCACCCATATTAATGCTCTTGCCCTTGACAGGTAAATAAGATTATCTTGACAGGTTGCCTCCGACGATGAATATAAGTCATTCTTAGATAGTTGAATTTGGTAATACCAACAGGGTACACATATGAACCATCCAAACCCTAACAATACAGTGCATACAGGATACCACCCCACTTCCATAGCCGTGAACGATGTGGCTACTTCGGTTATCAACGGGATAGAAAATATACCTGCTGTCCATTTAAAATTATCTTCCCAATATGTACCATCTATGAATGGAAATAACGTAGCAGCCTGTAACAAGAATGCTCCGCTTACAAATCCGCATAACATATAATTTAAAACTATGACAAACGTTAGCATTTGTCGATATTAGATTGCTTATATACATCAAACCAATGCGACAGCCATGGCATATAACGCGGACCCCACATACATAGTCCCCTTAGCAGCTACTCTAGCAACCCATGGTGTTGCCCACCCGTGTATAGTTCCTACACCTGGGACTATAGTACCCGTTGCGGACATTACAGATGGTAAAATATATGATGCCAAAGACGATAAACCAGCACCCATTTATATTATTATATTGTTGATTTTATACTACGATTATTATAAGAATATTCTGGTTAAATTATATCCACCTTACAATAACATTAAACCATGGCATTCGTACCATTATCCGCACAAAATCAATCCGCTGGACCAGAGCAGGGCAGTGAAGCATGGTTTGCCGGTCGCAAGTACAAAATGACTGGCTCTAAACCATCTTCAATAATGTTCGACTGTACAGACGAAGCGGCCTATAACAAGCTTCATGCTATTATATTTGGAGACGCTCCACGTGACCCTGTAGATGAAAGTCAACAAGCGGCAATGGATTGGGGGTCACAAAAAGAGGAAGTTGCCTGTGTGGAATTTATTAATCAAATGCCCGGCTCAATTGTATTTGAATGTTCACAAATTAATCATCCAATTTATAAATGGATGGCAGCATCACCAGACGGTTACATCGTCCGATTGGCTCACGAAAATGGTGTTATTAAAAAACCACACGAAGTTATTGAACGCGCGGCATTTGAAATTAAGTGTCCAGGGTCTAGGTTAAGAGATGCCGATGGCGTACCCATGCCCGATGCCATGATGAAAACCCTCATGAAGAAAAAGAATCCACCGTATTATTACCTAGCTCAGGTCCATTTTGAAATGGTCATGCTGGGCACACCAGTAACATATTTCTATATGTGGACACCGTGGTATTCTAAATTGTGGAAAATTAAATTTGATAAAGTTTACTGGGAAGAAACTGTCGCCGTTTTAGATGCATTCAGAAGAAAAGAAATGCCATTCGAAACGCTGTACCCAAAAATATTAGCATGGAAAGCAATGTCACAGGCTATATCTAGAAAATACGTACCGTTGAAGGTGTTCGAACATGCACCAGAAGGAGCAATACATAAAACGGTTGAAACGAATTCTAAAACTAAAATAGAAGCAGAGACTTTAAAGGCGGAAGAAGTGGTCCAATGGAGCTGGTATACCACAAAAGATGCAGATTTAATATCTAAACTATACGATTAGGATTAGAATATTCTTAAAAAAAAGTATTATATATAGAATTGTAAAGATAAACAAATGGCCTCATTAACTACCAAAACCAGACCCGCTATACACCAATGGAATGCCGGCGGCAATACACCACGTCCGTATGACTTCGCCCCTGGTGACCTAGTAGCATTTACCGACATGATAAAATATGGAGCCATAAGTGTGGGAGAAATCACCGACATTGGCTCAAATGGTAGGGGCGGGTTACATTTACATGTTCATATTTTAGAACGTGAGTTGACTGGTTCTAAAATATGGCATTTCAACGAACTGACGTGTAACCGCGTTGTTCAACTTGAAGATGTTACGCGCCACGTGTCACATGACCCAGCGTTGGGTGAACTTACTAAAGAACGCGTAAGAGATGCCTGGCGTCAAGCTGGATTCGTCGTTGGATGTGAAAAATATTGCCTAGTTATACATGAAAATGAAGTAAACTTAGACATTGCTCCTGGCGATTCAGACGATGAGGATGAAGAATATGTTGCTGCTGGTATTCATCCAGAAATGCAAGACTTCATCGTTCCAGATGAAGAAGGTGAAGCCTTTTGTAAACCGGACCCTAACCATTTAACAGAAGAGCAACGCAAATGGGTTAATGAAACACATGCTGCTGTAAGAGACTGGGAGAACTGGACACCACAAGACCAAAGTCAGCAGGCAATTAAATCGTTTGTTGATACCATGGCGGGTAAATATGGCCATGCCGAAGCAGACCGTCAGTTTACTTCTGGAGCACCTTCTTCGTCTTTTACATCGCCATCTGACATATAAGTGACTGGCGACATGTATGCTATAGTGTTTGTTGACTCCACCATTAAAATTTTATTTTTTAAAATACTAATTTTAGTATTCATACCATATGAAACTGGTTTTTCCATCGTATTCAATATCCTTATTAACATCTGTGGTTGAAATTTTGTAGATGCTTCGCCAAATTTCCAATTCAACCGTTGGTTTTGATGGGCCCAACATTTTACACCCTCATCATCAAATCCCTCCCATAATACGTCGTTGGAATCACTACCTACCTGTAGTTTTACAACATTTAATTTCTCACTAGCTTTCAATATTATTTCCAAATCTCTCCAATCAAAAGACATTTCAGCTGCTACAGTATTATCATCTAACTCCCAGGTTGTATCGCCATCTATTTCTACCGATTCTTTCCATCTAAACCCGTGGGGATTAATACCATGAGAATCTAAGGCCACTGTTTTATCTGCTAAATTTAAAGTAATATTCATACGTTCGAATACTGCCGCGTAAACGTGTACCATATGTTTAAAATCTTCTGATATTTCCCATGAATATTTACCTTCAATTCTATTAGAATTACCAGCCACAGGAGTCCACGTTTTTTGTGACATGCCTATATTATCAAATATGGTTACTAAACGCATGTAATCTGAGTCAACGAAAACTATAATCTGATGTTCTTCTTCATATATATTATCTTTAAGCCACTCACTTTTAATGTTAATGATAATTGTATTAGACATTGGAACGACATAAACAGGCACTTATACTCAAATGCAGTATATAATCTACAAATCCTTTTATAAATATGGCTTCATCGATGGAACGAAAATTATATGCATCTATGGTGATGAAGAATCCAAAGACGTGTGCTGCTGCTCAAAAGAATGACCAATACGAATATTATTCATCCGACGATGTTAAAAAAATCAAACAACGCGTTGATTTCTTTAACACCGTTCAATCAACATTTAAGAAAGTTGTTGATATTGGAAAGCAATTAGATGGGGTAGTTGTCACTTTAGATAACCCCACTAAGAAGGAGCTATTTGAAAAAACTCAACTCCAGCTACCCGGTAATGCGGGCGAACCAACACTGGAAAAAAAATTCTTAGATACTATGGACCAAATGAAACGTGAACTAGAAAGTAAAATCCAGGCGGTTGACCTCCTGGATGGCAACCTTAGAACGATTAACGATACAGCTAAAAATGACCCAGTCATGGCGGCCAACTCGTTTATAGTACCATTGGAAGCTTCGCAATCAATGTGGTCAACACAATATAAAGATACATTGACCTATAATGCGGACATTAAATCCGGGAACAATGCACCGGGCCTGTTGGTGAAAAGTTTAAATAACTGGTTAGGAGCCAACGCATTTAGGGAAGCCCAAATTACAACACTCGCTGGACTATATGCTCATAAAACTCGCGGAGAAGAAAATGAAAAGGAAATAGAAATTAGAAAAGCATACCCAATTACTTACTGGACAGGGACCACTGCTAAGCCCAACGACTTAGACCTTTTCATAATACAGAGAAAGGATTACCTAGATACTTATGAGAAAAAATATCAGATAGTATCAACGACCCTGGGAAATATCACACCGAAAATGAAAAATGATGGTTTCTTAAGCACCGGTTATGCATTACCTGATATTGCAGCCCCGCCAGGTAAACCATATGGCCTGATTGACGCCATCGCCGAGCTTGAAAGAATCATAACGACAGCCAGTGCTGCTAGCAGCACCGTTCGGGACGCTATAGTCCGATACGAAACCAGGCATGGTACCGCTGACAAAGTACAATTACAGGTCATTGACAATAGCTTAGCAGCCGACCGCATCGCTCAAATAACCGCCCTAAATGTCGAAAGAGTAGGTTTAGAAACGGAATATAATCGATACAAACCAACGGTTATTGCATCGTCCCTAAAGTCTATGACAATCGCTGACCTGAAAAAATATATTGACGACCGTAAGGACCTCTTTTCTAAATATCTAAAAGCGTATAATCAGGATAGCAATCCACAATTCGCTAGGAGCGTATGGGGGGACACTGATATTGTCATTAATAATAAAATAAACGAAAGAGACGCATTATACGCTAAAGCCATACCTTACTATACCAAACGATATCTAGACGATATGAATAAAGCTAAGAAGGAAGATACCACGGGATTTGAAATGGCCGTTGACGAAAAAATGGTTGAATATGATAAAGCAGAGGGTTTGGGAATAAAATATGATGGCATGTTGGAGATGGATGCCCTTCAAATTGATACGTTGATACAAGCTCGTGAAAACGTAATATCGGACAAAAAAATGGCACAATTGTGGGTCGATATAGACCCCATATTAAAAGCAAATCCGTACACTCTGGGTGATGGAAACAGTGACCTTGAAAAGGCCTGCGACACCCGTAGTTCACTTATATCTGCATATAACAATGCCGGTTCATCTAAGAGAACAGACCCGACGTTTACAAACGCGCAAACATTGGATAATGCGGATTTGATAGACGCTACAGATAAAATGATTAAGGCTTACAATGTGTTGATGAAGAAAATTATTACATTTAATGGCGGTACCTCTATAATGGTGGGCGGCGTATCTATCGGTAGCGCGAATGCTAATATGGATAACCCAGCCGTTGGTACATTGGTAGTAGTAGCCGAAACACTAGACCGAGAACGTCAAACCCTATTGGCTGGTTACGACACAGATGTTGTAAACGCTGTTAAAAACGCAAAGGATATAGACACCATCAGCAATAGTAACCTCGCTGCTGATTTGGACTCTGAGAATTTGAATAAGGCCAAAAGAACCGAGCAACAGTCATATGAAACACGGTTGGTACAATTGGAAAATGAAGCGGGGAATCACGCCTATGTTACTGGCGAAAATGAAGCTTCCATTGTGAAGCATATAGAAAAATTAAATGACGGTACGATGTCAATCCGTGAACGCTCCAAACTATTAAGTGAGGAGTTGGCTAATAATGGTAAATTTGGCGCTCTAATAACGCGTGCAAAAAACTTATTGGCGTTAGTAAAAGCTCTAATAACAAGTAATGAGGTAAAACTCGCCGAATTGACAGGTAACAGCGGTGGACCTTCTACTACTTTACAATCGATAATTGATGATGATAAATCCTTAGTCGTAACTACTCCCGTGGAAGATAGTATGGTAAATGATGCTGCTGTAAAATTAAATTCCATTGATTTGGATAAAATATATACCGG
>Ga0315320_10005844_pt1 | contig 10047 bp, 10 predicted proteins | sample M140m21515metaG_FD_203458 | JGI IMG/M metagenome (GOLD analysis project Ga0315320, IMG submission 203458) | Ammonia-oxidizing marine archaeal communities from Monterey Bay, California, United States - M1 40m 21515 | ecosystem: Environmental > Aquatic > Marine > Coastal | place: USA: California...
GCTGATCGGATCATGATTGTCTCAGATCAATGGCCTTCATATTCGAAAAAGTGACCACTGACTTGGGTCGTGACTCCAACTCGCACGATTGCTGAATACAAAATCTTTACGCCAATCTCCCAGCCTGTCATTCTTTGATTATTAATAAAAACTCTTTAATAAATAATGTACTCTCTCAATAGCCTTTCGAGAGATGTCTTACCCACCCGTGATTCTTGTGTCGCGATGAGGCAAAAACGCTTTGAAGATAAAACTGCCCCATGTTTCTTAAGACTAGAAAATATTGAACGATATATTTGTCGGAAAGATATTGAACAATTGTTACAGAGCAACTTTCACGTAGACAAATGGTAGACATGAAAAGGGCAGGGGGGTTGTAAGTTCCTGCTCTGCTTACTTTGAGTGATAAGTCGAAGACAAAAATCACAAAAAGTTGCTAGAATTAGAAAAGTTTTTTAACGAGAAGCTGAACGGTTGCACAGCCCGTGGGGCTATGAGTATCGACTTGTTTACCTTTTATTAAAAGAGCTTGTCCGCAGTTGGGGCTTGAATGGTTTCCTCGGACTACTGGCTGAACCAAAGAGGTGTCTATGAAATGCTCTACTTGTGGTGCTGATATTCCAGCGATGAACGTCCAGTACAGTTGGAAACAGTTCCTATTTATTGTCCCGTTTCTTTTGATAGGATTCTGGCCACTAGCGCAATTGACCATATTGCGAGGCGATGTAACAAAGGATCTTGTAATAGAGCAAGTACGAAAGAAACTCAGCTTTCAAGATTCACCAAACGGAACGCTCGTGATTACTGGGCTCATCAAGAATATGGGCAAGCACAATTGGTCGGGTGTCACGGCTGAGGCAGAATTTTTTGATGAACAGGGCATGTTTCTGGACGAGGCATCTGAATACATAAGACATGATATCTCGGCCGAAGCGGAAGAGTATTTCAAAATTCAAATTCGTAGTCCAAAAAACGAATTAACAGCAGACACCACGACCCTTAAGGTGAAGATATCAGGAGGGCGTTCCCAGCCTTTTTAGCGAGTTTCCTTGGGCCAAAAATCGCAACGCAAGCAGGTGTCTTTCTAGCTGGTTTGTGATCTACCATCGGAGATTGTTCAGGATCTTTCATTAGTGTTCGCAGTAAAACTTTTAGGCCAAATGGACTGGTTCGGTGAACGCAGTTGAACAAAAGAGAACGAGTCATGACATCCTGAGTGCGGCCTCGCTTAGGAGAATTTTTTTTCGGATAAAAAGAATCGACCAAGAGTAAATATCTTATGGAACGTTACTTCCCGAGTGAATTAAACGATGTGTAAAGGTGCCCACAGACTGTCAACTGTGACCATCCGTGCCGACTAAGCCGCCTAGGCAACTAAGTGTCTCATGCTGCATAACACTTTATGTTCAACATGTAGAAAGAAACCTCTCGGCGAAACATGTTTCCTCAAATATCTATTCGAGTGTTATGAATGTCCCCACTCAAAATGGGTAGGATACGAGGGTGCACCAATGCCAAGCATTGTTGTGTCCAGTTTCTTGAATGAGTTTCATTAGGGTTTCGTAATGAATCGTCGCCACAGTTGTTGCATTACCTGCCTCCTTTGTTTTTTTGTCATAGTGATCTATCCAAGCTTTTCTTCAGCAACACCTCCCCCAGAAAACACGAGCAGGTCCTTGCTGGCAATTGAAAGACTTTCGTTGGTACTGCGGACACAAGACAACCTGCCAACAGACATTCGCTGGGGCTACCTACCAATCGTATTAAAGACACTTGATATTTCACCAGACTCACAGACACTAGTTTTCTCAAAAACAAGCTTTCAACAACATCGTATTTCACCACGCCGCCCACGTGCGATCTATTTCAACGACACAACATATGTTGGCTGGGTACGAGATAGTCCAGTAATTGAATTTGCAGTTGCCGACCCAGATTGTGGTGTTCGTTTCTACACGCTCACTTCAAAAAAACCCTCAGCCGAATTAGAACCTCGTGAAGGTCGTCAGCAACCTCTTTTCGAACGCAACACAACGCGATGTGTTGCCTGTCACGACAACTCTCGCACGCTCGGCGTTCCAGGATTTCTTGTTCGCTCGATAATCTGCAATCCAGAGGGTCGTTTTGTTGAAGGTGCACCGACATCGGTAACAGATCACACAACGCCGTTCGGAAATCGTTGGGGTGGTTGGTATGTCACCGGGAATCACGGGCGACAGCGTCATTCAGGAAATGCTCTGTGCACCGATCCACTCAACCCAGGTTGGATTGATAAAGAACGCGGTGCCAATCAGCCCCATCTCCCAGATTTCATTTCACCAGAAAGTTATCTTCGTCCGACGAGTGATATTTTTGCACTGATGGTGCTTGCACATGAAACACAGATGCACAACCATCTGATGCGACTTCGACACACGGCCATTGCCTGTCAACTTGACAATGACGACGACCATAATGCTACTCCTGGAGAAAAGGGTCGCCTTACGAACAGGCTCTCTCACATTGCTGATGATTTTGTTCGTTACATGCTTTTTCTGGATGAGCCAGAACTCACGTCACCAATAACGAGTAGTAGCCCGTACCGAGAGTCATTCGAGAAACGCGGTCCGTGGGATGATCAAGGGCGAACACTCAGGGAAATTGATGGGACAAAATATCTTTTTACATATCCCTGCAGTTTTCTCATCTATAGCGAATCGTTTGATTCTCTTCCTCAGTTTGCAAAACAGGCAGTTGGAGATCGACTTCGAAGTATTTTAGTGTCGACAGAAGATGGCCAGGAACGTCCTGTTCGTTTCACACAATTTGATTGTAAAAATATTGCAGCAATTCTGAAGGCAACCAAGTATGAATTCTGGCAGACCTATGTTGTGGCGAGTCCGGAATCAATGTAAACCACCAATGGCATACTGTCTCGTTATTATCTTGGGAATTTAAGGGTTTAATTGAGATTCACCCATGTGTTCGATAATCGAATGAAGGATTGAACGTTCGTGTTGTAGGCTCCGTGCTTTTTTGCGGTGTTGGGTAGATTTCAAGACGGGGTAAAATTGACAACACAAAAATAGAAAAACATGCCCTTGGTAAAAGGTGCTAAACAAGACAGAAGTGTTTGTCGGGGCCGTCGATTCGGTCATGAAGAGGTCAGCTCAGAGCAATGTTAAAGTTGAGGTATCGGGATGCCTGTTGCTTCAACTCATCTGTTTGTCATTTTATCACCCACGACTCAGTAGTCTCCAATTCCTTGTTATTTGATCCTCAGTATTGGTCTTCGCGAGCTGGAAGACTGTCTTCAGGAAGTGTTTTTTAGGGAATAGTGCAAGTTATTTCTCTACGTTAAAAAATCCTGGTTATGTTTGCCGATATATAAGGAGACTGCATTTCTTGGAGGTGACGATATGGGTAGTGTGCTTTTGAAACAGCTCGGGATATTGATAGGGATTATTGTCGTAAGTGCGACAGCTGCCGCAGGAATTCGAAGTTTCACGGGTGGGTGTTGCGGTTCTTGTTGCCAGCAGCCTGCTGCAGACAGTGCCCCTGCTGAGTAGGTAGTGAAATGAATTTATTGAGGAGTGAGCACATGCTGAAGTATCTTTCCGTACAACAACTCGCAAACGCGGCGTGGTTACTCATGCTCTCGGCGGCTCTTGTTCTTGGTGCGAAGAGTTTTTCGGACTCTTCCCGCAATGTGTGCCACAACTGCCCGGAGCAAGTTGATCGAATAGGCAGTATTGATAAAGACATCAAGTAGTTTGCACGCTGCGGGGAATCTGTCTGTAGCTTGAAGTAAACTCGGTGCAGATTCGTGCCGGATAGCAGCCATTGCTCCCCGATTGCTTGTGAGAGTGGTGTGCGGATTCTTTTGTTCAGCCTTATATTTCATTCCGTTGGAATCAAAAGAGCAGGCCAGCAGAACAAGAGATAACATGGCATCTGTCGTAGAGTGCCAGTCGGATCATTGTAGATGGTATGGTTTTCGCCTCAGTGATTTCCTCCGCTGCTCAACCACTGAAAATCTGCTCAGGAAGGACTTTCTCCTTCGTAAGTTTACTGCTGGTACCACAGGTGCACATGCAAGCACTCAAAGCGACATCAATGTGTCGAGTAAGAGATACAGTAATGATCTTTTTGGTTATTACTTCAACTCACTCAATAGAGATGGTGTGACGAAAGGATATGGTATCACTGCTTCGTCTGTATCACCTGCTTCTCGTTTCTTCTCAATATCACTCATACGACTTACACGAGCTTCATTATTTGCTTGCATTAATAAACTCAGACACATCCTGACCAAGCTTTTTGAGGTCTGGCAAATTGAGATACATCATGTGGCCGGAAGTGTATTCTGTAAAAGAGACATTTGCTTTGATCGCGGGATCAATTTCAAGGTGATCGATACTAAAACGCATTGCATCCGGTGGGACTGCCAAGTCACATTGACCTGTCATTACCAGCACCTTGAGGTGTGGATTCTTCGACATGGCTGAGCCTAGGTCGGCCGCCGTACTTGAATACGTGTTTTCTTCGAATTTCCACGGCCGTACGCCTGCGAGTGCCTTGTATGGAAGATCGTTTTCAAATGCCAGTTCTTCACGAACGTACGCGTTCATAGTAGCAGCGAGTGGGCCAAGTGCCGCCATGTATGAGGGATCAAAAGTAGGATATGAACCGGATGGATCTCCATCTCGACCGGTAATACGACCGTCGTATCGTCCACAGATGAGCCCTTCCTTGCTGAGTAACTTTTTACGAAACATGGATGGGCTTATCCGAAGCCGATTTTCAAGAATGATGTCTGCTGATAGTCCTGTAAGACGTGATAATTCGCTTGCAATCTGCTTACGCTTACCATCTTCCAAACGGTCACCGGCAAAGAGTGCAGCAAGGTATTCACCGGAGGCAAATGTCCTCGATTCTCTCATGGCATCCTGCAGATTCTGCTGCAAATCTGTAGGCAGTCGATTGTGGAAATGAGCAACTGCGGTCAGTGTCGGTAGAAAAATCGAATACGGCAGGTCATTCGTGGAACCGGTCCGAATCGTTCCAAAGTCAACCAGCCCGGAAACAAGAAGGAGCCCATTGAGAAACATTCCATGTTGATCCTGCAAATATTCTGCGATCCCTGCCGCTCGAAATACGCCATAGCTTTCGCCACACAAATATTTTGGTGAGCCCCAGCGATGGTGCCGGGTTGTATACAACACAATAAAATCAGACATGGCTTCAATGTCTGGTCTTTTTCCAAAAAACTGTTCAGCTTTTTCATCCTTCGTGGGCCGGCTATAACCAGTTGCAACGGGATCAATAAAGACAAGATCAGCATACGGAAGAATCGTATGCTCATTGGTAACGAGTTTATATGGTGGAGGTGGTAAGGTCGCATCTGGATGAACTCGTGCTCGCTTTGGACCAAGGCCACCAAGATGTAGCCACACTGCCGATGCCCCTGGACCACCGTTGAAGCAATAGATGATGGGGCGTGATGCATCACCTCCGTCGAGGGTGTATGCGATATAAAACATCGATGCTTTTGCTGTACCGTCATTTTTCAACAACGGTAACATGCCCGTCTCGGTAGTGTATGACAGTTTGGTCTTCCCTACGGTAACTGAGTGACTCGTCATTACCGGTTCATCAGATGCATCTGGGACAGTTGCTGGCTGGTCGTGGTCATCGCCGGCTTTTGATGCCGTCAGTTTCTCTTCTTTTTGTTTATCCGATGGTTCTTTGATTTCTACTGCGGCAAAACAAGCATGTTGCGAACCAATTGCGACAACACAGAAAAGCAGGATCTTTGTAAGAACTATAAGCCGTGCCATGGGGAAATATCTTTCAATTTCTAGAAGTATCTTTGAATGAGTTTCTTCGAGTCAATCATTACCTCGATCCCCTTCGGTTTCAAATGCCTGCAGAGCAAGAAAAAAAGAGCGTCAACAAGCTTTTGGAAAAAACACGCGGCAGAGATCTTTCAGAACTTCTTGAGCAGATACAATCGCTCTCAGATAAAGACACACCAGGTTTTGTCGTCGGTGATTTCAATGTGCCTTCACATCGTGACTGCGCGGAAAAGGCTGCCTGGTCTGGCCGTCACCCTATCAAAGTGTGCCCTCACCTCTTCGGCACTGGCAAAGAAAGGCTTCGCTGAGGCCTTTCGCACAATCTATCCAGACGAGATGGAAAACTTCGGCTACGCATGGACGCCTATCGCTAGAGTCGATGATCCTACGACCCACCGCGATCGCATTTTTTTATTTCAGGGGCGTAGATATGGAGGTCCCAATGTAAAAAATTTTGGTGAAAGTAAAAATCTTACTGACGTGGTCGTTTGTCCATATCCATTCGACTACCGTGCAGTGGTTGCATCTTTTGTGCTTTCCAAGTTACCGAAACTAAAAAAGTCTGACATGAATAAGCTCAATACACGTGGTGTTTAATAACTCTGCGTTCACAATACGTCATGGAAGAATTAAGAATGCAAAGAAAATAAATGGTTTGAAAGTCGTTATGTTCAGTGAAGCAATTTGTAATATTCATCTCCAATATTCATTTGCGATAAATGTTTTCATTTGGGATCAAGTATTCATTCGGGATCAACGATCGAGACTTGAGAGATACGATCTGTTTTGCACGAGGCGCAGTCAAAGATCATTTCTCTCGCGTTGCTCGGAGCTCGACGGATAAGCCAGACGTATTCGTAAGAGTCTCAAGGAATGGGTATTGCGATTAATACGCTTCTTTTTGTCCGTTCCGACAATGAGCCAGAAGTGAAAAAGCCACAGGGAAGAAGGCCCACGTCACCGGCGGGCTTGTCACTCTAAGTTATTTACAATCACTTCTGCGAATCTGTAGGGACTGTGACCTGCACATTACGAATCCAGACCTCATGGCCATGGTATTGGAAACCGATGTGTCCCGTTCGCGGTAGATCGTTCAGTGCAGTTTTGAATTTATTTTTCGTTCCATCAGGGTTTTGTCTCGGTGCGGTCCAGTCGTCGATGGATAGATCGAGGATCTCTTTTCCGTTGAGCACTGCATGAATGTGTGGGCCTTCACAGCGTACTGTCAGGCTATTCCACTCACCGTCAGGCTTGCCGGCATCAACAGACGGTTCCTTGGCGTCATAGAGCGAGCCAACAACATGCTTTTCAGAGTATAGCCCGGGTGAGGCGATCTGAACCTCAAAGCCACCTTGTACAGGGTTCTTTGGGTCGGTCCGAAAGAACAGGCCGCTATTACACTTCGGAGAGGTCTTGTACTCAATCGATACTTCAAAATTATCGAAGACATCTTTTGACCAAATAATACCGCCGGGATTCTCAGAAGGGCTTAACACACCATGAGTGATCACCCATTGGTCATTCAGCTGCATGCCGTCAGCCAGGAGATTGATCGATTCCGCAGCGACCGTGTGAGTCAAGCTGAATGACATTCCACATCCAAGAGCCAACAGCCAAATAATTCTGGTTTTCATCACGCTTCCTTATATTTGAGAATGTCATTCAGTTCTATTCAATGATATCAAAATTGCATTGGTGATCATTAAAAAACGGTGCCGAATAGTTGCTTATGGTGTTGTGTCTTTTGGGAGTGCAGTGCGGTTTGGCTTGGGTTTCTGAGCGTAGAGACTATAGCTCAGTGAAGTAGTACCGTCGTCTGTCAAAGGATGTCAGAGACATTGTATAAGAAGTTATCTCAAGCCACTGTTTACGTGCTTGGAAATCAGGCAGGCAGCCTGCTGCTCACGCTCACAATCATAGACAATACCAATAAATGTCTGATGGAGGGAAGCCTCTAGCGCAATCGACGGGGCCACTCTCAGGTACACTATTTTGCAAGCAGGCGGAGGTGTTTTAGGATCAAAAACTCACTCTGCAATTGCTCGAGATGAAAAAAGATGCAAGTTTCTGAAAATCCTCAACAGGAAGACACCGGTTTATGAATCATTCAATAATTCGTTCTCGTGGTTTGCAACTTTTATTTTTCGGTGTCGTCGCGGGCTGCGTGATTCCCAGCGGCGCGCAAGCAGAAAGTAAACGTCCTAATGTTGTTGTTATAATGAGTGATGACCAAGGCGGAGGAGATTACGGATTTCAAGGAAATACGCTTATCGAAACCCCTGCACTCGATGCAATGTTCGAAAATGGTGGCTGCCTGACAAATTTTTATGTGAGTCCTGTCTGCGCTCCGACCCGAGCGAGTCTCATGACGGGGCGATACAACTACCGAACGCGGTGCATTGATACCTACATCGGACGAGCAATGATGGACTCTGATGAAAAAACTCTTGCAGAATACTTGCAAGATGCAGGATATCGAACGGGTATCTATGGCAAGTGGCATCTCGGTGACAATTATCCACTACGTGCCAATGATCAGGGGTTTCAGGACAGCCTCGTTCATCGGGGTGGAGGAATCGGTCAGCCTTCTGATCCAATCGGTGCCGAGGGGAAATATACAGATCCGACGTTGATTAAAAACGGAATTGAAACACCGATGAAAGGTTACTGCACCGACATTTACTTTGATGCAGCTATGCAATTTATTGATAAAAGCGTAAACGCCAAGAAGAATTTCTTTACCTACATTGCTACAAATGCTCCTCATGGACCATTTCACGATGTCCCAGCCAAACTATATGAGAAATATCAGGATGTAGATTTTTCACCGATCTTAATAAAGGAACTCAAGAACGATAGGTTGGAGAAAGAGAACGATAAGCTGGCACGAATCGCAGCAATGATTACGAACATCGACCTCAATGTGGGACGTCTTTTTGAACACCTCCAAGCCCTTGGCGTGCTCGAGAATACCATTGTCATATATCTCAATGATAACGGACCTAATTCGTTACGGTTCGTAGGTGATATGCGGGGTATGAAAACTCATGTTGATGATGGTGGCATTCGCTCACCATTACTTTTTCACTGGCCTGCCAAGGTGAAATCAGGGCAACGATCAAGTGAGATGTGCGCGCATATCGATGTGCTCCCGACACTTCTCGATGCATGCTCGGTTGATGGTTTAAAAACCCACCCTGTCGATGGTCGAAGTTTTCTTCCATTGCTTGTGACCGGTCAAGCAGATTGGCCAGCTCGCTCACTTGTGTTCCAGACACATCGAGGAGATGAACCACAGCTGTATCATCATTTTGCGATTCATAATGGGCCTTGGAAACTCGTTCACCCAAGTGGATTTGGGCAAGAGAAATTTGACGGAGAGGCCAATTTTGAACTCTATAACCTGCACCAAGACCCACGGCAACAACACAACATCGCAGTTGACTACCCTGAGGTTTTTGCCAGGCTGAAAGCAGATTACGAGTTATGGTTTCAAGATGTCAGCTCAACTCGCCCTGACAATTACGGTCCTCCACGGATTATTATCGGTACTGACTTTGAGCCGAAAACGGTGCTGACTCGACAAGACTGGCGGCATGCACAAGGCAAACCATGGGCCCAAAATTCTAATGGTTCCTGGTTACTGGAAGCGGAGGAACCGAGGTCCTATGACGTTGAAATCATTTTTAATCACTCGCCGACGAAGGGTTTTGCCACAATTGCAGTAGGCAATCTCACACGAACTATTGAAATTGCTACTGGTCAAAAAAGAGGTTACGTACAGCGAGTCGATATCCCACAAGGTCAGACAAGCCTTTCGGTTACTGCAGACTTTGATGGACAAAAGCAGGGACCCCATCAGGTTATTCTTCAGGTTCTTTAAAAGGAATTAAATCGATGAATCGAGATGATGCTCTGCATCATGCGTTACTGTGGCTAGTTCTGCGAGGGTATCACGTGCGCAGAAAAGCCATGGTTTGCATTCAAGGCGATGCCATGGGGCTCGTAGGCTCTTGGTGGTCGGATTCAGAATGAAAGAACGAACTGCCGCATTTCGACCAGCGCGCCTGCACGAGAATGTGATTCACAAATGCACACTCGGTTTCGGTAATTTGTGACCCTAACCACTGGCCGAACCTGTGGGTACTCAACAATCGTACTGTTTCAAAGAAGTGAAAAAACCAGCAAATTATCGCATAGAAATCGGTTT
>Ga0315320_10005847_pt1 | contig 10045 bp, 9 predicted proteins | sample M140m21515metaG_FD_203458 | JGI IMG/M metagenome (GOLD analysis project Ga0315320, IMG submission 203458) | Ammonia-oxidizing marine archaeal communities from Monterey Bay, California, United States - M1 40m 21515 | ecosystem: Environmental > Aquatic > Marine > Coastal | place: USA: California...
TCCGCGACGTCAGGTACCACCAACGCGTCGGCATCTTGGGCCGTCCGAATGGGCGCTGGCAAGACCGGGCCGCGCCCTTTGATGAACTCCACCGGGCAGCCCATCGCTTCGGGGATGGTGAGAATGTCGGAGAACACGATGGCCGCGTCCAAGTCAAACCGATCGATGGGCTGACAGGTGACCTCGCAGGCCAACTCAGGAGTGTGACACAAATCGAGGAAGGACACCTTCTCTCGAACCGCTCGGTACTCCGGCAGATAACGCCCTGCCTGCCTCATAAACCACACAGGTGGTCTGTCTACGGTCTCTCCCGCTAGGGCTGCGGCCAATCGCTCATGCGCGTTCATCTCTCACCCTCCTCCTCCGTACGATGCCACGCAACCGGAGGCGTGTCTGTGCGCACGGGTTACCCCTTTACCATGTCTTGGCTCACCCTGTTGGTATATCTCTCCTCGAACACAGCGAGCGCGTTCACCGGCGCCATGCACGGACCCTACGTTGAGTTCAAACCCGAAGTGTCTCTGGTTACACCACAGATTCGTCCGCGTGTAGGCGCGACGGGGGTCGCTGGATGGTGGTTTGGAGAGTACGACGAGGTCTACGCCTTCGGTCGCTTTACCGGAGTCGGCCTATCCGTCTCACCGCATGTGCTGCCGGGCAAGCCCATGACCTTGGCCGAGCTTGAGGTCCGGCGAGGCTGGGACCTCTTCGTGGTGCAACTCGTGGGCGCTCTGCGAGGCGGTATCGAGCTCCCCACGCTCGACACCGAGAGCACCCACTGGTCGGCGCGGGCCGCAGGCCAAGTCAAATGGCGAATCCGGCCAAAGTTCGGGTTGATCTTAGGGGCGTCCGGAGGCGTGATCGGTGCCAACGATTCGGGAGCACTCGCGCCGGTCATCGACGTCGAGCTAGGCATCGGCTGGTCTCAGCCGGTTCGACGCAAAGCACAGTAAGCGCGGGTGCTAGCCGATCCAAACACCGACCGCCAAGTCGGCGAACATGGCCAGAAACAGCAGCGTTAGGTACACGATCGAAGAACGAAACACGCCGTAGTCGAGTTCAAGATCCTGCCGACGAAGACTGCGCACGACCAGCCACAAGAACCACAGTCCCAAGGCAGAGGCCGATACGAAGTAGAACGTACCGAGGTAGCCAAGCCAAACCGGGAGGACGGTTACGGGCAGCAAGAGCAGCGTGTAGGCCAGCGAGCGCCAGCGCGTGCCCTGATCGCCAACGACGCTGGGCATCATCGGGAAACCGGCGGCTTCGTACTCCGCGCGACGGTACAGAGCGACGCCCCAAAAATGTGGGGGTGTCCAAAGGAAGACGATCAGAAACAAGATCCACGCCGCGACGCTGATCTCTCCATCGAGAGCGACGGACGCGATCAAGGGAGCGGTCCCGCCTGCCGCGCCACCGATCACAATATTTTGGGGCGTACGTGGCTTTAGCCACAAGGTGTATACGCCGACGTAGAAGGCGATGGTCGCGAGCCCGATCGCTGCCGCGGAAGCTCCACCGGCGGTGCGCCAAAGCATGGCCGTGCTCAACAGCGTCAAGACGACGCCGTAGCCGAGCACCGCTCGCGGAGCGAGCATGGCCGTGGGGAGCGGACGGTTCCTCGTGCGCGCCATGCGCGCGTCTGCGTCGCGCTCGATGTACGCGTTGAAGGAGCTGCTCGCGGCGCCGGCGAAGGCGGTTCCCAAGAGCACCCAGATAAGCGTCGACACCGGAGGCCAGGTCGACTTGCCCAATAGCAGCGCCGGAAGCCCTGTGAAGACCACGAGCCCCATCACGCGCGGCCTCGTGATGCCCACGAGGAGCCTCACGATACTGGATGCGCTGGCCTGTTGGACCGTTTCCGTGCTCATTTCGACCCCGAGGACACCGCGGGCACCGAAGCCGGAAGCGCCGCAGAGCCCCTAGAACACAGCACGAGCTCATATGCCAACCACGCGGTAATCAAGTACAGCGCTGCAGCGCCCGCCGAGTGCAAGAGCGTGACCTCGACGGCGAGCCGAGTCCACACATTGGCTATGCCAATTGCGGCCTGCAAACTGACCATTCCAAAAGCAAAGAGCGCCACTCGACCGATTCGTCCCTTCCCGCGTGTCACCGCACAAAGCAAAAGCGCGACCGCGAAGAGCGTGTACGCTGCGACACGATGCTGCACCTGAAGGCCAATCAACCCGGAGAATGTAGGGAACCACTCCGGTCCATTGCAGCCCGGCCATGTGCCGCACGCCAGCCCGGCGTAGCTCGAAGACACCATACCCCCCAGGCCAACCTGCACGGGAACCAACAGCACGAAGAACCAGGCCACAACCGAGACATAGCCGGCAACGGAGGAACGTTCGTGAACCGTTTCGGTCTCGCCAAGGCGCAGCGCGATCACGAAGAGCAACGCACAGAACGTATTTCCAGTGAGTAGATGACTCGTGACCGTCCACTGCGCGAGCAACTCGAGGACCGTGAGGCCGCCTAAAACCACTTGAACGACCAGCGCGATGCCCGCACACACGGCGATCGCGAGCGTCCCCGAAGGCAGATGGCGACGCCACCGTACGAGCTGTGCAAACAAGAAGGCGAAGCCCACCGACACACCACCCGCGAGCACCCGATGTCCCCACTCCAAGAAGATCTCGAAGTTCAACTGTGGGATGACCTCACCAAAGCACAGCGGCCAATCCGGACAGGCAAGTCCCGCACCGTGCACACGAACGGAGGCACCAAACACGATCAACACATAGGTGATAGCCACCAGAGATAGCGCCATGCGGCGTAGACGTAACCAAGGCATGTGAAGTCCCTAACCCAGCCAAGGGCTAGATCCTGACGTCATGAAACTTCATTACGCGAGAGCCCGCCTCTATACTCGCTGGCGAAGCTTGCATCTGATGGTTGCACACCCCGTACGAGGGTTTAGCTATCGTCCGCGCCCTCAACATAGCTGACTTCGTAGTCGGTCGGATTCGGTGGTAGACGCTCACACATTACATGCGCCACATCGAGTTCGGCGCCCGTTGATGTCGCCGAGGTCGAATCCAAACTTGAAGCATCCGTGGGCAAGCCTAGACACCATGTCTCGCCGTTCGTGATGAGCGCGAGCCGAATCCACTCAAGCCCGTCCTCGATGATCTGTGCGTGGTCCGGGTCGTTGGGGTTGAGTCCGGGAAAGAAGTCCTCCGGCAACGGGGCTTCGTCAGCACACCAGCCGATCGAATCGATGCGCGCGTCATCCGAATCATCGGTCCATGACCACGCACCGTCAAGGATACTTCCTGACCACTCGACGCCGACAAAGGCAACGAAGTCGCCCTCCACGTTCGCTTCGACGGATTTCTGAAGGTCTTCGAGCGCACTGTCACCCAGTCCAAACGTCGCCAGCCCGCCCGTACTGTTCCACACCCCATCGATCAGCTCGGTCGCTCCCCATTGTGCGCATCGCTCTTCGGCGTCTCGCACATCAACCGGACCCGGCGCTGCACCGTAAACGTAGGTGAATTCGTTGCCGCCCGTGACCTTGCCGACGTAGCTGATTTCGCCTGACGCATCCGCCAACTGTGCGGGACACAGGCTCCCCACCAAGCCCGTGACGTCAACGTCGCCATCGTCGCAGTCTTTGGCGTTGGTCGCGGTGAAGAAGTTGCTCGCGTCTGGCTCGCAGGCGTCTGCGACGCCAGGCTGATCGGGATCTCCCCAACCATCGCCATCGCCATCGAAGTAGTATGTCTTTGGCTCAGCGCACTGTGTGTACAACACATCGTTGGCCTCGCCGCCGAAGCCCCAGGTCGCACCGCAGCCGCCAGCGGCCAAAAGTAAAGTCAGGTTCCATCGTGACATCGGGTCTCTCCCTCCCGTTCCTTGTACCGCGACAGCACCTAGATGTCTCGCGGTGAACGTAAACCCGTTATCCGCTCTCTCTGGAGTCCACCATGAGCATCGCATCCGACTACATTTGGTTTGACGGTTCGCTCGTCCCTTACGACGAAGCAAACGTCCATGTATTGACCCACACCCTTCACTATGGCATGGGTGCTTTCGAGGGCATCCGGGCGTATGAGCAGCCCAATGGGCAACCGGGAATATGGCGGCTGCGCGAGCACATTCAGCGCTTGATGCACACCGCAAAGATGCTCCGCATGCCCACGCCGTTCGACACCGCCACGGTCGAGGCCGCCTGTCTGGAGGTGCTCAAGGCCAACAAGTTCAGCAACGCCTACCTTCGGCCGCTCCTCTTTTTGGGGACCGGGCAGATGGGTCTGGGCGCACGAAAGAACCCGACCCACACGGTCGTCGCGGCCTGGCAATGGGGAGCCTACCTCGGCGAGGAGGCCATGCGAAACGGGATCCAGCTACAAACAAGCTCCTTTCAGCGCAACCACCCGAACGCCGCGATGCCGCGCGCCAAAGTCGTCGGCCATTATGTCAACAGCATCCTCGCCCGGTACGAGGCCAACGAGAACGGCTTCGATGAGGCGCTCATGCTCGACGTCAATGGTTTTGTGGCCGAAGGGACCGGGGAGAACCTCTTCGTCGTCTCCGAGGGCAAAGTGTACACGCCTCCCGCGACCAACATCTTGCCCGGGATCACCCGCAAGACCGTGATTGAAATGCTTGAGGCTGAGGGCACCCCGTTGGTCGAGCAGTGCTTTGGCCGCGACCTCCTCTACACGGCCGATGAGGTCTTTATGTGCGGCACGGCGGCGGAGATAACCCCCGTAGCAGCCCTCGACCGGCGCGAGGTCGGTTCGGGAAGGCCGGGTCCCATCACCCAACGTATTCAGGCGCGCTATCTCGACGCTGTGCGTGGAAAGGTGCCGTCTATGTCCCACCACATCACCTCACCCTCGGCGACATGAGCGAGGCGCGCTTCCGAGTCATTGAGGTCCTCGCGCAAGGAGCCTTTGGCACGGTCTGTCTCGCAGAGGACTCCGACTCCGGTCGTCTGGTCGCGCTCAAGCCGCTACGCGCGACACACCAGGGACGACCCGAACTCGCGGCGCGTGCGCGCGACGAGGCGCGACTTCTCGGTGAGCTTTCTCATCCGAATATTGTCCGCGTCCTCGGACTCCTCAACATCAAAAACCGCCCCGTCATGGCGATGGAGTGGCTTCGGGGTGTCGATCTCCACGCGCTGCAGCGTCAAGCACCTCAAGGCCTGCCGCTCGAGGCCGTGATCGAGATGGTGAGACGGATCGCTTTGGCGCTCGACGCGACATGGTCCGCGACCCCGAAGCGCGGCGGTGCCCCGCTACGTATTATCCATCGAGACATCAAACCCTCCAACATCATGCTCACCGTCGAGGGCCGCATCAAGGTGCTCGATTTCGGCATCGCGAAGACCAACCTCCTCGACCGAGAAGCGCAGACCAACTCCATGGTGCTCGGCGCGCGAAATTACCTCGCCCCAGAGCGTCTAGATGGGCAACAAGATGCGCCCAGCGGGGACGTCTTCAGTCTAGGGCTCGTGCTGTACGAGCTCCTCTGCGGTGAGCCGCCCGTGTCGTCCATCGACCCCAAAAAGCACGAAGAAGAAGTCCGGGCAGCCATCCACGGTCTCAACCCCGCGGGTCTCGCAGATATGCCCTTGCGCAACCTCCAAATGCTCCTCGCCTCGATGTGCGCCTACGACCCAACCGTTCGCCCATCACACCGAGGCGTCGCGCACCACATCGGACGTATCCAACAACAAGCGCAACTCGACACCGACCTGAGCGCCTTCGCGCGCGCACACGTCTTTCCCCTGTTCATCAAGCGGTCCAAAAGAAACAGCCTCGAAGACTTCAGCCACGTCGACGTACGCTTCTTGCATTCGGACGCGCCGCCTCACCCCAGCCCGCCTGCCGACGCTCGGCTCGCAGAGCTTCTTCGGGACGACGCATGGACGCGCAACCCCCAACCCCTCTTTCGGCTGCTCGCGCTCCACCCCAACTACACCCAAACACCGATCCTAAAACGACTTCCCGAACATCTCCCCGCCACTTGGCGCGTCTGGGACACCCCGATGAAGGGAACGGAAATCGTCACGCTGCTTCAATGTCTAGGCCCGCACATCCACGCTCCTGATGTACAGCAGCGCCTTCACCTCTTGAGCCAGCACCCCTCTTCCGCTGTCCAAGCACAGGTCGAGAAACTACTTCGGGTGAGATAGAGACTGCTATGCTGCAACTTTGGGGGACGTCATGCGCCTGACCGGACGCGTTTTACATCTTGTCGATGACACCACGGAACTGGCGGACCAGTTGACCGGCGGTGCCCCACCCACGAGCCCGGGGACCTATGTGTACGGCGTCAACACCGACGCGATGATCAGCGGTCGCGCCTGCACACTTGGATACACAGAGGAGATCTTAGGTCCTTACTTCCTTGAAAACTTCCAAGACATCGTCCAAAAAGACGGCGTCAAAGCAGGCGGTTTTCAGGTGATCGTGGGAGGGCACGCATACGGGAGCGGCTCCTCACGAGAGGTCGCAGTGGTCGCACACCGAGGCGCTGGGATCGAGCTCGTCATCGCCGACTCATTCCAACGTATCTTTCAAGAAAACATGGTGTACAGTGGCATGCCATTTTCCACAGACCGTGGCTTGCTCGACCGGCTTGAGGCAGGCGAAGATATCGACCTTGAGGCGCTCTCCGACGACCTCCCTCCCTTCTTTCGAAGTGTGGCGAAAATCGGCGGGCTCCTGCCGTTCGGCACCTCCATTTTGGAGGGCACGCTCAAGCCACCCTACGACGTGGAGCCGAGCCCCAGACCGATGAACGTCGCGGAGAAGATCATCGCCCAACACGCGTGGCGTGGCGCCGACCTCTCCAAAGGTCTGGCTGCGGTCCAGCCTGGCGACCAGGTTCTGTGCGAAGCAGGGTTTCGTGGAATGCACGAATACACGACGGGTATGGTGATGGCGCTGTACGAAGAAGCCTACGGACGGACTCCCGTGGCCAAGCCCGAGCTCGCAGCGGCCTTCGAAGACCACTTTGTTCTGATTCAGCATGACGCGGTGCCCCAGAGCACAAAAAACGCGCGGCTCGCGCCCGCGAAGCGTCTCACTGAGGAGATGGTCGAGGCCTGCGAGCGACATGGCATTCGACTCCACGGACCCGGGCGCCCGCACCCACCCGGTGTATGCCACCGCATCGTCGTCGAGGACTACGCGCGACCCGGCGACATCGTCGTGCTGACCGACTCGCACTCACCCACAGCCGGCGTCTTGAACGCCTTTGCCTTTGGCGTGGGGTCGACGGCCATGACCTTCGCGCTCAAGACAGGCCTGATCCCGGTCACCGTTCCGAAGGTAGTGCGCGTGGAGGTCCACGGGAAACCCAGCGGAGGCCTGTCCCCCAAAGACCTGATCTTGCACCTGATTGGCGACCCCTACTTTCGCGAAGAGCACTGGCGAAGCAGCCCCACCGACACCTGCATCATCGAATTTGGTGGTCCCGCGCTCGAGCATTGGAACGTTGATGAGCTCTCGGTGCTTACCAATATGACCGTCGAGGGCGGGCTGATGACCGGAGTTGTGGAGCCTTGCCAGCCGATCATCGACTTCTTGCGAGAGACGCGAAACGAGGACTGCACAGAGCGCCTCATCGGCCCCGATGAGGGCGCTGTCTACGAGCGTGTGCTCTCCATTGCGCTGACAGACGTCCCCTTGACGGTCGCCACCCCTGGCGACTCTCGAAATCGTTCGGCGCTCGCCGCGCAGGCCGACATTCCCATTCACAATGTGGTGATCGCCTCGTGCACGGGAGGCTCCCTGTCCGACCTGCGCGCGGCGGCGGATGTGTTTCGCGGACACGACCTCGCGAGCGGCGTTCGGTTGACGGTCACTCCCTCATCTCACGAGGTCGCGCGTCAGGCAGAAGACGAGGGGATACTCGAGCTGTTCCGAGCCCTCGGCGGCGTCGTCAGTCCTCCTGGCTGTGGTTCGTGCATCGGCAACGGGCCGGGCATCCCAGCGCCAGGCGAGACGACCGCATCGACCACCAACCGAAACTTCGCGCGCCGCATGGGTGCGCCCGGCCCGGTGTACTTGGTGAGCCCAGCCGTCGCCGCCGCCTCCGCGATCACGGGTGTCCTGACAGACCCACGCGCGCTCGACGAATCACGATGACGACCCCATTCTCGGTCGCGACGTGGAACGTCAACAGTCTGCGTGCCCGCATCGACCATGTGCTCCAGTGGCTCAAGGAATCGGGCGTGGACGTCGTGTGCCTGCAAGAGACGAAGATGACCGACGACCGGTTCCCCGCGGATGTCCTTCGAGAGGCTGGCTATGAACACCTCGTGTGGCACGGCCAGCCGACCTACAACGGCGTAGCGATCCTCTCTCGATATCCACTCGAGGATATACAAACCGGCCTGCCCGACGACGAAGACGATCCGCAGGCACGCTACGTCTCGGCGACAGTTCTCGGGGTTGAAGTCCACAACGTCTACGTCCCCAACGGCCAGGCCGTGGGCAGCGACAAGTTTCACTACAAGCTCCGGTGGCTTGAGCGGCTTCATCAACGACTCCAAGGCCGCGTCTCCGCAGAGCGCCCCCTTATCTTGTGCGGCGACATGAACATCGCACCCGACGATGTCGACGTGTGGGATCCCTTTGTGATGGATGGCCAACTGCTGTGCCATCCAGAGGAGAGACGGCGTCTTGAGGCGATCCGTGCTCTCGGCCTTCGGGACGGATTTCGGGAACGCAACCCCTTCGCGAGCGCGTTCAGTTGGTGGGATTATCGTCAGCGAGGCTTTGAGCGAAACCACGGGGTGCGTATCGACCTCATCTACGCCAGCGAGGCGCTGCATACGCGCTGCACAGACGTCTCCATACATCGCCATGTGCGTAGTTGGGAGCGCCCCTCCGATCACTGCCCCGTCGTCGCGACCTTCGAGTAGACGCGATGTCTTCACCGATCCGGGTGCGTGTCAAAGGGCTTCCCACATGGGTTGATCCGAACCGCTTGTTGGCGGACGTTGTCTGGGAGCGAGACCAAAACGCGGTGACCGCGCATGTTTCGCGAGAGATCGCGGCAGATATTTCAGCCCGAACACGTGGCGTTGGGATCAACGGTCAACTGCTTCAAGTCGTCGTCCGTCCGTCGCTGAAACGCTCCGACGTCCGCGCCGGACGGCTCCGCGACGCGCGCGCCCGAAGAGACACCACCCCCGGCTTTCGACGCAAGGGCACACGCTGCGATGACGAAGGTCGCTGGTCGCTCACACCAGAAGACCTAGCGCTGACGATGGCGAAGCCGTGGGCCGGCGCGCGTGTGGTGGACCTGACCTGTGGAGCAGGAGGCAACGCCATCGGCTTTGCGCGCGCGGGGTGTCACGTCACAGCCATCGAGCGCGACGCAAGACGCCTCTCGGACGCACGCCACAACGCACAGCGCTACGCTGTGGGCGACACGATCACCTTCGTACAAGGCGACGCGCTCGCGCTCGCTCCCACGCTTGAAGCCGACCTCTTCTTCGTCGACCCACCTTGGGGCGTCGAGTGGAACCGGGAACGAACCACCGCGCAAGACCTCCCCCTGCTCGAGGCACTCCTCGCAAACAAACGGCCCGGCGTAGCCTTTCTCGCCAAGGTTCCGCCATCCTTCGACGCGACCACAATGCCGGCGGCCAAACCGCGGGCATGGTTTGGTTGCGCACAAGGCGACCATCACCGAATCAAGTTCGTGACCCTCAGGTGGGGGTCCGTCCTCAGCCCGTCTGCCACAGCATCCTAGCCCCACCGGGGGCACCCTCCGATGCGTCGATAAACACCCACAACACACCCGTCGGTGTAATGTCCAAGCCAACCAGCCCCGGTGTCAGCTGAAGGACCATGCGCATGGGTTCGGCGTCTCGGTGGACATGCGGCGTCTGGTCTCGGCCGTACCAGGCCGGATAGCCTCCCAGCTTGTCGTAGCGGAGCGCCGCTGAGATCGCAGCCTCACCTCCGCCGCTCGCAGCGACCGATCGGACGATCGACTTCTCATCGGCCGCTCCTGCAGCTCCCAGGAGAGCCCGCCGATAAATCCGAACCGTTGGGGGGCCATCGTA
>Ga0315320_10005848_pt1 | contig 10045 bp, 6 predicted proteins | sample M140m21515metaG_FD_203458 | JGI IMG/M metagenome (GOLD analysis project Ga0315320, IMG submission 203458) | Ammonia-oxidizing marine archaeal communities from Monterey Bay, California, United States - M1 40m 21515 | ecosystem: Environmental > Aquatic > Marine > Coastal | place: USA: California...
AAGATGCAGTTGTATCCTTTGATCATTGAAACCATAGCTAAACTAAAACCAGTATTCCCTGAGGTAGTTTCAATTACTGTATTTCCAGGTTTTAAAATACCTCTACGTTCAGCCTCTTCAATGATGTGTATTGCTATTCTATCTTTATTTGAATGGCCAGGATTAAAGGCCTCAAACTTTGCGAAAAAACTACCATCATAATCCGTAACACTGTTTTTTAGACTAATGAGAGGAGTGTTACCTATCAACTCGAGAATGTTATGATAGGTATTCTGCGAATGGTTCATATAGTATTTCTAATAAGGTGATGCAAATTTAATAAAAAAAATTAGTCTAGCTTTCCTTCCAATTGTAAGATAAAGGTATACTGCTTTGCAACATCTTTTAATGCATCAAATCGGCCTGAAGCTCCGCTGTGACCTGCCTCCATATTGGTGTCTAAAAACAACACATTATTATCTGTTTTAAGATCCCGAAGTTTGGCAACCCATTTCGCTGGCTCCCAATACTGTACCTGAGAGTCATGATACCCTGCAGTAACCAACATATTTGGATACGCTTTTGCCTCCACATTATCATATGGTGAATAAGAAATCATATAGTCATAATAATCCTTACTGTTGGGGTTTCCCCACTCGTCATACTCACCTGTAGTTAATGGAATAGTTTCATCCAGCATCGTAGTTATTACATCAACAAATGGAACTGCTGCAACTACACTTCGATAAAGTTCAGCAGCCTCGTTAACTATCACTCCCATTAAGAGTCCTCCCGCAGATCCCCCTATTGCATGAAGGTGCGACGCACTTGTCATTTTTGAATCAATTAAAAACTGTGACACGTCAATAAAATCATAAAATGTATTTTTCTTCTTAAAAAGTTTACCATTTTCATACCATTCTCTTCCTAAATACTCTCCTCCTCGAATATGTGCAATCGCAAAAATAAATCCTCGGTCTAATAAACTCAAACGACTACTTGAAAAACCGGCATCTATGGTCGCTCCGTAAGAGCCATAAGCATAAAGATAAAGGGGAGTTTCTTCAGAAGGAGAAGTGTCTTTGTGATACACCAAAGATACTGGAATCTTTACGCCATCACGAGCAGTGGCCCAGATACGCTCTTCTATATAATTTTCTGGACTAAAATCTTTTTGAATGACCTCTTGTTGTTTCAATAGGACTTGTTCTTTAGTTTCCATATCAAATTCATAAGTCCCTCTTGGAGTTCTAAGGGAAGTATATCCAAAACGAAATTTAGAGGTGTCAAAACTCGGATTATAAGAACCATAGAGACTGTAGGTTTCTCCATCTACAGGAATAAAATAATCGACAGAATTATCCCAATTTTGAATTCGAATGGAGGTTAAGCCATTTTCTCTTTGCGTCAAGACAAAATAATCTTTAAAAATTTCAAAATCCTCTAATAAAACCTCTTCTCGATGAGGAATTAAATCTTCCCAATGACTCAGTTCAGGATTTGAAATTAAAGTTTTTGAAATCTTATAATTTTTAGCCCCGTCATGATTATTTAGGATATAAAAATGATCTTGATATTGAGCAACACTGTATTCCAGTCCACGAGTTCTAGGCTGAATTAGCTTAAATTCTCCAAGTGGGTTATTTGCCTCTAGAAATTGCTGTTCACTGGTCAAGGTGCTATAGGAAGAAATCATCAGATATTCGTTCGATTTGGTCTCCCTGACACTAACAGAAAAAGTCTCATCTTTTTCATGAAATATCATTTTATCTTTTTGTTTAGCAACAGCTATATTGTGTCTGTAGATCCACTCTGAACGCAGGGTTTCTGTGTTTTTTAAAGTATAAAAGAAATGCTGATTGTCTGAGGCCCAAGCTGAGCCTCCCGTAGTATTCAGTATTTTGGTGTCCAATACTTCACCACTAACTAAATCTTTTACATAAAGAGTGTATTTACGCCTAGATTCAGTATCTACACCATAAATTACTTTAGTATTATCTGGACTCACATTGACTCCAACTAATCGAAAATAATCATAACCCTCTGCCATTTTATTACAATCGAATAAAATCTCTTCTTCTGCTGTTATTGAATCCTTTTTACGAGTGTAAATGGGGTATTGCTTTCCTTTCTCATACCGTGTAATATACCAGTATTCATTGTAAAAATAGGGCTCAGTGTTATCCTCTTCTTTAATTCTATTTTTCAATTCATCAAAAAGATTTCCTCTAAACGACTCGGTGTCTTCTGTCATCTTTTGATAATAATCGTTTTCTCTTTCTAAGTAGTCTACAACCTCAGGGTTTTCTCGTTCACGTAACCAGTAATAAGGATCGATTCTGATATCGTCGTGTTTCTTTAATTGAAATGAAGTTTTTTCAGCCAAAGGTGGTTGAAGAGTAGTGTCAAAATTCATTGGTACATTTTTTTTACAAGCTGAAATTGATCCTATGACAATCAGTATTAGGATCAGTCTAATAAGGTTCATTTTAATCTAATTTGGTTAAAGTTGTCAAAACATAATCATGTTGAGTATCAGTATAATCACGATGGGTAACGATTCTTAATTTACCTTTACCTAGAGCAATAAGCAAAATTCCTTTTGATTCCATTTTTTGGATGAATTTATTTTCATCCTTCCCTGGAATCAGTGAAAATATCACAATATTGGTTTCTACTGGGGCTACTTTATCTACTACAGGAGAGGCCTTCAAGATCTCAGCTATCTCAAGAGCTTTATTATGATCCTTTTTTAATCCCTCCCTATGGTATTTTAAGGCATAACTTGCTGCTGCTGCAAGGTAGCCTGCTTGTCGCATTCCACCTCCTAAAACTTTCCTGATTCTTAAAGCTTCTTCGATGGATGCTTTAGACCCTAAAAGTATAGAACCCACTGGACAGCCCAAGCCCTTACTGAAGCACAGAGAGATTGTGTCAAAGGCTTCACCATAGTCTTTTGGATTGTCTTGGTTTACTTCTAAGGCATTCCATAATCTAGCCCCATCTAAATGAAGAGCTAAATTATTTTGTTCGCAAAGGAGTTTTATTTTTTTAATTTCTTTGAGATCATATACAGCTCCCCCACCCTTATTAGTTGTGTTTTCTAAGCTTACTAAAGTTGACTTGGGGCTGTGATAAAAGTCAGGTGGATTGATAGCTTCAGCAATTAAATCAGCTGAAATTCTTCCTCGATCTCCTTCCAATAGCCTACAAGAAACTCCAGAGTTAAAGCTGACCCCTCCTCCTTCATAGTGATAAACATGAGAATAATGATCACAAATCAATTGTTCTCCTGGTTTTGTATGCAATTTTATGGCCGTCTGATTGGTCATAGTACCAGAGGGAAAAAATAAAGCTGCCTGCTTTCCAAAGAGAGAAGCCACTTCTTCCTCTAGTTTATTCACTGAGGGATCTTTCTTAAATACATCATCACCAACTTCAGCAGAAAACATAGCATCTAACATCCCTTTTGACGGCTGTGTTACGGTATCACTTATAAGGTTTACTTGCATAATTTACTTGGCTCTAAAAAAGTGATCCAATAGGAGAACCATCAGGTAATCTATTGGAAACTGGAGGGATAAAATCTTCAGGATTATCGAAATAATTATCAATTTGCATACGGTAAACATCACCAAATCCGACATTAGATTGTCCAGCTAGCCATTGATCTAAACTAACTAATTCTTGGTATACAAGAGCTTTAACGATAGCGTTTGCGTTAGGATGTTGCCCTAGATGCATAAGTTGCTTTAAAAGGTTTGCTTTAACAACATCGTTGAGCTGTTGCTCATGCCCATTTCGATACCGAACTTTAAAATGAGATGTGATTAATGAATTGAGCGTTTCTTTGAGCCCCAGTTGATTAGAATCAAATCCATACTGTGTTACTAGACGATTCGCACGTTCTGGATGAAGCACCATTCCCAACAAAGCATTACTAAGACTATGAGCTATTCCTAAATAATCAAAAGCTACACCGCTTTGAGAAAGAAAGTTTTCTCTTGTTCTTGGGTTAGAAAAAGAACGAGGAGGCAAAAGACTTCTAAGAGGATCGGGTATCATTAAAGCTTTAGGAATCAGCACATTTGAATAAGCTTTTAACGCATTGCGTTGAGTAGTTGCATCTACCGCTTGGGTTAGATAACTGATGGGACCCTTTACAGCATAATCATAATCAACTCCGCCAATTAACTTAACCACAGCCTCCACTTGATAACGATGAAGAAGGTACATGGGGACCATTCGATCTTCCAAAGTACTATAAGGTTCACCTTCACGCAGATGATCTAAAGAAAGATTATTAAGTGCGACTTCTCTTATCTCCATCAAATCACTCAATTCTTCATATGCAATTCTTCCGTTATCCCATAAATGTGCAGTAGGATGAGCACCTCCAATCGGACGTGCATCACGATCACTAATAAAGCGATGACCTTCTTCAGCACTTTTTTCAAGAATCTGATTTAATGCCTCACTTTCATTAGTTCCTGTGGGGAAATGACTGTAAGCATAGGCAACACTTACCTTGTCCCATTCTCCTATACCAGTTTCGTAAGCTTTTGAATAATCAATTTTACCCTCATTTAAACTTAAATTCGGATGCGGATAGTCCATTACTGAAGTTCTGTTTTTTGCACTTGCTGAAAAGTTATGAGCAAATCCAAGAGTATGACCAATCTCATGAGCTGAAAGCTGTCGTATTCTTGCTAAAGCCAGTTCAAGAGCCCGATCACTTTTATCGCTATTCTTTGCAAAAGGAGCTTCTGTTAGGCCTAGGGCAATCATAAAATCTTGACGAATTCTGAGACTTCCAAGACTCACATGTCCTTTTATAATTTCTCCTGTACGAGGGTCAGAAACACTCGATCCATAACTCCATCCTCGAGTAGAGCGATGAATCCATTGTATAACATTATAACGAACATCTAAAGGATCTGCATCATCCGGTAATACTTTTACTTGGAATGCATCTTTAAAACCTATGCTTTCAAAGGCTTGATTCCACCAGACACCTCCTTCAAGAAGCGCGGAACGAACTGGTTCAGGTGTGCCATTATCAAGATAATATATTATGGGTTCAACGGCCTCGCTTAGGGCTGCAGATGGATCTTTTTTTTCTAGTCGATGGCGATATATCACTTGCTTTTTAGTAGAAGTACTTACTGGAGTAGTGTAATCATAATAGGTAACCGCGTTAACACCAGAACGCGGATCAAAAGCTCGAGTTTTGTAATTTGCATCTGGCAAAGCCACAAAAGAATGATGTTGATGTACAGAAACAGCGTCGGGCGTCGGCGTTACTGATCGAAGCTTATTTCCTGTGCTTTGTCCCGTAAAGGTTAAGAGCATGTCAAATTCAATGTTTTCAGGAAAAGCTTTTGTTCTATCGAGATAAACTGCAGATCGGCTTTGATCTACCTTATAACTCCCCTCTTTTAGTCGCTTTAGTCGTTTTGAAACCCCATGCGCATCTTCCATTAAAAAAGGCGTTAGATCAATCAAGTGGCCATCTGCCAAAGATTCAACTATTGGAAACCCGAATAAAACTGATTTTGCAAAGGCTTCTTTTATCGATCTTTGTTCTAATGGATTGTCCGAAGTAGATCGATAACGCAAGTTGGGCTGAATTAATAATAATTTATTTCCTGCTTTGGAAAAATGGACAATACGTTCATTTCCTAATTGACCTCGGTCAAGACCGATGTCATTATTTCCTATACCTTGACTTAAACTGTTTACATATAAGAATTCTTGATCGATTTGAGTAACCTTTAAGTAAATCTTATCAGTTGATTTGTCGTAATAAAAATCAAAAAATCCATTGTATGGATCCGTTTTATCAACAATAGAAACTTTATTAGGCTGACTGTTTTTGTTTTTTTTGGATTGAGCTTGAACACTAAAAACGAAAAACATCAAGCTAAATACCACTGCAAAAAATCTCTTCATAACGGGTTATTAATTTTCAATCTAAAACTAGTAAAAACAATTGAGACCTTTTTAATGATGAATTAAAATTATTAACTAAATCACATCTAAAATTTAAGTTTAGTAAAACAAACACATTTCAAAACTTTTTGAGTATTTGTCCATTTTAAAGCATACAGTCAAATGTATAATCTACGAGCTGTATATTAAATCCGTTTAATCTGAGATTAGCCTTAGACTTTAATTTATTGTTACTACTGTATAAGGTCACAATTCACTGATCAAAGATCAAGGGATACCTTTAGATTTTTGAAAACGTAGTATAGAGTTTTTTTATTCACATTAAAAAAGAAAAAAAGTTTTTCATTTAAAAGAGCATGAGTAAAAGTATTTATCTCTTATTTTTGTGCAAATGCCTATTGGAATGATTACAAGTGAGCAATATAAAGATTTAATGGAACGCCTGGGTGCCTTAAGGCGGTATCTTTGACATCGATACCAAAGAAATTGAAATTCAAAACCAAGAAGAAAAAACCCTTGCCCCTGACTTTTGGGATGATCCAAAAAAAGCTGAATTGCACATGAAGCAAATGCGGAGTCTAAAAAAATGGGTGACCGATTTTAACTTTATTAGCCAAGGAATTGAAGACCTGGAAATATTAATGGAATTTGAGAAAAGTGGTGAAGCTGAAAGTGAGGAGGTTACCTCCCATTACAAAACATTACTTAGTCGATTAGAAGATGTTGAATTCCGTAACATGCTTTCTGAAGAAGGAGACGATTTAAGTGCGGTACTACAGATTACTGCAGGTGCAGGAGGAACTGAAAGCTGTGATTGGGCTGCCATGCTTATGCGGATGTATTTAATGTGGGGAGAAAAACAAGGATTTAAACTTAAAGAACTCAACCATCAAGCGGGTGATGTAGCAGGGATAAAAACTGTTACTATAGAAATAGAAGGAACTTATGCATTTGGTTGGCTAAAAGGTGAGAATGGGGTTCATCGTCTGGTACGTATTTCCCCTTTTGACAGCAATGCTAAAAGGCATACTTCTTTTGCCTCGGTTTATGTTTATCCTCTGGTAGATGAAAGCATCGAAATAGATATTAATCCTGCGGACTATACTTGGGAAACTATGCGTGCGAGTGGTGCAGGTGGACAAAATGTAAATAAAGTTGAGACAGCTGTTCGACTTCGTCACCAACCCACAGGAATTATTATTGAGAATTCTGAGACTCGTTCTCAACTGGAAAACAAAAACAAAGCCATGCAGCTATTGCGTTCCCAATTGTATGAGATCGAATTGCAAAAAAAGATGGCTGCTCGAGATGAAATCGAAGCTTCCAAAAAGAAAATAGAATGGGGATCTCAGATTAGAAATTACATATTACACCCATATAAATTAGTGAAAGATGTTCGATCGCAACATGAAATGACAGATGTGGATGGAGTGATGAATGGTCAAATTGATCCTTTCTTAAAAGCCTACCTAATGTCTGTGGGACAAGAAACTAACAATGAATTATGATCACAATAAAAAATATCATTTTTGATCTAGGAGGAGTATTAGTGGATTGGAACCCTGAATACGTTTATCTTGATGTTTTCAATGGAGATCGAAAAAAAATGCAGTGGTTTTTTGATGAAGTATGTACTTTCGATTGGAATGAAAATCAGGACGCAGGATACCCCCTAGCCCAAGCTACTGAAGACAGAATTAAACTTTACCCACAATACGAACAATGGATTCGTATGTTTTATGGTCGCTGGGAAGAAATGCTGGGAGGCCCCATAGAAGGAACCGTTAAGATTTTAAAAGAACTAGTAAATGATCGGAACTACAGAGTGATAGCCCTGACCAATTGGAGTGCAGAAACTTTTCCTGTGGCACTCAAACGGTTTGATTTTCTTCATTGGTTTGAAGGCATCGTAGTTTCAGGTACTGAAAAAACACGTAAACCTTTTTCAGCTATTTATCAGATTACTTTAGATCGTTATCAATTAAATCCTACAAACTCTCTTTTTATTGATGATAATGAACGAAATGTTGTTGCTGCACAGCGCATGGGAATTCAAACTATTCATTTTCAAAATCCAAAGCAACTCAAAATTTCACTAGAAGCTTTGGGAATTAATCCATAAAAGATTTGGAGTCACTGAAATTAAATATCCATCAAATTCAGCGCAACAACATCAACGCTTTACATGCCGTTTCAGTACAAACCTTTAAAGAAACTTTTGAGAAACAAAATACTGAGGAAAACATGGAACGTTATCTCAAAGAGCAGCTCAGTCAAAATCAAATCAAAAAGGAATTTTCTGATAAAAATTCAGCATTTTATTTTGCTTATTCTAAAGACACCTTAGTGGGTTATTTAAAATTAAATTTTAACGAAGCTCAAAAAGAAGCAGTGCTAGACGGTAAGGCTTTTGAAATTGAACGAATCTACATCCTTAAAGTATTTCAAGGAAGAGGATTTGGCTCCCAACTTTTTGACAAAGCTTTAGAACTTGGAAAAGCAAGAGGATATCAACTGATGTGGTTGGGCGTATGGGAGTTAAATTATAATGCCCTTGAGTTTTACAAAAGAAAGGGACTGGAGCCTTTTGGTTCTCATGTCTTTCAATTAGGGAAAGATAGACAAACTGATATCTTAATGCAATTAAGATTCTAAGTTAAAAGGGTGTATCATCTTCATCCTCACTATCGCCAAAAACATCATCCGGATTAGGTAGACTGGTGCTCGGAATATCTGAATCATTTGGATTCATTTTAGACTGAAATTCAAATGGTGAGTCAAACGTATCTAGGTCTTCAAATTTACCCAGATGTCCAATGAACTTCAGACGAATATTATCAAGGCCACCATTACGGTGCTTGGCAACAATAAACTCAGCTTGACCCTCTGAGGGCGTTCTCTCATCATCATCCCACTCATCGATGTTGTAGTATTCGGGCCGATAAATGAAAGAAACAATATCTGCATCTTGCTCAATGGCTCCAGACTCACGCAAGTCAGACAGCATAGGGCGTTTAGTCCCACCTCTTGTTTCTACTGCCCTTGAAAGTTGAGAAAGTGCGATAACTGGAATATCCAATTCTTTTGCTAGGGCCTTTAAATTCCTTGAAATAGTCGATATTTCTTGTTCTCTGTTTCCTGATTTATTTGATGTTCCAGCAGTCATTAATTGCAGATAATCTACTACAATTAGTTTAATCCCATGTTGTGAGGCAAGTCGCCGTGCCTTTGCCCTCAAATCAAAAATTGATAATGAGGGGGTGTCATCAATAAATAATGGGGCTTTTTCTAAATCACTAACCTTAACATTGAGTTGTTGCCACTCATGGTCTGCCAGTTTTCCTGTTCGAAGTTTTTCTGAGGATAAGCCTGTTTCTGAGGAGATTAATCTAGTAATTAACTGTATTGATGACATTTCCAGTGAAAAGAACGCTACAGGGATTTGTTTAGTAACCGCAATATTTCGTGCCATAGAAAGGGTCAATGCTGTTTTTCCCATTCCAGGACGAGCTGCAATGATTATAAGATCACTTGGTTGCCACCCAGAAGTCAATTTATCGAGTTTTTCAAAACCAGTACTTACCCCGCTTAGACCATCTCGTTTAGAAATTTCTTCGATCTTCTTTTTTGCTTCTAATACTAAATTTTGGGCAGATTCAGATGACTTTTTGATGTTTCCCTGCGTAACATCATATAATTTTGATTCAGCCTCATCCAATAAATCGAATACATCGGTAGACTCTTTGTAGGCGCTCTCAATAATTTCATTTGAAATTTTAATCAGACTACGCTGGATAAACTTCTGAAGAATAATTCTAGCATGAAATTCAATGTGTGCAGAGGAAGCTACACGTTGTGATAGCTGGACTAAATAAAACTCCCCTCCTACACTTTCTAATTTTCCTTTTTTTCTTAACTCTGAAGAAACCGTTAAGAGGTCAATAGGTTGAGAATCTTGAAAAAGTTGGAAAATTGCTTCAAAAATAATTTGATGAGCTGTTTTGTAAAAAGCCTCTGGTTGGATTAAATCGATTACCTCGTCCACACCCTTTTTATCAATAAGCATTGCACCCAATACGGCTTCCTCTAATTCGAGGGCCTGATGTGGAATTTT
>Ga0315320_10005852_pt1 | contig 10041 bp, 11 predicted proteins | sample M140m21515metaG_FD_203458 | JGI IMG/M metagenome (GOLD analysis project Ga0315320, IMG submission 203458) | Ammonia-oxidizing marine archaeal communities from Monterey Bay, California, United States - M1 40m 21515 | ecosystem: Environmental > Aquatic > Marine > Coastal | place: USA: California...
TTTTTCTAAGAGAAATTATATTATCAAAATGCTTTCCAAATCTTGAGGTTATTGTTTTTAAGTGATTATAAATTTCGGTTGCACCTTTTTGAACTTTTAAAGATTGAAATCCCATATGAAGAGATTGTAAGTAAGCTGAAAGAGTATTAGGGCCACAGATTACAACTTTATGTTTTTTCATTAATTCTTGGGTTAACAACTCTTTAGTGCTTGGATCTTGGTATTCGGTTAATTCTTTATATAAACTTTCAGTTGGAGCATATACAATTGCAAAATCTGTAGTTTTTGGTGGAACGATATATTTTTCATTAACACTTTTAGCTTTTGCTTTAAAAGCAGTGGCTAATTTTGCTCTAGCATCTGCAACAGCCCTTTTATCTTGCGCGTCATGACCATCGGTAATTGCTTTAAATTTTTCTACTGGAAAATGGCTATCGACTGGAACTAAAACATCTCCTTGAAGTTTGATTGCAAATTCAACATTTTCACTGGTATCTTCCTTCATCTTAACATTAGTCATAAACTGAGAAGCAGGTAACAAGTCTTTAATTAATGCATCCAAACTAAACTCGGCAAGCGTTCCATATTTTTTAACTCCTGCTAAAATTTTAGTAATCCCCTCTTGGCTTTGATTTAATAATTGAACTTGTTGATTAAAGTTACCAACTTTTTCATCCACTTTAGTTAAGGCCTCAGTCATATCTTTTGTAACTCCAGTAGATAAATTGTTAAACGATGTTGACATTGAGCCAAGTGACGTATTGATAGTATTATTCAAAGTATCTTTTAAATTTTGTATTTCAGTCTTTAAATTAGCAATCTCCTCAGCTTCCTTATTTTCATTATCATCTTTAGGCTTAGATTTTAGATTTAAATAAAGAATTGATGAAGCAATCCCTACCAATAAAACTAACAAAATAACTAAGATTATATCCATGATTCTATATCCTTATTTTATATGAAAAATTAATTAATATAAGAGCTAATAGCTGTACAAGCATAGTGTTCTAAGAATTTATTGTTATGATAATCATATTTAGACATTACTATTTGGGGTTTTTCTTCACCCTCAAATAAAATTATCTGAAATCCTAATTCGTAATCTTTAAATCTAGCAGTGAAATAATCTTCACCTGTATCTAATTCATTGCTTTTTATGGTTTGGAATTGACCTTTTTGATTATCAAAATAATGAAATGCTGTAGATTCTAACTTAAACTCTAAGGGTTTATATTTTCTACCAAATAAACCATTTTTCATATTAAGACATGATATTTTCAAACCTTGATCAGCTACTGAAAAATTTGGCCAAACAAGTAAAATTAAAATAAGTATTTTTCTCATTTGTGAAAATCATGAAAATCACTGATTTCTCTAAATTTATGTCTTTCTTTTCGCCACAAATAAAAAAAGATTAAGATCAATAAAGGTTGTAAAATAACAAAAATGAGGATGTTAATTAACTCATAAGACATTCCAGTATATTCAGCCATAATTTCAAGCACTAGTACACACCAATTAAAAAAATCATTAATCATAATTTTTTATGTGAAATTTCTTTACAAAGCTTATTGGCTTTTAACACTGAAGGAACAAGCTTATCTAATTTCCAATTATTATTTCGAATATCAAAATATCTATCTGCTTTAAAATCTAATCCGTCTACAATTTCAATTTCATATTTTTGAAACTCATCATAAAATTCTTTTAGAAAATAAACATATTCCTTAATAGGATAAGAGCCTAAGCTTAGATGAACACGGTAGCCCATTAAAAAAGGAGATATATCTTGAACTGAAGCTGTTATATCCTCACCATTTATCTTAATTGGAATATTCTTGTTTAATAATTGCTTAATGTCCCCAGGTTTTTCATAAGTATAAACCGTAAATGTATTATAAACTTTTTCACAATTATCTTCTGCTCTTATCCAAAAATTAAGATTATCACCATGGGTAACCTCTCCACTGACACGAGCAAATGATAATGTTTTATATCTATCGATAGTCCACTCAGAGGATTGAGCTTGGTAAGCAATAACTAATAAAAATAAGAATAAATGTAATGAGATAAAAATTGCAAACCGCTTCAAGATTTAAGCTCCACCTTAAAACCATCACTTTTTAGAAGTGATGTTATTTTATCTAATAATAAACTGTGATGAGTATTAGGGCTTACTTTGAATTTAAAAGTTTGTTTGTAGACTGGGGTAGAATTACCGTATGAGATGAAAGTTGATACATGACAATATTTGTGAATATCGTTAATTTTCATTAATTAGCGCTCCTTATGGGTTGTGTTTTTGAAGGTAAGTATCTTGTAGTTAGTAATAGTGGCTCCAATCCTTTTTCGAGGGAGTTGCCTACGCGATAACAAGGAAGATAATGAAAAAAGACGTAAACAGGATGAAAAAAGATTGGAAATCCAATGCATGATTCTATTTTAATCATTAACCTTTGTTTATTTTCCGTCTGAAATTTGTTCTGAATAAGTTTTTTAATTATGCGCTAACTAAATTAGAACCTGCAATGATATAGTTACAATTTTGACAATGAGGTGTTGGACCAGGAATTTGTCCTCCATCCATTAATTTTTTCATCTCAATAATTTTTTCTTCAATATGAGATGTATCAGTTTCATAGGCAACTAAATCAGATGTAAATTCTAATTTATTATCAAAACTATCTCTTTCTAAAGTTGCATTATAAACTACAAAATATGCAGTTGTTTGGACCTCAAAACCATTTTTTTCAAATAAATATCTATAGAAATCTAGTTGGAGTTTGTAGCCTTCATGATAAACGTCCTCTAAATAACCATCAATTTTTCTTTCTGCAGATTTAGACTGAGCTTTATAATCAGCCATAATTAATTTATTAGTGTCTTTGTTTAACCAAACATCATCTATACCACCTGCTAATTTAAGATTTAATTCAGGATGCACATAATCAATTCCTCTACTTAAAGCATCCTGCCATTTTTCAATATCTTCGTGTTGATAAGGCACTGCATTAATATTATTTTTAACCATTATGGGATGAGGAGTTTGATTTTCTCTGTGATAATCAAATTCTTTTTTACACAACGCATCGACTGCATTGTTTAATGTAAATGGCAGTGTATCTAAACTTTTAAGGCCTTTAACTTGTTCGAGGTAGAAGCACCTTTTGCAAGTAAGATAATCTGAAAATTTACTTCTACTTAATCTAAAAGGTTTAATTTTTTCATTAAGTTCATAAATTCTCCACTTTTGATTTGGAACTCTAGACTTTAATCCATCTGTAACTTTAAGTTCTTTAGTTTTTCTATCTCTATTTAAGTAAATCATTAATTTAAATATTTTTTTGAAACTTTACCTTTAAGCATCAGCTTAAAATCTTCTGAGACTTGCATTTCAGCATTATCTTTTGCCATCTTGATAAATTTTTCAACACTCTTCTTGGTAAACCCAATTGAAAGTAAAAGCTTCCTAGCTGCTGCAATATCTTCCATATTAATTAAATGAGTTGAAACCTCTATATACTTATTCAAAGCTGTATTTGATAAATTGCTTTGAGCCATTTGTTCATCTAGTTCTAAAATTTCTGTAAAATCCATTTTTATCTTTCCAATTTTTCCCCTGTAGAGAAAGTGTAAGCTACAGGGGAAAGTATTTGTTGAATGTTAACATGTTGAAACAAAGACAAGGATATTAGAGGCAACATGCTAACTTTATTTAAGAACTCAACTATTCTTAATGACATCCTCTATTCCTAATCGTAAATTTAATAATTAAATCAGACTTTTTCATTTTTTATTAGCCGGTTTAAATTTTTTGTTGGTATCTTCAATTCTATTAACCGACTGATAATCTACATTAAGTTGGTTAAGCAGTGCTTCTCCAAGGATTTCCTTGAATTTTTTTTCACCTAATATCCAAAATAAAATCATATTTTTTAATCTCTCTAAAATTTTAGATCCAGAAAGAATATTTGACTCAGGTGTAATCACCATATTTTCAAATTGTGATCCCTTATCATAAGACCAATCAATTTCATTTATGGCATTATAAATTTGCTTTTTATCTAAATCACCACCATCTGAGCTTTTTAAAAAAAGAATAGCTTCTAATAATGCTAATTGAGGTAGTGGTTTAAATAGAAGTCCCCACTTTCTACTATCATCTTTCTTTCTTAGTTCAGCAATAAATTTAGGTTTTTCATTAGAATGTTTATATTCTTTTTCAAATTTATTAATTACATATTTGTATCCATCAATGTTAGAAAAAATTTCACCTAATATAGTTTTGGCTATTGCTTCACCCGCTGTTATATTTTCTTTAGATTGTTTTTTTTCTTTATTCCATTTCATATCATTAGCAATACACACTTTTTCAATCATGACAGACATATGATGAAGAGTTGTTATTGCTGCGGCCGCATCAGGAAGTGCAGTGCTTTGCATATACATAAGATTTGAATTGAATGGTAAATTTTCCTTTGCTAAATTCTGGGAAACTTTAAAATAACCATTAGTTTCAGAAAGCATGGTTAATTCTTTTTTACCAATTGGTTTTGCATAAGTATTAATATCTGTGAAAATCTTTCTTTCAATTTCACGAGAAGGTGCTGCAACGAATATCACTGAGTACAAATCGTTCTTCACACCATTATCACTATCAAGCAAATCTTCTTCATCGTCTGCTTTTAAAACTTTTTTTAATTTATCTTTATCACTATCTGTAATAGCGGCTCTGATAGCTCTCATTCTATGCTGACCATCTAAAATACACATAGCTCCTTGATCAAGAATAGTAAGCATTCCTACTCTATCAATATTTTCTTTTACAGAATAATCACTTACACCATCCTTAAATCTAATTAGATTACCTTTTACATCAACTGGTTGATCACCTAATGCTTTAAACTCACATTTTGAAGTGTCTAGAAGAACTAAAAAAGAATTAAAGAATCTGTCTTTATCTCTCAATAGATATGGTGTAATTTTTTTTAAATATCTTGGATCAACGTCTCTCTGGTTCTGTCCCCATGGACCCATCTCCTCCCAGTCTTCTTTGCTAAAATACTCTGTTGCATTTTGAGTCCTTGATATTAGATCCATTGCTGACATTGTGCATTGGTAATATTCTATTGAACCTATTTTTCCTTTTATTGCTGGTACTACTGGCATATTTCCTCCTTGTGTTTTTTATATTTAATGTAGTTACATTTTGGGTTAAAGATTCTAATCCAGTCTTTTTGAAGTTTTATTGATTTGTATTTATTTGATACAGCAAACCAATAAAATCTTATTTCACCACATGGATTAGATATTGCTTCTTTTAGTGATAAATTTTCCTCCCTATAAATATGTTGAAGGAATCTTTGTTTTAGGTTTTTAGACTCACCGATATAAAGCACACCTCTAAAATCATGAATAAAATATACTCCTGCAGATTTTGGTAACAAAAATGCACTTGAAATTTTATAAGTGATTGAATTATCAAAATCAGGTTTGCATGATTTATAGCTCTCAGTTTTAAGACCTAATTCTAAAAGTTTTTTATTATCTAATTTATTTATCATAAAATTTAACTATTTATCATAAATAAAGATTATTTATCATAAATCAAGTACTATTTATCATAAATATTTTATATTTATGATAAATATGAAAAAAAACCTTATTAATTGCTATCTTTTATAATTAAGTGTGCGCTATTGTCGCGATTTAACATGTGTTAAACTTTATTTATGGCAAATCAAGCAGCTGCTGGAAACATCATCTAAGGCTAGATTATCCTCAATATCTAGATTTTCACCCTTCAAAAAAGGGTTATTTTCATGCTTTTTTTGCTTATTCTTCTTAAGTTTAGCCAATTGTTTAGCATGATGCTCTTTCACTTTTATAATCATTTCAGGCTTTTCAAGCTCTGTTAAAGGCATATCTTTTATCCAAGTAAACGGACTATCGTGTTTATCTGCTGTTTTTTCTAATGATTTAGCATGCTCCCAAGCCTTCGGATGATTCTCTTTTAAGCCTATCCATTCAGATTTTTTTTGAAAGAAACAAAATGTACATCCTGATCTTGATCTCCATTTATAATAATCAGGAAGACCTAAACCAGATGTTTCTAAAATATCCATCACTCCTTCTTTATCAACGCAGTCTTCAACAAAAGGAAATCTTGCTTTAATAGAGTCGTGAGTTGGCTTGTAACCTACTCTACCTCTTTCATCATAGCGAATTCCTACATAAGTAATTATTTCTTCCCCTGCGTCTAAAGAAGGTTTTAACCATTTTTCCATGGACTTTAATTTCATCTCAATCGTGCACCACCTGGCCATCTGACTAGGAAGGAAGTTATTATATTTTTTCATATAATAATCAAAAGAGTTTGTTGGATGAATATAGTGGATGGGTTTGTCTAATCTTGTTTTTAATTTATCTAAAAAATCATAAGTCTCTTGAAGTTCATAACCTGTATCTGTAAAAAAATACTCAACATCAATATCAGGATGTCTATTATTCATATGAACTGCTAAAGCAGCACTATCTTTTCCACCACTTAAACCTAAGATATGTTTTGTCTTTGTCATGCTAATTTTTCATCTTTAGAATTTGAAAATTTCATAATCTTTCTTAAAACTTTTAATACTACTTCACCTTTTTCGCTTTCAGATAAATTTTGTCCCTCTAATAATTTTAAAACATCCTGAGATATTTTTTCTACTGATTTACTTTGATCATTTTTAAATTCATAAAATTTAGATGAACGTTCAGGATTTTTTCCATCAAAGATTGCTATATCTATAATCTTAGTATCACTATGGTCTTCACGTAATGTATAAATTCTATAAGAAACTATAAAGTGTCTTACCATCTCCTCAATCTTAAGAGACGCCTCTTGATAATCTTTGTCATTCCACTCATTGGCAGGTTTACTTGCAGCATAAGAGATAACTTGTTCTAACCATTTGTTTTCATCAAGCTCATCAATTTTTGCAGAGAATGGATCTTGTTTACCAATTTTTTTAGCCCAAGCTTTAATAGTTTCAAAATCTATATCTGAAATATGTGAGTCAGATTTAAATATCTTTATTATTTTAATTTTAAATTCATCAATTAAACGATCATACGCTTTATTTAATTCTGAATATATTTTATCGAATTCTTCAATTAATTTCTTAGGCTCATCAGTTCCACAGATCTCTGGAATTTTTTTATATAAAAGTTCATATGGGTTTTGAGTTGATAATAATTCATCTCTTAAAACTAAAACTCTTTGGTCTTTAAAATTTCTTGTCTTTCTTGAATAACTTGGAAGCTTATAAGCCTTGACAACAACAGGTTTTAGTACATATAACGGTGTTGGGTTTTCTATAGGCTTATTGTTTAAAAAGTTTTTTTCTACATAAGACTTAAATTCATCTAATATGATTTGTTTTTCACCCTCAATTTTAACAAACATAATCTTCAAGGTTTCTGGCATGTGATAAAGGCGTTCAGCAATCTTTTGATCAAATTCAGTAATCAAGCTTTCTCTACCTTGCTCATCCTTATTGTAAAAAGCACAGGAAGCTTCAGTAGCTTTAAAGAAAATACCTATTAAGATTGGCAGTAATCCTATTTTAATTCCATATGGCTGTTTTACAAAGTGAGCATAGATATCACTTACATTAACTGCTTCTTTAGAGCCTTTAATTAGCTTTAAAAACTCATCATAAATTGTTTTGATGCTTTTATTATTAGTTTTCTCAATAGAGATTACAAATTCATCTCCCATCTTAATATGAAGATTGTTTGATTTAATTAAAGATAAATAAATACCAAACTCTGAAGGATTTCCCTCCATTCCTAAATTTTTTAAATCACTATTATTAAATACTCTATTCAATAAATTGGATGCTCCACTCATCGACATACTGCTCAATCGATCTCTGACCACAAGTTCGTTATGAATAATAGGAGTTAACTTAAATACCTCATTACTAATTAATGAAGCAATCGATGATAAATTATTTTCTTTAACTTTGTTTTTATTAAACGTCCAATCAGCATTTTCAAAATTTAAATAAAGTGAATTAAATAATAAGTTTTGGTAAGCAGTTAATCTGCCATTAAGTTCTTTCTTAGCAATAGCATCCCCTTCAATTGCATCAACCGTACTTTTTACTCTTTTTAAAGCTGCAATTTCTAAAGCATAATTAAAAAACTCATTAAAGTTTTTAGAAGTGCCAATAATAACAGGTTTTGGAAATTTAATTTGAGATAATTCTTTTAATTTATCTTCAAAATCTTTTTGAGTATCCTCTTTAGTTTTACATAAAAAGATAAAAGCTCCCGCACTTGCAGGTGATATATCTAATCTTACAATCTCCTCTACAGCTTTTTTAATATTAGTTAATACTAAACAAAATCGCTGATAAATTCTTTGTGTGCCTGTTTCATGAAAATGTTTCTTCGCAACAATTGGTTGTAACTGTGGCAGTTGTGAAAGAATAATATCATAATCATCTTTGATTTTAGATTTATTTAATTCTGTTAATTCATCTAAATCAATGTCTGAACCAGAAAATAATGCATAGGCATTTTTAAATTTTCTAAAAACAATTATTCTTTTACTTTCAAGATCTTTAAGAATTTTTGTTAATTTATTTTGAGATATATCTAGACAATTTGATAAAATTTCTTTTGAAGGAAATAGAGAAATATTTTTTCCAAATAAATCAATTAATGAAATACATTTAGCAACTTTGATAACCTCTTTATCATCTAACGACTCTGCTCTTCTAATTGAATCTGCAGCCTCAGACCAAGCCTGACCAATATTTGATACGATAATACTTGGCTCTAGGTTTACTTGTAAATAATCAAATAATTTATCTAAAGTATAAATTTCATTTTTATCATCACTATTTTGTAAGAAATATAAAAAACCATTAGGTTCACCTGAATTTAAGAAACTAAAAATACTTCTCTCATTTTGTCCAAACCGTTGTCTTGAAATAGGATTTAACAGTAAGGTAACTAATGGATGAATAGGATTACATTTTGAAAGAACATCTACATAGCTTTTGTTAGGCTTTCCACTGATTGTTTTAATAATGCTGTTTGCTAGTTTAATAAATTTTGGTCCTGTTTTTTTCTGCTTGATTGCTTTTGCAATAAGATGCGCTGTTTCTTCAGAGTTAATTGAAAAAGGAATATCTTCAAATCGACCTTGTATTTTCTGCCAGTCCTCTTGTACCGTTCTACCTAAACTTGATGCATATTCTTCAAAAGGTTGGTGTAAAATACCAATAAATACAGGTTCTCCCTCTTTATTCAGTCTGTTATTTGAGAAATTTTCAGCAATTTCTTGGAATAAATTTAAGTCAGACCCAACACTAGATGCATAATCTAAGAATTTGCCCATCTCATCTACGATCAAGATTAAGCCATGGTTCTTCTTATTAAGTTCTAAGACAAGGTTATTTAAACTTTTTATTACACCTGCAACAGTTTTTTTTGTTTTGGTTTTAAGTGAAGAAGGAATTCCTTTTGAAATCCAGTTTTCTTTAACTGTTTGATCAATCTGTTCTGCAATACTATTAATTGGATCATCTTTTGAACCAATCACATTAAGAGTAAACCAGCTTTTCTTATTAAGAAAAACCCTTGAAAACAAATGTTTATTATTAAACTTAGCAATACTTTCTGCTTGTTTTTTAATTGCACTTTCTTTTGAGATAAGTGCTTTTAAAAATAAAGCTAATGAAGATTTTCCAGTTCCATAAGGACCGGTTAAAGTAAATCCAGATTGATTAGAGTTAAGTAAAGAACTTGAGATTTGATTTAAAACTTTCTTACTAGTGTCATGAAACACAAAATGATCTAAAAACTCACTTGATATTTTGTTATCAATTCTAGCAGAACGTTGAAAACTTGAATTTATATTTACTGATGAAAATAAATCGCTCATGCTACCTTTTTATAACAATTCTTTAATAATTGATTTTCTGAAACTTCTTTAACTTTATTGATTTGTCTAAGTCCTCCAGCCCCTCTATTAAAGACAAA
>Ga0315320_10005859_pt1 | contig 10036 bp, 18 predicted proteins | sample M140m21515metaG_FD_203458 | JGI IMG/M metagenome (GOLD analysis project Ga0315320, IMG submission 203458) | Ammonia-oxidizing marine archaeal communities from Monterey Bay, California, United States - M1 40m 21515 | ecosystem: Environmental > Aquatic > Marine > Coastal | place: USA: California...
TCGAAGCAGGCACAAGTGGCCCGACCACACTCCTTTATTATTTTGGTTCCTTGTGGGGTACTCACAGAGTATTTGAACATTTGTCGGTCCACTTAATACTTATATAGTTAAAAAAAAACAGTTAGACCACTATAAATATAAATTAAACCCAAATAAACAATGCAGTGTATATTCGGAGACGCAAAAAACACCTACGAACTGTTTAAGTTCATTTCCCAGTTCGAAACAAATATAAAATTAGAATGTTCCCCGAGTGGAATAACCATGTTTACCATGTCGAATTGCCATTCGGTCTTCATTGATGTAAACCTCCCGGTCGATTATTTCGCAACCTTTGAGTGCGAGGATCCTGTCAGCGTTGGTCTGAATCTTACGGTGTTATTGTCGGCGCTGTCGGGAAGCAAACCAAAAGATTCTCTCATCATGAAATGTTCGAATGGGGACACGGTTACCTTTACGAAGATGTCCGGCGACAAGGAAATGGAATATGTCATCAAGCAAATGAACATCGAGGACGAGAACATGGCAGTTCCGGATCTAGAGGAGAATGTTACGGTGAAAGTGCACACTTCTTATCTAAAGGAATGGAAGAAGAATATCGTGGACTTCACCAAGTCAACACTCGTCATTCAACCGACCCCCAAAATGTTGAAACTCAGCAGCGTTGGGGACGGGGGGACGGTCAATGTTAAACAGCCAGTTCCAAGCATTGGTATATCATACGAAACTTGTAACGGACCAGAGAGCGTCACACTAGGCAATAAAAATGTCACAAAGGTATTCTCTATCGGTGATGTATCCTCCGATATCGAGATGGGGTATCAAAATGGTATGCCGTTCCGATGTAGTGCGAAACTATCAGATATTGGAACTTTGAGGGTATTCATGGCGCCGTGCATCGGAGAAATTATGGATGACGAATAAAGTAACTATATATATATTATTTTTAATATTTAAAATGGCGCGTGTTATTGACGACAGCGAAATAGATACTCAAATTCAACAAGACTCTGATGAAGAAGTACAACACCATCATAATCTAGAACGACAAAATCTGGTGGAACAAGTGCAAGCACACGCCAAGAAACCTACTTGTCGCAAAATGGTTTGTAAAGGGCTTGTGCTCTCTGTAGCGGGTGTCCTTTTCTTGTTAATGATGATACAATTGTGGTCCGACTACGGTGAATATATTCAGACGCAGACCTTCCCCCCGAAAATGATTAGCATGGGATCCTATTGTAAAAATGAAACATCGCAGGCGAGTTACAAACCAATGGAGTGCGCGTATACAGATAACTTGGTGTGTACAATAGAAAAACCCGGTAAGCCATTTGTTCAAGCATGTCCACCCAGTATGATTTCATGGGCAGACAATTCGTTGATCGTAAAACCATATGAACAAAAGGATTGTATTGATCTAGTTGTGTGGAGTATATAAATAGCATACCAATTAATAAATGAATTATTCAAACTTAAAATCGCCACTTGTAATGGGAATAGCATTAGCTGTCACCCTATCAGTTGTATCTTATTTGTACTTGGACGACCTATATAAACCAAAGAAACCAAAAGACGAGTAACGCTGTGTTCATACTAAAATAATTAAGCCTGTGTACATATTAACATTTTTATAGAGGGCACCCCTGAAACCAAAACATATTTTATTTAATTTAATTACGGTTCATGCTATATTCATGTTATTTATATAGGTTATTCATGTACTTATTAGTATAACATGAATTAATTAAATAAAAAAAAAGTTTTTTTCAAATAGAGGCCCTGTCTCTAGAAGAGCTAGCAGGGGAATAGGCTCAAGTATTTTACGCCTGTAATAGCGTTGGACACGATGGATCATATGATATTCATATTACGCTTACACAGCATTGTTGTCAAATTCTAGTAAAAGTTGCAATACATATGCAATACATATGCATAATTATACCAAAAATTCTGTGGTAAATATATATGTATATACAAACATAATACACATCGGATATACAGATAGATAAACATATATAAATATATAACTGAACAGACATATAATACGAGTATATAGACGTACTTTTTAACCTTTTTGACAGCCCCTTTGACCATTTTTGTATCCGTGGCGTTTTTGTTTCCGTGTGTGAAGTGTTTGTAATTTATTTATATTTTCGGCTATTGTTATTCCCTTAGATTTTTCGTAAAATAAAGAGGAAAAATTTTTTTTTATAGTTATTGGTATGTAAAACGAAAAATAAACATATACTACTCCAAACTACCTTTAAAAGCTTGCCTACTAACCACAACGAGATCGTCTATCACCCACATGTCCTTGGTGTATGTATACACCACAGCGAAAAAAGAACACGTTAGAAATTGAAAAGAAATTTAAATTTTTTTTTAAGGATATGGAAGATTTTAAAACTGGAGACGCTGTTTTGGTCCGGTATAATAAACAGAACAAGTGGTTTGAAGCCATATTAAAAGAAAAGAAGAAAGATGGATGGGATGTGATTTGGACCTCGAACGGAAAATTCTATGGTACGACTACGGACAAAGTAAAATTCAAAGATTTAATGGCTACCGGTTTCAATAAGAAAAAAACGGCGGATATTGCTGATATTACGATGAAAATCGATAAAATAATATCAGAGTTATCTTGTTTGAATATGTTGAGTAAACGTAATATCAAAGAATGGGAAAAAAGTAAACTCTCTATGCAACGGAGAATGGAAGATATCGTTAAACCATACATATTAGAATGCCAGACACGTTCGGCACGCTTGGAACTGGTCCTAGATAGGGTTATTTCCAACCAAGAAAAAATATTGGAGCGTTTACCTAGTATCGACTCCCATTTATTATCGACTAGTTGGGAAACATTTAATCTTGGGTCGGACCACTCGGGCCACTTATAACATTTATAAAATATACTAATGGTAGGTTTGGTAAAAAGATAGGTTTTGTTAAAAAAAGTATTTAAATACGAGAATTGTTAACTAAAATGGAAAAACAATCACCTGAACCAAATCCACGCCTTATTTACTGGGAGGAGTTTGCCCTTTCGATGCAAGAGTATTTTCAAGCGTATGATCGGTGGAAGCGAGACCCAAGTCATCCGGTTGTGAATCGGATTTGACCTTTATGTCCCCCAACTTATCCGTGAGTTCTTCGACTTTGGCGGTGTCTACAAATTTAGCGAAATCACCTTTGACTTCCGAGCAGTAGGCAAGCATATCGTCCCAATGTTCGTCGAGTTCTTTCGGGGTTGTTTTACCTTTAGGGGTAATCTTACATGTTAAAATGGTACCTTCTTTTGGTTGGTACCCAAACTCACATTCGTGTTGTTCTAATAACCAAAGCGTATTTTCATCCACTAATATTTTATCTCCGTGGTCCAACAACTTCCATCCGTCCGGGTGAATAAGGGCAGGATGTTGATAAAACACGGAAAACACTTTTAGTGTATGTTTATCCGAAGTTTGTACGCGTATTTTTGTACAGCGGTTGGTTAGAAGAAAGTCTTTCATTTATAAAAGAAATGTATAACTTATATAGTTTGTTTTTAAATTACGCTTTTACACATAGACGGTATATTGTCGTGGACTTCAATGGTATGTCCGTCCATTGTTTTTAGATTACTGTACACAATCACCGTTTGTGAAGATAAGTCTCCAAGACCAATCGCAACATCGCCTTTACTAGTGTATCCCAATCCCTTTGTTTCCGAATAAATGACATGCAATTCACACCCTTGATTCTCCGGTGGAATAACCATGCTACCATCATTATGATCCTTTGAGTTCTTATCCTTTATTCTGGTTGAAAATTCCAACGCACCCGTACAGTGTATTTCACACTCGAGTGTTTCTTTTACAGGTAAATTTATTTTTACCATTTGCATCGATGACCCACGTGTCCAACTTGCAACATTATCGACTAGCCACGAGGTATAGGAGACATGTTCTATAGGTTTTCTGGGCATTTCCAATATATTGGTAGAGCTATGGTGTATTCGGAAGGATGAACTCTGATCCGCGGAAATACAGAGTTCCAAGAATTTACCAGTGTTATTAGAAATATTAAAATGTGTAGAGTTTGTTAATACACTCATTGTTATATTATATGTTAATTATATTTATAGTCTCAGTTACTCGACAACTCCATCACCAACTTTACATCCTTCGCCTGAACGGTCTCACGGCCACCGTGGATGGCGACCTTATTTGCTGCTTGGAATACTTCCACCAAGTACGACTCGGCGCCCGCGTGCAAGGCTTTGTGTGCCTCTCCTTTAAATCGCATATCGGTCTTAAACCCCTGTGCAATCTCTTGCGTTAATCGGTTGAATGGTGCCACTGGGATAATATTATGGGTTTTACCCTGTTCTTTTTTAATTTCACGGATGGCATTGGTGGATGCGCGGCGTTTACGTTTGGTTTTCGATGATTGTTGGGTACTCATTTTTTATTTACAATCTAGATGACTTATATACCCCATTTTTTATTATTCGCCGGATTTTCTCTTTTTTAATGGCGGGTGGTCATAATCTAGACTCTTACCCTCCACAAACTGCCTCTCATCGTCCTTCAATTTGTATTTGTGACTGAGATTATCTACAAAACCCTTTAATTTTTCTTCGTGTTGGGTTTGCGGTTCCCAATTATTGTATTTGTGAACCAATTCGTGTGTTTCTTGCACGAATGGAACAGAGGGATCCGCCGGGGTAAATGCTTCTCCTTCCTCGTCTGGCACAATAAAATCGTCCAAGGATCCATCGGATTCTTCCTCTTCCTCATCGAAATCTCCAGTGGGAATCATTACGTCCGTTGGTATTTCATCGTCCAATTTTACAAATGTGTTTTCAGTGAGAGGTCGAAACCCCAATTGTTTGTAACAATCGACGGCTTTTTGCTTGATAAGTGGAATATGCTCTAATATAGAATTTTTTGATACCACCTCCCAGTCTTCATCGTACTGCCAAACCCATTTGTTTACTGTGCCGCGGTTGATGTAAAACAACTCCAATTGGCCATCCTCGTTTTCCCCTACAATCTCACCGTACCATTCGCCGGTTTCTCCATATACTTTTACTAAATCGCCTTCTTTGTATGTCATTTGAATAAAAAAATGGATATATATATACTCTATTTTACATTATAAATGGACCGAATGACAGAATTATACGACTGGTTAACTACATGGGATCGCCACGTGGCAACAGAAGATAGAAAACGACCAGCAGAAGAAACCAAATCATCTTCACCGAGTCGTCGCCGTCGTAAAATGGTTCTAAACAGAGGGTGCAATAGTTCAAATGCATTTTCTTCTGCATCTGAATCAAACACTTCCGGTGAATAGGGGCCTCGCATATGCATGGAGACGTATGACGTGTATTTTTTAAACAGACATAACATGACATTTTACCAATACCCTCTAAATATTATAGTATGTTTTTATAAAATTATAGTATATAATATTGCTCTAAATTAATAAATGGATTTTAGACCCATAGATACCACCGCAACTATCACAACGCGTAATTTAATTCGCGTTGGTGCCATTACACAGTTGTGTTTGGTAGTGGTGTATCTTTCCGTGGAACCATATTTTAATGGTGCCCATATGTCTTGGCTTCATCAAATGCACATTTTACTACAACCATTAGTTATATTCGTTTCTGTATCGGACAGCAGCGTGATAACCATGGCAAGTATATTCATTGTAGCCGCTGCTGCCCTATTCGACGGAGTGGTCACATGGTTAAATTATATATCTATTACAAGATGCTTGAATGAACCAAGTGCAACTTGCTTCGAATTAGTATGGGAGAAAGGTATATGGTTTTTATTGGGAGCTTGGGTGTTTCTCAACGATGTTCTGTTAGTATTGCGCATATTAACACTACAAAAGGTTCTTAGCAAAAAGGATACACATGAAAAGGCCAGCAAAGAAGACTACGATTCGCTCAGTATTAAACCAGCACCGGTATTAAAAACCATGGAGGTTCACAATGCAAAACTTAGGATTATTCACACCTTTCTTATTCCGTCGGGTGTGTTGTACACCTTTTTTATGGTAGTAAAAGCTTTTGAATCACCATTGTATTGGATTACACTCGGGCATCTATTACTGGATTTGTACGGTATGGGAGTTAGTAAAGTCCACGATAGAGCATCTCTGATTATAACGCTGGCATTAACTATCATATTCGCCGGGGCCAACGTATTCGGTCTTGTTATTCGAATGTCTACACCAAATGAAACACTGGCGGATGAATTAAGCTATTTAATTTCGGTGTTGTACGTGTTCTCCGATTCACTCATCGTTTTCTTCTCCATTAGTAACTTGAATCTGATGAGCCAATACGATAAATTAAAAAAGAATTAATATATATTGCTATCATTTTTCTTTCTATATGTCTAAGTTTGGTCTCGATGAAAACGATGTGAGAAGGATTGTCGGTGAAGAATTGCAAAAGAAAACGAATGAAAACCAGCCCGGGTGGGATAGAGCATTGGGTGCTTCTTTACGACAAGTGGACGAGGAAGTGAAATCGTTAAAAAAAAAGATTGCCAATATGAACAACCAATCCGGGTGGGATAGGACATTGAGCTCTGATTTACGACGACTGAACAAAGAAATAGAGGATTTGAAATCTAGAGTAGATATGCTAGAAGAACGTATAAATTAACCCGTAATTATTTTAAAATGTCACTGGTAAGACCAAGATCAGAATTAGAAAAATTACAATCTAGAGTAGATATGATCGTAAATGAACAAGACAGGATGAAAACCAATATTAATTCCCAATTGGAAGAGATGAAAAAAGATATTAAATACCTAGAGGACAGGTTAGACCTTATGATCGAAACGTATCGAGACGAGTACCATGCTAGGTTCTCCACCAATAAAGGCAAATAGTCCAAATACCTATGGACACGACTATTAACATGAGAATAGTAATAGGTTTGTACCTACTGGAGTTTAACTGAGCTTTGAGGCGCCGGACTTGTGAGGTGTTCTTCACTATCTCGTCGTTTATATCGGTCAGTTTCTCCTTGATTCTGTCTTCCATCAACTCGCCGTTTTCTAATATTTCTTGAAGGGTGATTTCTACATTTCCTAGTCTAGACTCTATATTTTGTAATTGCTTACGTTCTACTAGTAAATTTTGTGTTTCCATTTAATAAAAAATGTACATTTATTTATACTTTAATTTTTATAGATTTGTTCAATCTGCTTACCAAACCTCGCTCTATTACGAATGAATTGTATTTCGGTTTCATTCAGTGAAAAGGTCGTTTTTTCGTATTGTTCACGTACCATTTTCTTCAATTCATCCACCGATTGAAGACCGTATAGTTTTGGAATACGTGTACGCATATTCCCACATATAAGATCGTCCTGCTCCATTACATTATCCATGAACTGTAGTTCCATCTCAATCAAATCCTCCAGTTTCCCCGGCCAAAAACAAAACAACATCCACCGTGATTTTTCAAACTGTTCCACCAGTTGCATGTATATTCTACACGGCTTGTCCATGGTTCGCTTTCTCCACACCAGTAAGCGCCGGATTTCTCCACAGGTCCAACCAACTCGTTGGTATGGGCCCCATAAATTGAATGATATTACCTGTGCTACATTTATGGTAAACTCATCGTCTATGGAGTACACACCAAGTCGTTTACACACGCCCATGGCATACTGCTTACCATCTCGAAAGAATATAACACCTATGGGTAGTTTACTCTCGTCGTCTACATCGATGCTTTTTTCATTCGTTACAGACAAAATAGACTTAATATCGGAACGGTGTCGGTCCTCAAAAACAGTTCGTATCTTCGCCCTTGTGGGACAATGATAACGACGTATATCTATCAGTGATGCATTACGAAAAGATGTCTTTATCTGTTCCATATGAGTTGATTGCATGGCTCATTAACTTTTTGAATAAAAAGGAATGGCCTAATATAGTCTTTGCAAACAAAGAAGTCTTAGAATTGTGTACTCCGGATCTTAAAATTGGTCGGGCCACGTGCATATTAAAACCGTATGTACAAAGGTTGCACGCCTGCTATTTGGCTAGACAAATGTTTGTAAATAGACTACACCAAGATATACCATTCAGATTAAAGTACCTATTTGTTCACGACCCGGAAACTGGCCCGACACATATTTGTTGGCGTAAGGTTCCGCCACGCTGTCTCGCTATAGATACAGGTCTAGAGAATTGTCAGCGTTTATTATCGGGCCATATAGCTCAGATGGATATGTTGTTACAGGGGATCGACGTCGAACGCTATCAATGGATATTAAATAATGTACGAATAGTGGAAGGACGTATCAAAATTGGTATCTAACCTTCTAGAAGCATTCTATTGTGATTTAAGATTAAATTACGAGTATATAAGTCCCTTACATCTTTTTTAATAAACCATGCAAATTTTCGTAAAGACTCTTACCGGGAAGACCATCACATTAGATGTAGAGCCAAGCGACACCATTGAAAATGTTAAACAAAAGATCCAAGACAAGGAAGGTATTCCCCCTGATCAACAGCGTTTGATCTTTGCCGGAAAGCAACTGGAAGACGGCAGAACACTGTCCGATTATAATATTCAGAAGGAAGCGACCCTCCATCTTGTTCTTCGCCTTCGCGGTGGGACTTCGCCTTACCCGTGGGAAGAACTAGGTGCGAATGTAGACGAAGAACCGCGCAGATAAATTTCTAGTATATATATGTTAAATTAATATAGTAAATGTCCAAAATCTACTATCCTAAATTAAAAGCAACCGAATATACCGCCAATGGTGTGTCTTGTTTCATCAAACAAGATGGAGTTCACTACTTAAAGAGGCCTATTGAACGCAAATTCTACAATGGTATGACATGGGAAAACTATGGTACCTTATGGACCATAACTGGCCCGACCACTCCCATGCCTAATCCCGATGCCACCATCCTGAGTGTAAAGGGGAAACCAGTTTTAATTTAGAGACAATCCTAAAGTGTGTATAAATATTATTAAATTTAAATCAAATGCCCAAACACATATACAAACGAGGAGACGCCGCATTTTACAAATGGTGGGAACATATCTACCAAAAACAAATGGATTTATTTGATAAAATGAAGACCGGGTGTGCGACAACGTACGATATGCATGACTGGGAAAATCTCAAGGCGTATTACCACGGTCTTTGTGATGGTAGGAAAAGAACCAATGAAGGACCACGATAAATAAAATAGTATATTACCATAACTGGCCCGATGATCCAGATGCCTAGGGTTTAATCTAGACTATATATATTAACATTTATTCCACAAATGCCTTTAAGAGTATCTAAACCGCGTCCCGCAACTGCCCCCGCCCGATTAAAACGTCGCAACGCTGAGTGCGAAGACGATCCCAAAAGTGGAAACTTGAAACAGATTGTTGACATCATATCAAGATGGAAGAAACTGGTCCCATGAGATGTGATAATTGCGGTGGTAGTCTCTCTGTCCGTTTAAGATACGAAGAGGGCAAATGTATTATGACACCCTGTGCATACACTACCAATTACGGGGGTACCTTGTGCGGAACCGGATGTTCTATGTCGTATATAAACAAGCATCAATCTGGTAAAGATGTCGCTAACCCTAATTCTGGGTTGTATGTTCAGCGGTAAAAGTACAGAGTTGATACGATTGGTGCGTCGTTCTCGTATCATTGGAAAGAAAGTGATTGTCGTAAATCACCGCATGGACAATCGTTATTCGGATAAGGAATCGGTGGTATCCCATGGTGGCCATGATATTCCGGGGATAAAAGTAAACAAGTTGTCAGAATTGGAAGACCTTCATTTGGAACAACCCGATATCATTGCAATTGATGAAGCACAATTCTTTGAAGACCTGACAGAACAAGTAATGCATTTCGTAGAAGATTTGGGTATCAAGGTGATCGTGGCGGGTTTATCGGGAGACTACCAGCGAAAACCATTTGGAAGTATATTGGAGCTTGTTCCAAAGTGTGACCACTTGGTATTCACGCAAGCCTATTGT
>Ga0315320_10005862_pt1 | contig 10033 bp, 9 predicted proteins | sample M140m21515metaG_FD_203458 | JGI IMG/M metagenome (GOLD analysis project Ga0315320, IMG submission 203458) | Ammonia-oxidizing marine archaeal communities from Monterey Bay, California, United States - M1 40m 21515 | ecosystem: Environmental > Aquatic > Marine > Coastal | place: USA: California...
GTCGTGACTTGCACCACGCACCCACCAGGTTTCAATCCGCGCCCCCGCGTGGGGGGCGATTGGGCGACCTACTCACAAGCAACGTCTTGTCGGGTTTCAATCCGCGCCCCCGCGTGGGGGGCGATATGAGCAAACCAAGCCAGAGACAACTAGCGGCAGTTTCAATCCGCGCCCCCGCGTGGGGGGCGATGGTGGGGCTATATTGGCAAGGTTTTACAAGGGTTGCCAGCGGTATTTCCGCGAACCTTGCTTGTTGGGATGTCAAAGAGCTGATGGCTTTGTTGGAAAAGGCGGCGACCACTTGGGGTTCGCGCGGGGCTAGAGGATGAGCGGTCCGTCGATGTTGTAGTCATCGTTTTTTCCGTGGTGTTCGACCTTTTGCTCCCAATTTTTTCCAAGATGGTAGATTCTAACGCTGTCGGTGTCCGTGTCGATGATGGAGAGTAATTTTCCTTTTATTTCGACAAATTGTGCGGGATCGACTTTGCACTCAAAAACAGAGTTCTGCACGCGTTGACCAAAGTCGAGACAGGTTTTGGCGACGCGTCTGAGTCGACTTTGACCTCGTTTGTCGATGGTGGATACGTCGTAGGCGACAATGATATACATTTGGAATTACGAATTAGGAATTAGGTGTTAGGAAAGAATGTAGTTATTTCCAGATGAAGGCAGGGTAGGTATCGTGATCGCCACGCAGGTATCTAGCCAGAAGTCTTGTCTGAATGTGGGGAATCAAGCCGAGAGTCATTTTCTCCTGGAGGAAAGGGTGGAGGATTTCATCTTTTTTGCGTTCCTGCCAAGCGGTTAGCACTATTTTGCGGCTGTCGTTCTTGAGTAAGGTGGCTCCGTTTTCCTTTTGGTCAAAATCTGCAACGGTGATTTGCTGGCGGTTAATCAAGGAAAGGGCGAGCCGATCGGCAAATACGGGGCGCAGTTCTTCCATGAGATCAAGCGCGAGTGAGGCTCTGCCGGGCCGGTCACGGTGGAGAAACCCGCACTGGGGGTCTAGACCTACGGATTCATTGGCGGAGCGGTAATCGTGGGCGAGTAGCACGTAGAGGAAAGAGAGCAGCGCATTGACGGGGTCGAGTGGTGGGCGTTTTGATCGACCGTTGAACTTTAAGTCGGGTTTTGTGATGAGGTGGTTAAAATTGGCGAAATAGGTGGCGGCGCAGTCACCTTCGATACCTCGCAGAGAGTCGAGGCTGGTGCAGCGCGGGATCATGGTGAGGCGCTGGGCGATGGTGTCGGAGCACTGCAGCAGGGAATCGGCGCGGGCGGAGTCATTGACTCCGTGATCGCGAGAGGCGCGTAGGAGAACGGTGCGGGTGTTGGCAAGTTTGGCGGAAATACAGTTGGCGGCAATGGCGAGGGCGGCCGGTTCGTTCTCGGCGCGGCGGTATTGCTCGCGACGTAACAGGATGTTTCCGGATTGCGGTCCGTGGGAGGAGACGAGGAATTTTCCGTAGGGATTGTGAAAGGAAAGGGAGACGTCGGCTTCGGCGCAGGCGTGCATCAGCTGCGCGGAGGCGGAGATGTCCCAGCCGAAGCAGGCGATGCCATCCAGGTTGTGTAGAGGCACACGGAGTTTGGTCTCTCCTTCATGGCGGATGGCGATGGCTGCACCGTCTTTTTTGAGGTAGGCTCCCTCGAGGGTGACGAAGAGGGTGTTTAAATGCTGGCGCATGGGGATGGGGATGAACTACGGATTACGAGATACTAATTACTAAGTTTGCTTGGTTGAGACTTGGATGGCTCCGAGGATGCGTAGGAGTTCTTCGGCATATTTGTGGATGATTGCGAATTGGGTTGATGTGTGGTAGCCTGAGTCGTGGAAGAAATTTAACCAGTAGGATGTTTTGCGGGCTTCTTTGTATGAAATGGTGATTTTTTGAGGAAGTCGGCCCGGGAACTGCCACCGCTCGCTTCTTCGATATTAGCTCCGATACTTGTTCCGCATCCTAGCAATTGGTTTGAAAGAACGTATGCGCGGTTGCTGGTTGGTAGGCGTTGGTAGAGTTTGATGATCCGTTGGACGAAGTCGTAGGATTTGGTCTGAGCGATATTGTTGTCGTTCATGAATAATTCGTATCTCGTAATTCTTAATCTGTAATTCTAAGTTGTTGGCGCAACCAGCTAGTGGCTCCGCGTTTGAGTCGGAGGGAGTTGGGTAGGCAGATGTGCATCAGTGAGCAGGCGTCACATTTCTGGGCGTTGTAGGTGGCATCCGGTGTGATGCGTTCATTGATGAGGGTGTGGAGCTGTTCTGCTGTGGAAATGGTTAGGTTGCGTAATGCGGTATCCATAACGATGGGGGTACGGCGTTTTCTTTTTCCGTAAAACAGAAAGGCTTTGAGGATTTGAACGCCTAACATTTCCTCCAGACAGATTGCCTGGGCGCAGAGCTGAACTTCATCTGCGGAGTGTGCCTTGGGTTTGCCGCGTTTGTATTCAATCGGGATGATGGTTCCGTCTTGGTGGCACTCGACTACATCACATTGCCCTGAAATGCCGATCGTGCGTGAGCTGACAGGCAGAGAATGGGTGATGCGGATGCCTGGGCGCGATTCATCAGGAGCATCGTGGGCACGGGTGTGCATTTGGTTTCCTTCAGCAGTGAATCGGTTTTCTGCCCACGCTTGTTCCAGATGGATCAGGGCGCACTGGCGCGGGCAGTAGAGGATGTGCTGCAGGGCGGAGATGGGCAGCAGGGCGTCTTCGGTAAACATGGGGGTTTTTTCCGGCGATAAGCAAGGCTCGCTGCTAATGGCTCATTGTTGATCCTGGAGTGAGAGTATTGTTTTCGAAGGTAAGTGAGCTTTGAATGCGCTGAATGAGGCCGTCTTGCGGTAAATATGGGGAACGAGAGCCCCAGTCCGCCCCACCTGTTCACAGATCTCAGCGACCTGTGAAAGATTGTATGGGGTGAACTTTAATGGTAGGGTGGGCATGGGCTGGTGGGATCAGATGCGCTCGATTATTTTGATCTTGTTTTCTTTGCAAAAGGCACTGAGGTCGTCGGGGATGGTGACCTCGTAGTCGGAGAAGGAACGAGGAGCTTCGACGCTGTTTTTTTTCTTCACGGTCACACCTTCGAGTAGTTTGTGGGACGGAGCTTTTCCGAGCTGATTTTCGTGTTTAAAAACAATGAGGGCGCGGGCGTTCATGCTGCCGGCTGGGCGGGCGGCGGACTGGTCGAACTGGAAGGCGTTTTCGAGAGCGGTAAAGAGAAGTTCGAGGTCTTCGTCGGAGAAACCGGTTTGTTCGGCGAGGAAGGGGTTGATGAAACCTTGGGCTTTGTAGAGTCCGTAGGGGATAGTGAACTTGCGACCCATGGTGCGTTCTTTGTCAATGTCCTTTACATCGGTGACGGATGTACGGGTGATTGCGTGTTCTGCGGCAACGATGGGATCGATGGAACTGGCGAAAGATAACTGAACGGGGCCACGAACCTGGCCGCAGTTGACTTTGGTAGCCATGACAGCTCCGAAGGTGCGGACGTCGTAGAAGTTCTGGCACATCCATTCGCGAGCTTTGTCTTTTTCTGCACGTTTTGCTTTTTTAGGGTCGCCGAGATCGAGAGCCTTATAAGCTTCCTCGTGCTGTTGGTTGTGAATGACGAATTCTTTGAAGTAGATGCGTTTTTTTGGCTGCGTGGTTTCGACGAAGTTGCGAATTTTACGTTTGAGGCAGACATCGGTGACCAGGCCGTGGCCGGTTTCCGCGTCGATGCGTGGGAGGTTTCCTGCGTCGGGGTCGCCGTTGGGGTTGGCGTTGATGCAGTCGAAGAGGTAGAGGAAATCGTATCGGTTGTTCATGATGTTTTTTTGTTAGTTGGTTGATTTTGGTTAGAAGATTATGCTTTGACGGTTGTTTCTTTTTTAGTGTAGAAGTCTTTGTTCTGGTGGTAGTAGCCGATAGCGAAGAGGCCTTGAGCTTGGAGATTGAGGTGGGAGGGAAAACCTGTGAGGTCATTCATGATGTTTTGGAGCAGGCGTTCACGGTTGATCTTGTGTCCACCTTCGAGCTTAGCGAGGTGGTGTTGATAGGTGCGGAGGATGCGTGGAAAGACACTGGCGGGAGTGGCTGAGGCACTACTGTAAAACTTGTCGCGTAATCCTGAATTGAGATCGCCGAGAGCGTCTTTCTGGGTTTTTTCCAGGGTGGCAAAGAGCCTGCCGAGTAGGTAGGCAGAGTCGGTGTTTTTGGTGTCTAGCATAATGGGTATGGTTTGGTTGTGGTTTCTTGTTAGTATTCCTTTGATGATGGAGGTTCGGATGTAGTTGATGGTGCGATCTGCCCTGATACGGCGGATGACGGCGGAGTAGAGCCCTTCTGGATATTTGGTATTTTCTAAAATGGAGCGTATGAGTGCGCCGCCGAGGAGTGGGGGGATTTCATCGGAAACACGTGCTGTCTCGCGGAGTAGCTGCCAGTTAGCGGGGTATTCGGGGTCGGGGAGGCGATTGCCTTTCGGGCTTTCCCACTCACGGATGATTCCGATGTCTCTATGGTGGGAGCGGAGGTTGCTGATGAATTCTTTGAGGGTGGATTGGTAAAAGAAGCGGATCGAGAGTCTCGCTGCGTTCGGGGCAAGGCCGAGGATGTAGAAATGGTTAGACTGAGTGTCTTCTCCAGCATCCTCCAGAACATCAGTTCCTTGACGGAGGGATTTGAGGAAGGTTTCGATTTTTGACCGCTGGGCTGAGTCTTGTGACTCCTCGGGTGCATTGGAACCATTGGAGAAAAAGAAAGGCAGCGCTTCCTCGACGATGGGGGATGGCTTTTCTGTCCAGTAAACGCATGTTGCGTCGCCGATTCTAATGCGGTGACGAGACGAACGCGGGCCGCTTAGAAGGGAGTTAAGGGCTGTGCCGTATTTGAAGGCTGCGGTTTCTGAGACGGGGGCGTTGAATGACTGGTCTTTGCCATAGGACTCGTAGGCCGATGCGTTGAAGGATACGATGGAGGCTCCGGCAGACTGCGCTCCAGCGACGGATTTGATTTTTGGATGTAAACGAGCGATGGGGCTTTGCTCCCCTGTGATGAGGCACTGGCCGTTGTCTCCCGTTGATTGACCGAGCTGATTTCCCCACCATTTGAGAATTTCTGGGTGTTCGTTGACGGGTTTGATCTTCCCAGGAGTGTGGATTTGGAAGATGCCGAATCCTGTAGTGAGGTCGTTGATGTCTGAGTGTGCCTCGGCGTATTCCGAGGATTTTTCAGGTGACCAGCTTTCGAGGAAGCGGCAGACGGACGAGAAGTCGGGCAGGTTGATTTTCTGTTCGAGCGCGAGGTGTTTGTCGCGGAATGCTTCGAAGGACTTTTGAGTGCGGTCCGGTTTCGGATCGTCCTGCTTGTAGCCGAGCATGTAGGTTGTGTTTTCCCAGAGGAATCCCGGATTTATTCCAGGTCCCGCCGATTTCCCTTTGCCTATGACTATCTGAGATTCTGCGTGAGGTTTTCCTTTTTCATCCTTGATGCGGGCATCCTGGATTTTGAAGAGGGTGCCATCGGGATGGATGAGGACGCGGAATGAAATTCTTTGTGGGGAGTAACCCGGCTGGGCAATCTCGTAGGCAGGATCGTCTGCAAGCCTGTCGTAAAGCTGATGGAGTGATGTTAGGATCATGGTGTTGGCGTAGACGGGTAGATTTTAAATGGGAGCGCTGGCACAGCAATCACACCGTCATTCATTTGCGCGCGGAAGAAGTGGGGGGTGGTGGATTTTACGGCTTTGGTCTTCGGGTTTTGTTCGAATTCTATGTCGTGGAGCATGAAGCCGAGATCTTTTTCTCCGTTTAGGGACTCGTGGGGAACTGGAAGAGAGTTTTCATCCTCGTGCAGGATGAAGCGGGCGGGGAATTCGCGGCAACCAAGGGCTGGTTGATGGAATGCCTGACCTTTGCGAGCGCGGCGCTTGAACATGTCGAGATGTTTGCCTGCCGCCTGGTTGGTTGGGACTTTCGCACCGTTGCGTTCCATGCGGGTGTCGTGGATGTGGACACTTGCGTGGATGAGGTAGCGGACGTCTTTCAGCAGAAGCGAGGCGCGTTGTTGCCGGTCTTGATCGACGTAGATGCCGAGGGGGTCGGTGCCTCCTTCGTTGACTAGTGCTGCCTTTGGGGAGGATGCTTTTTTGCTGATCTCATTGCGGCGGATGTTGGTGAAGCGGACGGGGTTAATGACGGTGATTTGGTCGATGATCCATCTGATTTGTGGTTTCCAGTAGATGGCTTCCAAGATTCCGCGGGCGGCAGAGGGTGTGATGATATCATAAGAGACACGTTCGACTTTCATTTCCGGGCGGGAAAAGAGGGCGTAGGCACCAGAGATTTCGAGGGTTATGGCTGATTTCATGATTAGCTTATTAATGTTTTAGAGTTTGCGGCTTCATCTGTGACGTTGAGACCGAAATCTTCTGAGTAGTGGGTTTCCGGACAGATCAGGATGTGGAACTGGCCGTTGCGTATGGATTCAAACTGGTAGTGGTGTTTGTAGAACTGATTTTCGTAGATTTGCACGGTGTAGCGTTGGAGGAAGCGTAGGAGTTTTCGGTGAATTGGGATTGTTTCGTTACGCAGTTCTTTTTCGATTAGTTCCTTGGCAGTTTTATCCCACGGGATGATGACGGGTATTTGATTGTTTTCAATGAGTTTGAATTTTTCTGCGGTGGTTTTGTATTGGAACAGGAGGGGGAGTTTTGGGTCTGAGATACATGCGAACTCGGGAAGAATGTTTTTGGCGTCCCACTTTGACTTTTGCTGGTAATAGTATTTTGTAAAATATGCGTGGACGGCATCTGTGGATAGAGGGGCGTTTTTGTAGAGGTCGAGGATTTCGTGTCCGACGTTGGCGGTTTCCTGGAAATAGGTTTCGCTGGAAGTGTGTTCTGAGTGGAAGACGTGGACGTGGCCGATTGCTATTTTTCCATTCCGATTGCAGCGTCCTGCGGCTTGGGCGATGGAGTCGAGTCCTGCCATGCTGCGGTAAACGACGGGAAAATCGATATCGACCCCGGCTTCGATTAGTTGCGTGGAGATCAAGTGAGTGGGGAGAGCATCATCAAGCCGTTTACGGACGGTTTTGAGAATCTTCAATCGGTGCTCGGGGCACATGAGAGCGGAGAGATGAAAGTTTTCGTCTGAATGAGGAAGTGCTTGATAGAGCGATTGAGCGTGTTTACGGGTGTTGACGATGCAGAGAGCTTGGGGGGAATTAGCTAGTTCACTGGCGATTATTTGATTGTCGAGTGTTTCCCGATAGTGGATCTTGACTCGGTCGAGATTATGAAAAAGCTGATAGGTGTCTGAAATGATTTCCGTGGGTTTTTCCAGTCCGATGGGGAACTCCTCGCTGCGGTTGATGGCGGGTTGGGTGGCGGTGCAGAGAACTGTGGTGGTGTGATAGTGCGTGGCAAGCTGCTCGAGGGTTCTGAGGCAGGGATTGAGGTATTGGACGGGGAGAGACTGTGCTTCGTCGAGGATGACGACGGAGTTGGCGATATTGTGTATTTTTCGAGAGCGTGAGGTTTTGGCCGCGAAGAGTGATTCGTAAAACTGAACGGCGGTGGTGACGACGATCGGGGCATCCCAGTTTTCTGCGGCTAGGCGTGAAGTATTTGTTTCCTTGTCGGGTGATAGGTTGCTGTGGTGTTCGAGAACGACGTGTTTGCCGAGTGATTCGAGAAGGTCAGTAAATACGGAGGCATTTTGTTCAATAATCGAGGTGAAGGGGATGACGTAGATGATCCGGCGATGACCATGAGCGATGGCGTGTTTGAGCGCGAAAGCAAGGGATGAGAGGGTTTTGCCTCCGCCCGTGGGGACCGTGAGAGTGAAGAGCCCCGATCGTTTTTCTGCCGATGACATGCAGTCTTTTACAACGCTGGCGCGAGCATGGTTGACGGAAGATTCTGGTTGACCGAAGTCGGCTATTTTCTTTTCCAGCAGTTCGATGGATTTTGGAAAAATGTTCATTGGTGCCGGCGGTCGCTGAATGGCTTGAGTGGGATTCATGAAACTCTCGGTGGCTAGAAAATCAGCGTCAACGAGGCAGGAGAAGAGCATTCTTTGAAACAGGGCCAGCGCGTAATCGTTATTCGGTGTGGCAAGGAAAGCTGGAAGTGATGGTAATGCTAGGTTAAGGATAGACTTAGGGGCTAGTGGTGTGGCCTCGGTTTCTTTTAGTAAGCGTTTTTCCAGGGATGCGTGCTCACTTCTAGCATCCAAGAGCCCAGAGTGGTGACCTGCGATGGCTGTGGCAATGATGTGGCCGAGCGGGGTCGACGATACGGCGTGCTTGGCGCCGGCTGTGGTGTGATCGACTTTTTCGAGATGCCCGATTTCGTCGCTGTGGACATCGGCGGCATGGGCGAGGTAATCTTGAAATTTGTCGGAAAATTTTCCCAGATCATGCCAGAGGCCTGTGATATAGCCCCATTGACGGGCTGATTCGCGATCAGCTCCATCTGGAAACATTTCAGCGGCGAATTTTGCGGTGATGTAAGCAACTTTATTGAGGTGGCCGTGGTGTGGTTCTAGGTTTTCGCAGTGAGGGCAGGGTGTCCCGTTATTGCCTGAGCAGGCTTTGCTCGGGTCATTAAGGTCAATTTTTTCAAAAGGAGTGAAGAGAGGTTCCCAGGTGGTCTTGTCTGGGTTGGTTGTTTTGCCATCCTCCAGCGTGCTGGTATGTGCATAGTACTGTTGGGGATCTGCAGCGGAGGGGGGCATTTGAAGTGTGGGGTTGATTAAACTAACAACTTTTATGTCGTCATAGGAAGGCAAATGTTGTTATTTTTGGCTGATAGATTGTTTTTCTGCTGGTTTTATAGAGAGGAGTATAAGACATTCATTGACCGATGCTTAAAAAAGATGAGAGAAATCGACACGCTGGAATGTTTGGGGTGTCTCGTCCTCCGTTGATGCGAATGCTGCGGATAGAGAAACGCCTTAAAGCGGGTGGGTATCCGAACTGCCGGACGCTGGCTCGCGAGCTGGAGGTGAGTGAGAAGACGGTGCAGCGTGATATCGATATGATGCGGGATCAGATCGGACTGGCGATACTGTATGATTCCAGTCAGCACGGCTATTACTTGGGCAATGGCGGAGCGAGCGTGCCGGTGGTGAGACTGGCTGAGGGGGAGTTGTTGGCGCTTTTTCTAGCCGAGAGAATGTTAGGTGTGCTGAAGCCGAGTCGATTTTCAAGTCAGGTGCGGGAAGCGATCCAAAGGATATCGTTATATGCAGAGGATAGCTTTGATGTGGAATGGGATGCCTTGAAGGAGGCGGTAAGCGTGGCAGAGGACAGTGTGGCCGAGGCGGACGCGGAGGTGTTTACGAATCTTGAAAAAGGTGTGCGTGAACGGCTGACCGTACATTTTCATTATAAGAAACCGGGGCAGCAACGTGCGTCGCCTAGGGAACTCCATCCTTATCATCTGCGTTCAGTGAAAGGGGCTTGGTATGTGCATGGGTATGATGCTAAGCGCGATGGCATGCGCACGTTTGCGTTGGCACGAATACAGAGGTCAGTGGTGACGCGGGACAAATTCCAGCGGGATTCCAATTTCTCTGCGCAGGAGTGGCTGAGAGAGAGTTTAGGGGTGTATGAAGGGGACGGGACAAAGCTGAAGACCGTGAAACTGCGCTTTGATTCCTTCGGTGCGCAGCATGTCCGAGAGAGGAAATGGCACCACAGTCAGGAGATTCCTAATGACGATACGGACGGGCTAGTGCTGACACTCAGACTATCGGCACTGGAGGAAGTGGAGCGATGGGTGATGTCCTGGGGTGAGCATGTGGAGGTGCTGACACCGGTGGTATTAAAAAGAAAGATGGCGAGTTACGGGAAGTGGCTCAGGGTACAATATGAAGAACTTTGATTCAGGTCATTTTGTGGTTATTTAATAAGCTTACCGAGGTGTTTTCTCTCGACCCAGCCCTCCTCTTTTTCCGCGGTGGTGATGTGGGCCCATGGGCCGCGCTGGGCGATGACACTAACCAAACTTGCTGGTGCAAGTTCGAGAGTTGAA
>Ga0315320_10005866_pt1 | contig 10030 bp, 5 predicted proteins | sample M140m21515metaG_FD_203458 | JGI IMG/M metagenome (GOLD analysis project Ga0315320, IMG submission 203458) | Ammonia-oxidizing marine archaeal communities from Monterey Bay, California, United States - M1 40m 21515 | ecosystem: Environmental > Aquatic > Marine > Coastal | place: USA: California...
GCGTGTGACGTCAAAGGGGGTATGGCGTCGATGGTGGCAGCACTTGAGGATTTATCGACTTTTGAAGCACGGCATGCTTCAGTTGTTTTTGTCGCAAGCGTAAATGAAGAGTTTGGTTTTTCAGGGGCGAAAGCTTTTACCACACTCCTTCAAATGTGTGGTCGTGAGAGTGATAAGGTTGCAGAAGAATTGATTCGATCTGTTTTGTCTGGCCTACCAGACATGGTCGTTGTGGCTGAACCAACTGGTCTTCATTTGGTAACCCAACACAAAGGGGCAGTTCGTTGGCGGATGACAGTCCATGGTCAGGCTTGCCATAGTTCTTATCCGGAGAAAGGCTTGAATGCAATTTATTCTGCTTCGAGAGTTGCGCTGGTGTTGGAGTCTTTGGCACAAAAACTTTCTCTTCGTGACTCATCGCATCCTTGTGGTGCACCAACACTCAGTGTGGGGACGATCCATGGTGGCATGGGTGTAAACCTCGTGCCAGATCGTGTTGTTCTTGAAATTGATCGTCGATTGGTACCAGGAGAAGACCCGCGGATCTCAAGGCAAGAGGTGATTGATTATGTTTCTGCCAACTGCCCAACTGCTGTGATTGACCATGAAGAACCATTTCTTGCGAGTTCAGGACTGTCGGACAAAGGAACTGGGGCAGCCGCAGCGGCTGCGAGTCTTCGAGAGGCTGTAAAAAACACCGGCATTCATGTTGTTGAAGAAGTGGCCCGCTATGGAACTAACGCGTGTGTCTACGCTGCGGCAGGTCTGCCTTGTGTTGTCTTTGGCCCGGGGTCGATTTCCCAGGCGCACACTGCTGATGAGTGGATTGATTTGCGTGAAGTTGAGCAAGCCACAGAGATCCTCAAAAACCTCGTTGGCTGAAATGGGTCGGCACAGCCGATAGATCGTGTCTTTCCCTGCGTCCTTACTTCGACTGTGCAAAAAGCCACTTCAAGAAGTCGGGCTCACTATCACAGCGTTCGCTGCTTGTGTGTGTCGTACCGTTTTTTGCACCAGGAATGAATTTCCCGGAGACACCATGATTGTCCCCTTGCCAGACCGTAAACTTCATGTTGCCACCGAGGCGTTTCATTTCATCAAATACTGTCTGGTCTTTTTCAATTGGGCAGACGCTGTCTTTGTCTCCATGAAAAGCCCAGATAGGTAGATCCTTAATTTTTTCTGGAAAAATAAATGGTTCTGTGCGTCGCAGCCCACTCCCGGCAGATGGTGCTGCAGCCGCGAAGAAGTCAGGGTCAAGTTGCGTGAATATGTAGGTGCCGTGGCCACCCATTGAATGCCCAAGAACGTAGATGCGATTCATATCAGCCGAGGGAAGGGTGCCGATAATATTTTTTATTTTTCGGAGGTGTTCGGAGTTCCATAGCTGATCGGCTTGCGGGGCAACCACGTAGCAGGGGAAATCCATTCGTATTTGTTTTTCTGCGAGTTGACGGTTCCAGTCTTTTAGTTGTTTCTTGTTATCAGTCCCCTTGCCGCCCGCTCCGTGAAGAGAGACAATTACTGGATAGTTCGTGTTGGGGGCAAAAGAAAGAGGCGTCATGACTCGACAGGGCATGCCATCAAATGTCTGTGGCCTGTATAAGTCTCTCCACGAATCCTGAGCGTTTGCCGGATTGGCTGATGCAATCGCCATGAAACAGGAGCCGAAGAGTATATGCCGAATCAGTGAAAAGAATTGCATTGAAAATCTCATTTCATCTTCAAGTTACAAAAGTTCTGAGCAACTCTACAACTCTATCTGAGCAGCTCGAATGGATTACTGTTTCATTACCGGTCGGTCCCAATCGCGAGGAGTATAGTCACTTGATTTGTGCGGTTTCGTGACCTCGACTATGTCTGCTTCTGGATCACAGAGTTCCCAATTGTCGGTGCGGAATGGGGACGCGGGTAGGCCCTCTTCGTTATACAGTAAATTGCGTTGTGAAGGATTCATGGCCCATGCATAGCGAACCGCAACAGGCTCAATGACGTTCGTAGAAGAAACAACGATAGTGTTGTCTGTAATTTTTGCATCTGCCCAATGCCACTGGCGATCACTGCCAGCAATAGCGAATCCGCTGAGCGGTTCCGGACGTGCGGGCTTCAGGCCGGACCCAACAGAATCGAACTCAATGAGAATCTTCCCCTTCTCTAATTTGTGATCGCGATATCGTGGGCCTTCGCCAACCGGATACTTTCTGTATGTATTTTTAAGAGCAATGATCGCGTGTCGAATGCCGATTGGTTTTTTGTTTTTCGGATGGAGTTCTATGGCATCCCCTGTATCGATGGAGACAGCCATGTGAGTGTTTGGAAGATTCTTTGTCGCAAGGCGCATGGCTTCACGATTTACCACCCATGGTGACTCAATGCCTTCACTAGGAACAGACTGCGGTGCATGCCAACTTGGAAGTTGTGTTACTTGGAATGGGAAATCTTTTGGCATGTGACCTTCAGATTTCTGGTGCCACTTCCGGCGATAGAAACTCACGAGTGTTTCCAGTTGGTGTTGATAGTGCAGTGCCTGAGGAACGTTTTTTGAGTTCCGTTCGCCTTGGTACCAGATGATTCCACGAATCCCGAAAGGGGTTACTGGTGCAACCATGGCATTAAAAATATTCTCTGGGAACTGATGTCCAAGCGTTGCCGGTCGAGTAATAATTGGTGGAGCAAGTTGTCGAAACTTGTTTTTCATTGTTTCACCAGCATCAATTTTGGCGTTGTAGCTAGCTAATTCAGACTCAAAGTTTGCGATTGCTTTTTCAGCTGTTTCGCCCCGTTTCTCTGCCATGCGTAAAGCTGTATCTTCAAGCAGTTTTTTCTGTGATTTTGACTGGGGGTCATTCTTTTGTTCATCCCACGGAAGCCACCCTTCAATTGGTGTTCCGGCATATGCCCGTTGAATGATGCCAACAGGAATACCGAGTTCTTGATGGATTTTCTTTCCGAAGAAATAAGCAACTGCAGAAGTTTCCATTGCGGACTCGGGAGTGCAGCCTTTCCAAACGGAAAGTCTGTCACGATTTTCCTCAAGGGGCTTATGCCAATGTTCTCGGGCAGACTTAAAAATTCTTAGGTTCGGAAGGTCAACTGCTGATTCACCATCCGCTTCAAAGCTGTTCTGAACTGACCAGCCCATATTGGATTGCCCTAAACAAAGCCAGACTTCACCAATAGCGACATTGGTAATGATAGTTGTGTTTGAGCCACCAACACGAAGTGAATGTCCTGTCCCGTGCGATGGCGTTTTTAAAAAAACTTTCCACCGGCCCTCATCATCCGTGACCGTTGAAGAAGTGGCTTTCCAGCTTGCGTGAACAACAACTTTTTCACCAGGGTCTGCCCAGCCCCAGATCGCATTTGTCTGATTCTGTTGCAGTATCATATTGTCTGAAAAAAAACGAGGGAGATGAACGTCTGCCAATACAGTGCTCCATGCGCCCAATGAAATACAAAGTGAAAAGATGTACCTCTTTGTAAATGTCTTGAAGGCAGGGCTACATAGCCGGAGTGAACACTTCATCGATCATGGATCTCCAATGTTAAAAGTATTTTATTACGAAATTAGGACTTTCGCAAAATAGTTCCAACGAGTTGTCTAATATTGAAATTTCACAAAGTGCACCTATCATAATGGATCGTCTATTTTGGGTCATAACAGGGAGCACGTTTAAGAACGTCATTTGGTACACATTCTTATTCCTTTTGTTTCAGGTGAGAAAATGTTTCTATCGTCATCGAGTATTTCTAAGGTGATTCAGTTGTTTCGGTGTACCGTTCTTGGCTGTTTCTTGGTTCTCAGCATTTTTCAAAAAACCATTGCGGAGGAGGCCATACCCGCCAGAGAAGGCACCGTCCATCAGCATCTTCCTGTTGCCGACGTCCGCCATCCAACCGTTCATGAAGTTGATCCCTCTAAAGTGAGCATGCCAGAAGATGATCGTATTTCGGCTCCTGCAGGTTCGCCAAACGTTGTGGTAATACTGCTTGATGACCTTGGTTTTGGGGGTCCCGCATCATTTGGTGGTCCGATAGCGATGCCAACGCTCGACCGTCTTGCTTCAAACGGATTGAGATTCAACCGATTTCATACTGTGGCACTCTGTGCACCAACACGTGCAGCCTTGCGGCACGGTCGGAACCATCATGTGCTCAATATGGGTTCAATCCCCGAGATAGCAACGGGTTTCCCTGGAAATACGTGTCGTCTTCCGAATGACACAGCGTCACTTGCAGAGATTTTAAGGCTCAACGGGTACAACACCGCAGCCTTTGGTAAGTGGCACTCAACCCTTGGTCGTGAAACAACTGTCTCAGGGCCTCAAGATACCTGGCCAACTCGTCAGGGGTTCGAAAAGTTTTATGGGTTCATTGGGGCTGAGGAGAACATGTATGAGCCGACGTTACACGATGGAGTAACGAATATAGATTTTCCAGACCATGAGGGCTATCACCTTGCAGATGACATGACTCGGGAATCAATTGAGTGGATGAAACAGCAGCACTCGATGACGCCAGAAAAGCCATTCTTCATATATTACTCGGCCCCGGGAGTGCACGCGCCGCATCAGGTTCCCAGTGAGTGGTGTGAGAAATATCGAGGAAAGTTTGATGCCGGTTGGGACGTTCTCCGCGAAGAGACTCTTGCTCGGCAAATTGAAATGGGTGTCGTCCCCGCTGGAACGAAATTAGCCAAAACGGCAGATAGTATTCCGGCGTGGGAGACATTGGAAGAGAATGAGAAGAAAGTGTTTGCTCGGCAGGCAGAGGTTTTCGCAGCCTTTGCAGAGTATACGGATCATCAAGTAGGTCGACTCCTTGGTGCAATCGATGATCTTGGAAAGACTGACAATACACTTGTTATTTACATTTCTGGAGATAACGGTACCAGTGCAGAGGGGAACTACACGGGGAACTGGAACTGGGGCAACATGCTCAATGGCAGACAGGAGACAGTTGAAGAGCAACTTTCTCATTTTGATGAATGGGGTGGCCGTGAGACCTATCCGCATATGTCGGTCGGTTGGGCAATCGCGTTTGATACACCGTTTGCTTTCACAAAGCAGGTTGCTGGTGACTTTGGTGGTACAAGGAACGGAACAGTCATTCACTGGCCTGCAGGAATTAAAGCAAAAGGTGAGATTCGAAGTCAGTTTAGTCATGTGATTGATATAGCACCGACGGTACTTGAAGCCACGGGAATTACTGAACCAACCGTCGTAAATGGTGTGCCTCAAGTTCCCATGCAAGGAACAAGTTTGATGTATGCATTCGATAATCGTGATGCAAAAGAAAAACACTCAGTCCAGTATTTTGAAATCATCGGTAATCGTGCAATCTATAATAATGGGTGGTTGGCTCGTGCAACGGTTAAACTTCCGTGGGAAAACAAGAAACTAAATGAAATTAAAGACGATACTGGTTGGCAGTTATTCAATACACAGGAAGACTTCAGCCTTGCGCACGATCTATCGAGCCAATACCCTGATCGCCTCGCGGCAATGAAAGAGCAATTTGTCCAAGAGGCAGTGGAAAACGGAGCTTTTCCTCTTGATGATCGATTGCTAGAGCGTCTTTTGCCAGAGGTCGCTGGTCGGCCAACATTAATGGGTGATCGCACAAGTCTTACCCTGTATCCGGGTGCAATTAATATTAATGAGAATGCACTTCTGAGTATTAAGAACTGTTCAAGCAGAGTAACTGCTGAAGTTGAAATAACGGAAGAAGCCAATGGTGTGATATTTGCCCAAGGCGGTCGCTTTGGTGGTTGGGCCATACTTGTTGAAGATGGACGCGCGAGTTATGTGTACAACGATTTAGGTGAGAGAATAGTTGTGAAATCAAGCCAGCCTCTCCAGTCTGGTTCCAACACTATTGTTGTTGATTTTCAGTATGACGGAGGCGGGAAAGGAGCCGGTGGTGATGTGAATCTGATTGTGAATGAGGAATCACCTGTTTCTGCTCGTATTAAGCGTACGATTCCAAGCCAGTTCTCAATTGATGAAGGGGCTGACGTTGCTTGCGATCGCGGGTCTCCGGTTGTAGGACGTCAATTAGGTCCTCACCGAAACAGCCGTTTTTCGGGGGAAGTCAAAAAGATAACTCTCGAAATAAACCCAGAGCGTTGAACCGTAGGAGGAGTTGTTATGTCCCACGTTATGTATGCCATGTTTTGGAACACCCGCAGTTTCAGCTCGAGTCGTATCGTTAGGCATGCGACGTTACGTTTCGTGTACTGTTTTTCTCTCGCCCTGATTTCAGTTGTTGCAAAAAGTCAGCCAAATGTTCTTTTTATCGCAGTGGATGATTTACGGCCTGAACTTGGTTGCTTTGGTTGCGAGCATATTCATAGCCCACATCTCGATAAGTTGGCTTCACGGGGTACGGCGTTCTCAAACGCACACTGCCAGCAGGCCGTGTGTTCACCTTCTCGTACAAGTTTGATGACTGGTTTGCGCCCTGACTCAACAAATGTTTGGGATCTTAATACACATTTTCGTGATCATGTTCCTGATGTGGTAACCATTTCTCAGCATTTCAAAGATCATGGATATCGATCGATCAGCATGGGGAAGATATATCACGGTGGTTTTGATGATGCGATTTCATGGTCAGAGCCAGCACTGAAGCCGGGTACTGGTTCACGATATGTTCTAGAAAAAAATATTACTCGTATGGATGAGAAGAAGCGGGCTGCAAGGAAAAAAGGTCTGAAAGGGAAGGATTTGAGTAGAGCAAGTCGAGGTCCACCAACTGAATCGGCAGAAGTTGATGATGAGGAATATTCAGACGGCGCGCTTGCGACATTGGCCGTACAAACGATACAGCAGCTTTCGCATACAGATCAGCCTTTTTTCTTGGCCGTAGGATTCCAGAATCCACACCTTCCATTCAATTCACCGAAGAAGTATTGGGATTTTTACAAGCCGCAGGCCATTGACCTGGCTACAAACCCATTCCTACCAAAGAACGCATACAGTAAGGCACTAACAACATTCGGTGAGCTGCGGAATTATGAAGGAATACCAGCGAAGGGGCCCTTAGATGCAGAGACCTCAAAAAAACTGAGGCATGGATATTATGCAGCTGTAAGTTTTATTGATGCATGCATTGGTCGAGTGCTGAAGGGACTTGAAGAGTCCGGATTGTCTGAGAATACGATTGTCGTTGTGTGGGGTGACCATGGTTGGAAACTTGGAGAACATGGCTGTTGGTGTAAGCATACAAATGTCCAACTTGATACGCGTTCTCCACTGATTGTGGTTGCACCACAGCAAAAATCCGTTGGTGAAGCGATTGCTTCGCCAGTTGAGTTTGTTGATATTTATCCAACGCTCTGTGATCTTGCTGGTTTTGACAAACCTCGGCACCTTGAAGGCGACAGTTTTGCCGAGCTTCTTCAGACACCGAGTTGCCCGTGGAAGCGTGCTGCTTTTTCACAATATCCACGTGGGAATATTATGGGGTATTCAATGACAACAGATCGTTTTCGGTATACGGTGTGGGTGGATCAGAAAAAAGACAATGAGGTCGTGTTTGCAGAGTTGTACGACCACCGTGAGGATCCACAAGAAAATGAAAACGTCATCGATTCTCACCTGTATACATCAGAAATCAAACGCCTCGAGAAATGGCACACTGAAGGATGGCAAGGAACGCGTCGTGCACTGAAGCCAAAATAAGAGTACGTGGGAAAACGAAGGGTACGTTTAGTTTTCTAAAAGATGTTGAAGTTCGCGTGATAGGCGTACGACTTCTTTCTGCTGTGAATGTGCGATGTTGACTGTTTCATGTGGATCGCTGAGATGGTCGTAGAGTTCCTGATATATGGGTTCTAAATTTGGATTTCGTGTGTCTCGCCATTCAATGTATCGGTAGCGAGGGTCCCGAAGCGTGTAGCCCATAAGGTACTTTTCAAAAAGTTCTCGGTTCCACCGGCTGCCTTGTTGTTTCTTGATCGTTTGCTCTACCTGATTGATGAGTGGGCCAAAAAAGGTTTCTCGCATTTCGGGTGACAATGGATTGGCGGCCCATTCACGAAGCGCCGGAGTCGGGAACTGGCTCATGGCTAGACGTTTTACAACCGCACTGGGATCACGAAGCACTGGGAGAAGGCTTTTTCCAGCAAGATGATCTGGCTGAGGGATGTTGGCGAGATCACAGAGTGTTGGGTAGATGTCAATCAACTCAACAAGACTATCGGAAGAAGTTCCCTTCTGAGGCATTGATGGTGTGGAGATGATAAGCGGGACGCGAGTGGCAATCTCGTAATTAGTAGCTTTTCCCCAGATGCCATATTCCCCAAGGTGCCAGCCGTGGTCGCCCCACACAACAATAATAGTGTTCTCTCGTACCTTATTTTTTTCAAGCGATGCAATGACACGTCCAATTTGAGCATCGACGTAGCTTACACATGCGTAATATGCGTGGAGGAGTTTTCTGGAGAGTGATTTATTAATCGGTCCCGACTTGGGTATGTCGTGTCGTGTACGGAGTTCAAAAGATGCATGAAGCCCCATTGATGCACCATCCTGGGGAGGTTCGGAGAATTTCGTAAGTTGTATTTCTTCTGGATTGTATAAGTCGAAATATCTTTTTGGGGCATGGAAAGGAAGGTGTGGTCGTGAAAAGCCAAGTGCAAGAAACCACGGCTTGTCTTGTTGCACCAGTTCGTCGAGGGTTTGTATTGCAACGCTTGTGTTGTACCCATCAACATACCCGTCGTCTTCAACCTGTGCAGCCTCAAACGCAGGGCCATGAATCAGTCCTCGGGAAGAACTTTCTCCATAGAGCGTCACCATACGATCTTTATTTTCTGCATAGATTCTTTGGTTTCCAGGAAGTGCGTTTCCACCAGGAGTTGTTGGGCGAGTGAGACCCTTTCTATTCGGCTTGTGATTCCACGAGTGCTGTTCATCTGTCATCCGCCCATGGAATATCTTTCCGCTGTATACAGCGGTATAGCCATGAGTAATAAAGTGTTGTGGCAGTGTTACGATTTGCGGGTTGAGATCACGAAAGTATGCTCGGTTTTCAATCACACCAATTGTGTCGGGTCGGGATCCAGTAAGTAGGCTTGCTCGCGATGGCGAACAAATGGCTTCTTGGCAATATGCGCGAAGAAAACATCGCCCTTGTTTTGCAAGCTTATCGAGATTTGGACTATGAATATCTTTATTGCCATAGCAACCAAGCTCAGGCCTTAAGTCATCAATCGCGATAAAAAGAACATTTGGACGGCTGCTGTTCGGAGCAGGGTGTGCATCGTTCAATGGGAAGAGAAAGTGAGCGAAGACCAGGCACAAAAAGGGCAAGATGTTTCTTGAAGAGACAAAGAATGGTGAAAAGGAGGAGTGCATGGAAAGCCTCTCTTGTGAAAACCAGGGAAATCATAGCTACTGGAATGCTTCGACTGTTTATTGAGAACCATATGTTTAAAAGATAGGAAATTTAATCCTATTCTAATATGAAAAAGGCTGCTTATTTAATGATGTGCAAAAACTTTTACTCTGCACTGATGTCTTCGCATGTCTCTCTGTCTGTCTGCGCACTTCTCACGTGTCTTTTTTTCATTGATGCCGTTGATCTGGTAGCACAAAGCAGTCCAGCAACAGGGAGCCTTCATGACACGGAGGCAGATCGGGCTGAAGAGTTTCTTGTTCAATATCGGGAAAAGGCAATGAAGCGATGGGGTCAGGATATTGAGACACTTGAGCAGAGGGATGTCGTTCAGAGAGATCCAGAAGATGCCATCCTCTTTATCGGGAGCAGTAGCATCCGGCGATGGGATACTATTGAGATTGATATGAGGCCATACCAAGTCGTCCAGCGAGGGTATGGTGGCGCTAAGTACACTGACTTGGCAGTTTTTGCAAAACGTTTGATTCATCCGCACGAGTACAGCGCATTAGTTGTGTTTGTAGCCAATGATGTTCAGGGGAAACCGGAAGATCATTCCCCCGAACAGGTAGAAAAATGTGCCAGCTACATTGCAGGAGTTTCCAGAAAACATTGCCCACAGGCCCCA
>Ga0315320_10005867_pt1 | contig 10028 bp, 6 predicted proteins | sample M140m21515metaG_FD_203458 | JGI IMG/M metagenome (GOLD analysis project Ga0315320, IMG submission 203458) | Ammonia-oxidizing marine archaeal communities from Monterey Bay, California, United States - M1 40m 21515 | ecosystem: Environmental > Aquatic > Marine > Coastal | place: USA: California...
TCGAAGCCTGCTTGAATTTGCTTTAGCTTATGATGCAGAAGCGCTTTGGGACGTTGCCGCCTATCGCATATTCCCCAAGGTCAAATTCAAACACGAATTTATGAAAGAAGAGTTCGAAGCATCGAAAAATAAGCAAAATAAATCTATATTTGATCAAAATACGTTGCTTGATATTTTGGCATCCTTCCATAACGCGAATTTCAAACTGCAAGAGCCAGAACGTGTAAAACGAATTCATAAACACCTGAAAAAAGCGGTTGAATTAAGTCGCGAAATGTGGATTGCTCTCGCTGAAGAAACCGACAATGACCGGGAATGGATTCCAAACTCCAGGCAAACGACGCTCGTATCTCCCTTTCGTCCCACCAGCCGGACAATTACCGCTTGGGAAGGTATTCTTGACGAAACCGAAGCCATACTGGATGGCAAAAAACTACTCCCGTTTTGGCGGGGAGAAGCCAAAGACCGCGGCTTTAATGTCAATCGATTCCTGACGGATCCGAAGGATTTTGATTTAATACTTTTCATTCACGGTTCGGGCGCTCTTCCGCATGTCGAACGGGGAAATGTTACCAGTCCTGAAAAATGGCGGCAGTTCCAAGAGGCCTTTGGAGGCGATCTCTTTGGTTTTGCAATCTGGTTTAATTGAATTCCGTGACACACTCAACAACAGCCGCTCAAGCAAACATTGATTGCAAAAAGCAGGTATGATCGTGATCTAATATTTTAGTGACCGGTGCCTCAAACCCTATGCTCATGCAGATCAACCATAAAACGCAAACCGTTAGCCTGAATATTCGCAACAAGGATTTTTACAACAACCCCTATCCTTATTACAAAAAACTACAGCAACAATGCCCAATGTTTTACTGGCAAGAACATGGACTTTGGACATTCGTTGACCACCAGAGCGTCTCGTCTATTTTGCGGGACCGGCGTTTTGGCCGACAGATCGAACATCTGAAATCGCGAGAAGAACTGGGGCTTCCCGCCATCCCTTCGAACCTCAAACCCTTTTTTGATGTCGACCGCCATTCCATGCTAGGGCTCGAGCCGCCCTCCCATACCCGTTTGAGAGGCCTTGTCCAAAAGGGATTCATGGCGAGAGAAATCGAGCGTCTGCGAGGGAGGATCGAAACTCTATGCCATCAACTGATTGACAAAATTGAAGATAATTGCGGCACCAGCAATTTTGATTTCAAAGAACAATACGCAACACCGATTCCCGTGATTGTCATCGCTGAGATGCTGGGCGTTCCCGAAACAATGGCGCCTGAACTACTGCGATGGTCCCACAACATGATCAAAATGTATGAAATGCAACGAACGCCAGAGATGGAGGCGGCCGCGGTAGAGTCTTCACGAGAGTTCGTAAACTATCTCAGGTCTCTCGTACACGACAGACGTAAGCGTCCGCAACAGGATCTGATTAGTAAATTAATTGAGGTCGAATCGGCCGGGGATCGCCTCAGTGAAGATGAGTTGATCGCAAACTGTATCTTATTGCTAAATGCCGGCCATGAGGCAACCGTCAATGTACTTGGCAATGGAATGGTTGCACTCTTTAACCACCCACAACAATTAACGCTGTGGCGAAATCACGGACCGCGCGATACCCCGTTTAGCAAAGCCGCAGTCGAAGAGTTATTAAGATTTGACACCCCACTTCACCAATTCAATCGCTGGGTTCTCGAACCACTTGAGATCGGCGGGAAACATTTTGAAATAGGACAAGAGATCGCTCTCATTCTTGGTGCCGCCAATCGCGATCCGGCAATCTTTCAAAATCCTCATTTGCTTCAATTAGATCGGCACCCGAATCCTCATGTTAGCTTTGGCGGAGGGATCCATTACTGCCTCGGGGCTCCATTGGCAAGGTTAGAAATTCAAATCTCAATTCCAATTTTCCTTCAACGATTGCCTTATGCACAAATCAAAAAGCAACCGGTGTACGCCAACACTTACCATTTCCACGGGCTTGAATCTATCACGATGAGCACTGGAGTCGCCGGCTGAATCCAAACAATTGAAAATCCGTGGCACGACTGCCTAACACTTCCTAAACATATAATTTTGGAATCAACCGACTATCGTTTAAGATGAACCGACACGATCTGTGATCCCCTATTTGCGATGGCCGCTTCGTGATTAACTAAGACTAAAAATACAACTTTTTGAAACTTCGCAACAGGATGCCATCAATCTATGAGCCGTTCGACAATTAATTTCTTTAGTCTACGAATTTTATTATTTTGCATATTAACGGGTTTTGCGATTCCTCTCGCGGCGCTGGCAGAAGACGAACGCCCTAATGTTATTGTCATCATGAGCGACGACCAAGGTGGAGGTGATTACGGTTTTCAGGGGAACCCCTTAATTGAAACTCCTTCGCTCGACACTATGTTTAAAAACGGTGGGTGCCTGACAAATTTTTACGTCAGTCCTGTCTGCGCTCCAACGCGGGCAAGCCTCATGACGGGACGATACAACTATCGAACACGGTGCATCGACACCTACATCGGACGGGCAATGATGGATTCCGATGAAAAGACCCTTGCGGAATACCTCCAAGACGCTGGATATCGAACGGGAATCTATGGCAAATGGCATCTCGGCGACAACTATCCACTACGCGCCAATGACCAAGGGTTTCAGGACAGTTTGGTCCACCGAGGCGGGGGAATCGGTCAGCCTTCAGATCCCATTGGTGCTGAAGGAAAGTACACCGACCCGACACTAATTAAGAATGGAATTGAAACCCCCATGAAAGGATACTGCACCGACCTTTACTTCGATGCAGCCATGGAATTCATTGACCGAAGCGTAAACGAAAGGAAAAACTTCTTTACTTATATCGCGACCAACGCTCCCCATGGGCCATTTCACGATGTCCCCGAAGCGCTTTATGAAAAATATCGGCAAGTCGATTTTTCGCCCATCCTCATCAACAAGCTCAATGAAAAACGTCTGGAGAAGGAAAATGATAAACTAGCGAGGATTGCAGCGATGATTACTAACATTGACGTCAATGTAGGCCGACTCATTGAACACCTTGAATCTCTCGGCGTGCTGGAGAATACCATTGTCATTTACCTCAATGACAACGGGCCAAATTCGATGAGATTCGTAGGCAATATGCGAGGAATGAAAACCCATGTCGATGATGGAGGTATAAGATCACCCCTACTCTTTCACTGGCCAGCCAAAGTTAAATCAGGACACCGATCGAATTTGATGTGTGCTCATATCGATGTGCTTCCAACGCTACTGGATGCCTGCTCTATCCAAAGCGATAAAACTCACCCCGTCGACGGCCGAAGTTTCCTACCGTTGCTTGTTAACGCCCGTCCAGAATGGCCCAATCGCTCACTCGTTTTCCAAACTCATCGCGGAGACAAACCGCAGCTTTACCATCATTTCGCACTCCACAACGGCCCCTGGAAACTGGTACATCCCAGTGGATTTGGAAAAGAAAAACATGATGGCGAAGTCAAATTGGAACTCTACAATCTCAAACAGGATCCGCAACAACAAAACAATGTCGCAGCCAGTAAACCGAAGGTTCTTGCTAGGTTAAAAGAAAACTATGAATCATGGTTCAAGGATGTCAGCTCAACCCGCCCCGATAACTATGCCCCTCCGCGAATTGTTATCGGTACCGACCACGAATCTAAAACGGTATTAACACGGCAGGACTGGCGACACTCACAAGGCAAACCCTGGGCTCGCGATTCCAACGGTTCTTGGCTGCTGGAGGCAGAAAAGCCGACGTCTTACGAACTCGAAATCATCTTTAATCAACTACCGACTAAGGGCAAAGCTCTCATCCAAATTGGAGACGTATCGCAAACTATCGAAATCTCCGCCGGTCAAAAGAGAGGCCACACTCATCTTGTTAAGATTCCTCAAGGCAAAACTAGTTTGTCTGTTACCGCTGATTTCAATGGACAGAAGCAAGGCCCACACCAGGTCATTCTCACGCGTCAGTAGGAACGATCAACTGAACTCTAAGATCTGCTTAGACAGTTGGCAGACCATTCCAACAGCCTGACCTGTACCGGTGACTAGCCGGTTACTCGTGTTCGCTGAAATGCGTTTCGCCTCGCGAGTGAGACGGGTGGCATGCGTGTCATATCAAATAACCCCATCGCCGTACCGATGACTGCACCGACAAGATGAGCAATCGGGACTGCGGTGAAACCATCGCTACTGACGAACAACGTTCCCCCGACACAGTACTCGTAGGCTATTTTTCCCATCATTCCAATAAACAGAAACCCATACATTCCAACACCCGGCCAGTTCTGCTCCTGAAGCGAACTTCTTACCAAATACAGAACGGCCAAACCAAACAGAGCGGTATCCAATCCACTCAAGCCTCGATAAGAACTTACATCCAGTGAAAAACAAGAAACGAATAGAGGTATCGCGATTGCCGATAATGTTAACACGATAGCGAATTGAGCCGAATTTTTACGTTCACAAATAACACCCATCGTGACAAACATCAGAAGATCCCAAACAAGATGATCAAACGACCAATGAGCTGTGTGACAGGTAAACAGCTGAAGCAATTGATGCAAAACGGGTGCGTTCGTTTGAAAATCAAGCAAATCCCCAAGACCCGGAACCAAAAAAACCACCACCGCGGCGACCGCAACGGATAAAGTGATCGGGACTTCTTTAATCAACTGGTACATAGCTTTCTCGATTTTAATAATGGATGCAGCCTATCAATCGCAAACTCTACCGACTCCAAAGGCCCCGGCCGCTCTCTCGCCCGAAGACGAAAAAGCGGCGGCCTGGATTCCAATCACTTACAACCTTGCCTTAAGAAACATCGGCCTCTTTGTCCAAGGCTCCTTTTCGTTTCCTGCGAGCGGCTGCAACCCCCGCCATCCCTGCAGCAATTAAACCTGTAATCGGATCAATTGCTCCTCCTCCAAAACCACCTCCGCCTCCGCCTCCGCTAGTCGTGCGATTGCTAGTCGGGCGTTTGCTAGTCGATTGCCAAGGTGAGCTCTTTACCGGCGGTGTGGATCTCGTGCTTGACCTTCTGGGAGAGGTTGAAACTGGCTGAGTCCCAAAATTCAAATCCTGCCCTCGTTGAGGAGTTTTGTTTGCAACTCGCTTTTTAGGTGCCGCCGGCTTGCTTACCTTTTTCGCAACTTCTTTAGCTTCTGGATCGCTTTCAATCGGTCCCAAATTAGCCATCGAATTTTCTCGCAATTCCTTGAGCGTATCATTCAGCTTTCCCCGTGCTGCCCGGTCTCGCTGGATCCTCGTCGCATTGCGGCGATCAATTTTCCATCGCTTGTACTCTTTGTCATTTTCCAAAACGATAAAGGAGGCGTACTCGCTTACGATTGAATAGCCTTCGCACAAATCGACAATCTTATTAACAAGGTCAGAAGAATTTCCATTTTTACGCATCTCGTCCATCAATCCCTGAACCCGGTACCAAGCCCACATTCGATCAATTTGCGGATTGTCAGCGTTGAGCTTTGGAAAGTCAAAACTCACACTTTGCTCAAACGGACGCCCCATCACAGTTCCTTTTAATGTGACGTTACCCTGACCAAAATCTTTATATCGCCCAATCATCCGAATTGGCTTTCCATGGTAAAGATTGGGAAGTGCCCCTGGCAGCGTGTCGTAAACTGGCACACCATCAATCGCCAAGACGAGGTCTGTCGCTACGGGATGAACTAATTTTCGACGGAAAGCATCTGCCTGCCGAATGAAATCATCTTCATGCGAAATGAAAGTTGCTAAACCACCTGCATCCCGTGCCAACTGGGTCAACAAAGGTCGGTTCACTTCATTTCCAATCCCAACGCAAAAGACCTTAGAACTGGCTGGAGCGTCTGAAATCAACTCAAGCAACTCTTTCTGGCCACCAGCTTCGGTCATCCCATCTGACAAAACCACCACATTTAACTCCCGATCCGGTTGCTTGTATCGATAGGCTGCGTTCATCGCCGGACGGAGATCTGTGCCACCTTTTGCATACTGCTCACCAAGAAACTTCGTCAACTTTTCCTTTGCTTCAACATCCACCTCTGTTAATTTGCTGAACAGCATCTTGGGGGCATTATTGAAAACCATGACATCAAATCTGTCTTCTTCACCAAGAGAATTAACAAATGCCTCAACTGCCCCTTGAGAGAGCATTAGCTTTCCATCATTTCTCATACTTCCCGAGATATCGACTACAAATACATAATCCATGCCACCAGCCGTATTTTCTAACTCCTCCCCGGCAGTGAGCGACATCAAAAAGTAGCCATCCTCTCCTTCGTGCTTCGAAGTAATCAAATCGATACCAGTTTTGGCTCGCTTGGATTGGAAGGCGATCACGATGTCTCGGCTCAAATCACCTTCGTTGACTTCCATGCTGGCCTGTGCGTAATCACTTGAATGATTAACAACCACGAACTCATTGGGATGTGAATGACTGGTGATTTTTTTCACTGGAATTTCACTCTTGATATCAAGCGTCAAGGCAAATTTTCCAGTCGTTTTTTCGTTTTCAGCCTTCGTTGATGTTGCTAGTGGAAAAACATAAGTTGACCAATCATGATCAACATCCAACGGCTGGTAATAAACCACTTTGATGTGCTGCTCGGCATGCGGTTGGATTGGGAACACCCTCATCTCGAAAGTCTTATAATCCACCTGCTCCAGTAGCCCGGGATCCTTTTTCGTTCTCTTGTAACTTTGGTAAATCTGTCGAGCTCGTTTTTTCTCAACAACCTCACCGATCATTTCCTTACCATTAATGATCATGCTGAAGTTACTCACGCTGGCATTCACCGGAACAGGAAATGTGTAAAGTGCCTCAACAATTCTGCTCTCCGTATTGAGGAACACCTGGTTCACTTCAGTAACGGCAATTCCATTGTTAATGGTGACGTTGATAATTTGCTCCTTAATCAGCAATCGCCCACCGAACCCCCCCTTGGCTACCAACAACCCCGACGCACTAGCCAGCCCCGAGGGCATTACCCCAAGCACGAGCGCCACCAGCATGGCAGGTAGCCAATAACCTCGAAGGCGGCCTCGATTGCGATGCCCTTCTTCGTCGGTAAACCTCTGTTCTTTGAAAACTTGCATTGGACTCTCCAGAAATTTGGACGCTCAAAATGAGCATTGATTATCTGAAAACATCAAAAGCAATCGGCATGCCAACCAACAATAAAAAACATAAGCCATTGCAAACAATAGACTTACGGACTTCTGGGGGAGAATAACCAGAAAACCAACCAATGTAATGTACAATTGCGGGACATCGCAATGTACGTGAAATGCCCAGCTGGAGTCCCAGATGCTTTTTACCGATACCACAAGGCCGCTCGCCAAAACGATTGCCGAAATCTCTTTCGCCAATCCCTTTCTGCCCAGGCGCGTGGAACTGGAAAAACTCGCTCTGGGAGATCAGTTCGACCCGAACACCCGCCCTTTTTGGTCGTGGTCGCTTAACGACGAATTAGATCGTCCCAACGTCGTCAAGCTCACGCAAACAGTACTCTCGCTGGCCGAAGAAACCAGAGCAAAATTACTGACACCAGCACAGGCATCTGACGAGGAGCTACTTCTCTATTCCGACTTAGTTTGGTACGTCCTCTACTACGAACATTTCGCAAAACGCGGTAACCAAACTCACAGCCCGAAGGATGAAACATCAGCTTGGGAGAGGTTCTTAAAATCAGTCGATTACTGGATGAAATTAAGCGACCGCACAATCCCAAGTCACGACCAACCAGAACATATTTATGCTTGTCTTTATCAAGTCAAACGCGCATTTTTAAATATTTTTCACTGCGTCATTGGACGGTCGTGGCCTATTTGCAAGTTGCGAGCCAACATTTGGGAATCCATTTTCACCCATGACATGCGCCGCAGTCGACAAACCCTGTATAGCTCCATGAATGAGGTTACCACCTTGGTAGTGGGTAACACCGGCACGGGTAAAGAATTAGTCGCCCGTGCTGTTGGACTCTCGCAATACGTTCCTTTCGATAAAAATAAAAGACGGTTCACTGATGCTGAATCAGAACGTTTCTTTCCACTCAATCTTTCTGCATTTTCACCGACCCTTATCGAGTCAGAATTATTTGGGCATGAAAAGGGCTCCTTCACCGGCGCTATTGCCTCACGAGTTGGCTGGCTCGAATCGGCTGGCAGATATGGAACCGTCTTCTTAGATGAAATCGGTGAACTCGACGTAAGCATTCAGGTAAAGCTACTCCGCGTTCTTCAACAACGTCAATTTCAAAGAATAGGTGATAGCAAGACCCTTGAGTTCAAAGGAAAGTTTATCGGTGCGACCCACCGAAACCTTGCCAAAAAAATAGAAGAAGGAACTTTTCGAGAAGACTTCTACTATCGACTTTGCTCTGACGTCATTTCCACTCCGACACTGATCGAACAACTTGTCGACCGCCCCTCGGAATTTGGATTTTTGGTCGATTTTATTTGTCGCCGCATGGCCCCCGGTGAACACGAGGAAATTCGAGACTCAGTCATACAATGGTTTGAATCTTCTGAACTAAATAATTACCAGTGGCCAGGAAACATGCGTGAACTTGAGCAATGCGTTCGAAACATAATTATCCACAACCACTACGCACCTCCGGCCAAATCACCAACAAGTAATTTTTCACAAGCTATCGAAGAGGTGACCCTGACATCCGATGAACTACTATCCGAATATTGCGCAAAAGCCTACCGAAAATATGGTAGTTATGAAAAAGCCGCCGAAGTTCTCGGGCTCGACCGTCGAACTGTACGGGCAAAAGCCAGCAAGATGAAACTAAAATAAATTGCGCTGCTGAATTCCTCATTTCCAAAAGACATCACCAAGGCAATCCTGGTTTATCTACATTATATTTTTTTTAAATTTAATCCGAGGATCGTTACCCATCAGTTCAACGCCTAGTTAGACTGACGTCTTAAATTTCCAAGCAAGCGATTTTTTTATTGATGATCTCCCTGTGGTCAGCTCGGAACTGACACACCTGATATCCGTGACTTCCAGCACTTTCAACGTTCAGTAGCAACATGGCTAAGTCATATTACGAAATACTGGAGATCAACGCGGATGCAAAAGAACCAGAAATTCGGCGGGCCTATCGGAATGTGTTGCGGAAATATCACCCAGATCTGCATCCCAACCAGCGGAAAGCCGCGAAGCGATCTCGACAACTCAATGCAGCCCTGGGGGTCTTAACCAACCCAGCCGAACGTGCCCGGTACGATGCGAAGCTAAAGAGAATTGAAAGACGAAAAAAAAGAGCGGAAGAGAAAACCAAAAGAAAAAATTCCAGTCAAAATTCTCATTCAACCTATCGCAAGACCTACTCCAATCCAAATCGCAAGACAAGCTCGAGCAACCGAGCCAATCGCCAACCAGGTCCGCGTCCCGGTTTTAAACAGCGTAGCGCAAATGGATCCACCAAAAATACAACGGGCAAAAAACAACAGCAATCCAAATCTCCAAAATGGAAAAAAAAGCCAGAGCGGAAACGCAATCGCAAAAAATCAAATGCTTCCCGATGGAATCGCTCCGCCCAATCGTTTAAACACACCTCCAAGCCTGAGCTCGATTATCAACACGGACTGGCGATCGGCATTTTTGTCGGCGCAGTTCTAATCATTCTATTGCTGGCGCTGCTGGTCTTACTAGGATTGGTTGAGCTTAAAATGCTGGATCGGTCTTTAATCGAATTCTTTGCTTAAACCACAGCCCAAGTTCTCGGTAGACGCATCACGTCATCTGCAAGATCGGTGACACGTCAAGTCACCAGCCAATCTACTTCGACGGACGATTCCAATAAATTTTAAGATTATGAGTCGAGCGTCCTGAGGCTACGATGTCCAACCGCCCGTCTCCATCTAGATCCGCGGCACGTAAGTCTTCGCAAGCCATTTCGTTTTCATCAACGAAAAACGAACTCCACGCCCCCCCAGAACCAACGCCCGATTCAGAGAAGTAAAACTTAATCCCGAATTTCCCACTCTCGTTA
>Ga0315320_10005868_pt1 | contig 10028 bp, 4 predicted proteins | sample M140m21515metaG_FD_203458 | JGI IMG/M metagenome (GOLD analysis project Ga0315320, IMG submission 203458) | Ammonia-oxidizing marine archaeal communities from Monterey Bay, California, United States - M1 40m 21515 | ecosystem: Environmental > Aquatic > Marine > Coastal | place: USA: California...
CGAAATGGGTAAGCATTATATCTGCTATTATCCAATGCATCTTGAATATATACCTCATCTAGTAAATTTCTTACATTCAAAACAACTTGCGCTGTTATTCCATTAAACTCAAAAGGTAAATCATAAGATGCGTTTAAATCAACTAAACTATATGACGGTATTCTAAATGGCTGAGATCTATCAGCTTCGAGTTCATCAGAAAATGATCTTGAAGTCGGAGACCAGTCGGCAAAGAAAAGGTCATAGTATCTATAAGTCAATTGCACTGTCGCACCTTCGACAGGAGAAGTTGTAAGGCCAAAATTTAAACCAAATTGCGGCATATCTCCTACTTTGGTATCTTTTAGTGCATAACTGTAAGATTCATCAGTTCCATCACTATTTCTATAAGTGCCGGATGCATCGTCAATGTATTTCCAATTCCCAAGTGATGCACCAATGTCTAATCTGAATAAATTACTTATTTGGGTCGCAAACTCAGTTTCAACACCCAGATGAGCTTGATTAATACCAGTCAAATATAATATATCCTCATCACCATTTTCATTTTGAACTGTTCTGGTCGCAATACGATCATTCCAAGTTGTGCTATAAATATTTAATTTACCTGACATAGTACCATCATCTGATGATGCGTTCAAACCAATTTCAAAAGCAGTAAACTTTTCATTTTTTGGATCTGAAGACATTCTACCATCCCAATCTTGAATAACCTGGTCAAATACTGGTGCTTTATCAATCAAACCAAAATTGATCCAAACATCTGTGTTATCATAAACCTTACCTAAATATGGTATAGCATCAAGAAAATTTAAAGCATCACCTAACTCATACAATAGACCACCTTTAATTTGGAATGTGGAGATTGGATCAGCTTCTATGTAAAGGTCGTTAGCATGACCGCCAGTAGCGTCTCCTAGCCCCTCAACAAAATCAAGACCACTAGCATCTTTAGCCTGAGAGTAACTATAATCATAATTGCTAGCATCTTTAAAATGATTCCAATGTGTGTATTTGACTGTTGTCATACCGGCCATTGCGTAAGATTTCAGAGCATTGAGAGAATATTCAACTTGACCAAAGAGACCTAACCAACTTACATAATTTGTAAAATTATAATCTATTGGATCGCCTAAACCACCCTGGCCATTATCTACATCAAATTCACTATCAGAAGTTTGATAATAGTCACCACCAAGCAAATCCCTAATTGTCTTGACATGATAAATTCTAGCTGACCTGTAATCAATGCCAAACTGCGCTTTTAGGTCAGTTGAAAAATCGTAATTTAATTTAGAAAGAACGCCTAAAGTGGACTGTCTATTATTACTATTTCTTAAAATTCCAGATGAGGAACCAAGAGAATCATTCTCTAATATGGTTGAATTATAATTTACTTTTCTAGAAAAATTGGTATAATCCCAATTCATACTACCATAAGTACCAGATCCACCTCCCATTCCACCTGACCAATATATAGAACTAATTAATTTTGCCTGATTATTAATGTTAAAGTAATGATTTAAAGCAACTTGAGGTTTATGGAAAAAATTTTCTCTTTCATTTATTAAATTATCTTCATGTCTTGAACCAGTATATTCAGTATACATTTCAAATTGCTGATCGCCTAATAGAGCAGCTACTTCATCACTCACATTGCTAGAAGTTTGACTATAGTCTCTACCAGATTCTTCAACATTATCAAGAGCATCTTGACTGTATGAATCTATAGATGAAGCAAAGTCTTTGTCATACACTGCAATATTTTGACGATATAAGTTTTGCCCATGCCTTTGCGGGGCTCCTAACGCGTAAAATTGCAATTTGTGCTTATCATTAACATTATAAGTCCCACCAAAATAATAAGCCCAAGCATCAGTCCAAGTGCCTTGATAATAGCCCTCTCCTGTTTTTTTGACAAGAGCTCCACTTAGTGCAAGCTTATCATCCAGCATTAGGCCAGAATTGTAACTTATCGTCGACTTAAGAAAACCCCACGCACCAACTTCTTGTTTAAATTTGCCACCTCTTTCTTGCGCAGCTGCATCAGTAACAATGTTCATGCTACCACCTATGGATGGAGTCGCTAGGTTTTGGGCACTTAATCCTTTTTGCATCTGTATTGAACTAGTAACATCAGCAACACCATCCCAATTTGACCAATATACCCAACCATTTTCCATATCATTAACTGGTATACCATTTAACATTATTGCAACATTCCTTTGATTAAAACCGCGGACGTTTATTCTCGCATCACCAGCACCACCACCTTGATTTGTAGCATATACACTAGGAACTAAATTCATTGCAAGAGGAATATCTTGAGAACCTAATCTCAGACTAATTTCATCCTTTGAAATATCTGTGTAAGCAACTGCGGTTTTTTCGGAAGCGCGTGAAGCAAGAACTTCAAGTTCTGACATTTCAACTACAACCTGAGCTAAACTAAAGTTAATTTTTTCTTGGTCAGCATATAATGTCAAATTATCATAACCAATCGCAGAAGCAGATATACTAGCCCCAGTCTCAACACCTTCAATTGTATAAACACCATCCACGTCTGCAGCGCCACCTAAATCTTCACCATCAATTGTAACGTTGGCTCCTGCTATAGGATTACCTGTCGTTGCGTCAGTTACAGTACCTGAAATTACCATTAGCCCACTTTTTTCTGTTGCATCAGAAAAATCATCTTGAGCAAGTGCGATTGAAAAACTCATTAATAATGCTGAAAAAATTACTTTAAGCAAGGATTTATGTAACATTTTGTCTCCTATTTATGTTATAATATGAATTGTTTTTTTTGTTGCGTTGATACTTAATTAATTTAAAATTTTACTTAATTAAACACAAATTTAGTACAATAATAATTTATATACCAAATTATTTTATAGTTTAATATTTTTAAAAGCTAAATATGCCTTATTTCTTGAATACCAATCTTTTGCTAGTATTACCACTATAGATAATATTGTACCAACTAAAAATCCTAACATACCTCTTTTTCGAACATTTGGAAAAACTTTACCAATTAGTTCAGGAGGATCGAGAATTTGCATTAAACCTTTTTTATTAATCTCTTCAATTTGCGCCATCTCATACTGAGTTTTGATGGTTATGTACATTTGTTTAAGCACTTCAGCTTCTCGATTTAATCTTTCTTGCTCTAGTATCAATGACGGAGAAGAATCGATATTTCTATTTCTATCAATATATATTCTAAGGCTCTCTTCCGCTTCATCTAGGTTGCCTCCTATTTCTAAAATTCTTTGTGCTAGGTGGTTCTTTTTTTCAATTACCTGCCTTAAATTGAACAATAATATTAAAGATTGAAGCTCTTCAATGATAACTTTACACAAATCTGTTGAAAATTTACCTTCGAATCCAGTAACATAGATTGTCATTAGAGGTGTTTTATTGTTATTTATTAGTCTAATACTTTTTAATAATTTATCAATAGCACCAAGCTCAGAATAATGCATAGCTAGAGCAGATGTATCACCCTTTAGAGGACTTAAAATATTTTGTAAAGATATTGAATCTCCAAAGGCCTCGGTACTAAACTTCTTTGATAATAGTCTTCTCGCTAAAGTTCTGCTTTTTAAGATATCAGGGTACATGATTGTAGAAGATAATCCTTTAACTGATTCTTCCTTAACACTTATGCCAAATTGTGAAGCTAAGCCACCAATATTTGACGATGAACTTTCTGATACAGGTACTAATTTTGCACTTGATTCATATAACGGATTTAATAAAAATCTTGCTTCTAAATAAAAAATTGAAAAAAATACCAAAGGCAAAAAAATGAGTACATAAACGTTTTTCTTAATAAGTGAAAAAAAATAAAGCACTACTTCGTTTAGTGATTGAGATTCAAAATTATTGTCTTTAAGCAAAGAACGGCCTCTGTCATTTTTAAACTTTATTTTTTTTCTTAGAATTTTTATGTACTTATTTGGAACAAAATCTTTAGACTTCCAATTATTAACAACTTGGGGACTAACGTCCAATTCCCTTGCAATGTCAGACGGCCTATCAATATCCAGGTGGTCGCCAACTATTGACTGGAATTCTTTAAAAGTCATCATCTAAGCGCAGAAAGTATTAATACAGCTTGAGTTATATCCGCCCAAATAGCTGTAAGATTCGTTATATATTCAGTAAAGTTAAAAGGTACAGCTTCTTGCTTATTTGGGACAGTAATTAAAGAACCATCATAAACTTTTGGAGAAATTCCAATAAAGTTTTTTTTGTCTGAGGAACCATCTGCATGCTGAACATATACTCCAGATTTTTCAGCTTCCTTTGTGTATCCACCAGCCAAACTAATATAATCATTCAAACGATAATATTTTTTATACTGATAATTTCCAGGCGCACTTACCGCTCCCTGTATTTTGACTAGATTTGGCTTACTTCCAATGATTATAGAATCTCCGTCCATTACCACGAAATTATGATTTGAGGACGGAATGTTAATAATTTTTTCAAAACTAAGTCTTATTACTTCACCAGCTCTAATAAAAGTTGATCCTCTTGGATAGGCATTAGGAGTTAAACCTCCAGCGCGGTAAATTATTTCTGATACCTTTTCACCATAAGATGTAATTATGTATGTACCTGGATAATGGACAAACCCATCTATAACTACTTTTTTCATAGTCGAAAAAAGTGGACTAGGACGCAACGTCACAATATCAAAAGGTTTTAGAAGTACATTATTTTTATCAGAGTTATTTTTTAAATAAATATTTTCATCATTTAAAATTTCAAATGTTTTAATTTTCATGTAGTCGTCCTTGAAAGAGGTCCGATAATTTGTCGATGCAACTTCCACTCGAAAATTATAATTCTCTGATGGCAAACCACCTGCTTCTAAAATTAAATCAAATAATCTCATATTTGTTTTTAATTCATAAGACCCAGGACTTGAAACTAAACCTTCAATGAAAACTTCCTGCTCATCATTAAAAAAATTTGATTCATATATTTTAACCATGTCTCCATCTATCAATGGAATATCCCCAATCGAATTGTTTTTCAAATAATTATTTAAACTAAAAGTCATTATTTTTTTTTCTTTACTACCTTCAACTTTTCTAATTATATCCCCTCTTTTTAAGTACAAGCTTTTTGCAAATTCATTATCTTCAAAATCACCCGACAACCTAATAAGATCAAATAAAGTCAAATTATTATATAGCGGATATTCTCCCGGGAATTTCACATAGCCATTAATTGTAACAATTTCTTCTTGTCCACCTAGTATCTCCGTAATTGAATAAATTCTAATAATATCACCCATTTTTACTTCTCTTTTTGCGATACCACCACCTTGTAAAACAGAATCGAGATTAAAAGAAACTATATCTCTAGTTAAATCTGATTGATTAATTGAAGATAAAGTCGCCCTATTTAAGTACGTATTCTTTAGGTGCAATTCATTTTCAAACCCACCTCCTTGAAAAATCAAATCTTCGACTTTCATATTTTCCCTGTAAGGCTTAGGCCCTGGAGAAATCACATGACCGTTTATAGAAACATCAGTGAGGTATTTCATCCCAGAAATACTATAGATTGTTAACTTGTCATTATTTTTTAAAATTAAATTATCTTGATGAACATCGCTCAACACATTTTTAAGGTTAACAGTAATCAATTTTTCGATAAACGGTTCATCAGATCGTATGATGTCAGCTTTTTGTAGATAAACATCATCGCTTAAACCGCCTGACATATCTATTAAATCAGACACTTTCATCTCATCGTTTAATTCATATTCACCAGGCCTCAAAACAGAACCAGCAATACTAACTGTGTTTTTAACAACATCACTAATCTTAAAAAACTCAACGACATCACCGTCAAACAGTTTGAATTGGTCTTTTGAACCATTTTTGTTTTCTAAAGAAAGATCAATCATAATCCTATCAGCATTTAATGAGTCTCTATTGACGCTAGGAACAATTCTATTGATTTTTATCCTCTTTGTATAAGTAGACGATTTCAATCCACCAGCCAAATCAATTAATTCCATCAGACCCTCGTCACCTTTTAATTCATATATGGCAGGTCTATTTATTTCTCCATAAACTGTTACAGTTACATTTTTTGGGCTAATAAATATGACATCATCTGACATTAATTTTTCATCATTTCTTCTTTTTCCTTTTATAAGGTAATCATAGAAATCGATAGATGTTTTTTCTTTACCGTTCCTAATTAATTTGACATCCCGCAAAGTACCAATTTCGGTAGGGCCACCAAAATAAAATAAGGAAGTAAACAAGGTAGATGACTGTTTTAAATCATAAGCGCCGGGTTTACTGACTTCACCAACAGCATGGATTCTTAACGGCCTTAAGGTAAGAGTACCAATACTTATGTCTAAAAAAGTAGAAGGATTACCAGAAATACTATCTAAAGTAGAGTAAACTTTTTTGAGAAGATTGAAAAGTTTTATTTCAAGTCGCTGAAGAGTTAGTCCATTAACAAATACTTGACCAACATTTTCAATAAAAACGTATCCGTCTCTTGACACAATGTATTTTTCGTTAATTTCTGTATCCCCCCAAAGCATAAGTATAATTTCATCACCTGGACCAATAACATGATCAGGATTTACAAAAATATCTTGAGCATCTTGAAAAATTTCAGGGTTGTTTTTAAAAACATTATATCCAAAATGTTGAAGACGGGATGGCAATATTTTATTTGCGACAATATCGATTTCTGAATCAGTATCTAATATATTCGATTCAATTACTAATTCATCTATAACATTAACAGGTAAAGACTCTGTCGGAGAGGTAATACCAAAATCATTAGAGATATCTGTTTTAGTTATTTTAGATATTTGTTCGTTTACATCTTTTTTTTCCTGTTCAGGATTGGCATTAGTATTTTCTTCAACATTTAGATTCCCAGCATTCAAGCCTCGATTACTTTGACTTTCGATAGCTTTATTAATTTGCTGATCTGTTATACCTAGTTTTTTGGCTTCTTTTTTTAGAGAACCGATATTGGGTAAACTTTGAGCAATTAATAAGGAAGACGTGAAAATAATAAAAGTTATCCGCAAAAACATTTTTACCTCTATTTTATAAAATTTTATTAAAATTTAAATTATTTTTAATAAATATACGTCAATTAATCGAAAAAATAAAATAATAATCAAAACCTTAATTTAAAGAATAAAGATTGCGGGAACGCCTGGGAATCGAACCCAGCTCTCGAATTAATATTCAAGACATCGGCTTTGAAGGCCGTGGAAAGCACCAGCTAATCAATCATTCCCAAGAAAGTTCATTTAAAATTTAATAAAAACTATATTTTTTTTAGTTGGTTTCATATAAGAAAATATTTTTTACTATTACAGTAACCGCTATAATTAAATTTTATTTTCAATTCTTTTTTACAAGCCATAACATATCAATCACAATTGAATTGTAAAAATTGCATGAAAAAAACATTTATTTAATGTTAAGAGAGTATTCTGCAAACAAATTAAATAACACCAGTTACTTTCTATGACGTAGCAGGTGATTAAAAATATTGTATATTAAGTCAATTGCAGATAAATGGTCTATGAAGCGAACCTATTTATACGACAAGTACCAATCTATAAAATTCTCGACACCTTTTTCCACATTAAACTTAGGATTATACCCTAACTTATTTTTTGCTTTTTCAATATCAGCAAATGTTTTTTTCACATCGCCTAGTTGCATTGGTTCGAATTCAATTATTGCTTTTTTGTTTAATTTTTTTTCAATTATTTTTACCAAGTCTGTTAAACTCTCTGATTTATTATTACCTAAGTTGAAAATTTCATTATCAAAGTTACTCTCCAAAGCAGCAACAACACCTGAAATTATATCCTCAATATAAGTAAAGTCTCTATCCATTACTCCATGATTAAATAATTGAATAGGTTTATTTTCTAATATTTTTTTTGTAAAAATATACATTGCCATATCTGGACGACCCCATGGTCCATATACTGTAAAAAACCTAAGACCAGTAGACTTTAGGTCATATAGGGAGTAATAAGATTTTGCCATTAATTCATTAGAAATCTTGGTAGCTCCATAAATAGATATTGGGTTATCTATTCTATCTTTTTCTGAAAAGGGGCTTTTCTCATTACCTCCATAAACGGACGAACTAGATGCGTAAATCAATCCTTCTACACCATAATGTCGACAGGATTCAAGAATATTTACAAATCCTTCAATATTTGACTTAATGTAAGCTTGAGGATTTGTTAAACTATACCTTACTCCTGCTTGCGCTGCTAGATTAACAACCTTTAAAGGCTTATAAGCTATAAATATATTTGAAAGAGCCTTTTTATCACTAATATCAATTTTTTCAAATTTAAAATTTTCATAGGTACTTAGCTGCTTCAACCTATTTAATTTTAAATTTACATCGTAATAGTCATTGAGGTTATCAATGCCAATAACATTGTACCCGTTTTTAACTAAAGCTCCGCTTAGATGCATTCCAATAAATCCAGCACAGCCAGTAATTAATATATTCTTATCACTTTGTTTTTTCATTTTTTCACTTCTATTGATTATTATGATTAATAACTATTTATTTAAATAACTGAATGCTGAATAAAATGCTTGGGTTTTAGTTTGGACGATATAAAACTCTATAATTTACACCTAATTTAGACTTTATATCTTTACCAATTTGTTCAGCTTTTCTTTTTGAATTAAAACTGTTTACTCTGACTGCAAAAAGAATTTTACCATTTGAATCCACTTTGTTAATTGACACATCGTGTCCTAATTGACTTACCTGAAGCTTCAACCTTTTTGCGTTTTCTTTGCTACTAAAAGCACCAATTTGAACTACATAAGGGCCTCTGTTTGATGTTTTCTTTTTAAAATCAAACACTTGAGATAGTTTTATATTATCTTCTTTTATATTAGCGTCAATTGCAGGAAACATACTCTTTATAATTAATCCATAATGTTTTGCAGAATCTGCTTCACCTATTGCATTAAAACTATTAATCATTAAATCTGTCAATCTTTGAATTTCAATAAATCGAGGATATTTAACAGGAATATTTTTAAGCAGATTTGCTGATTGAGTATACAAACCTCTGGCATAAAAATACTCACCTACCTTCATTGCAGATTTTGGAGCATATTTAGATTCAGGATAATTTTTAATAATATTTTTATATTGTTCTAATGAAGAATCACCATCTTTATTGAACAGCGCATTTAAATACAAAACGCCAGGATCATTTGGAAATTTAGAAGTTAACTCAGGTAGGTTCTCTAGCACACCTTTGGATTTTCCTTCATCGATTAGAGAAAAGTATAAATCTATATTTTGAGACTTTACTGAGACTGTTAATACAAAAAGAACAATGATTTTAAGCATCGTTTTTTTCAATTTTATCTAGGATTTCGTCAACATAATAACTGAGTTCTGAAGGTGTTTTTGTAAGCAATGATAATTTTAATTTCATAAGTAATATCGATATTGAAGGAATATCTTTTTCAATAAATTGGTCAATGAGGGCAATTGCCGCTTTATTTTCACCTTTCTCATTAAGTACGTTTGCGAGCCTTTGGCCAGCATTTACGTCATCTGGGTTTTTATCAAGAACTTTCCTATAAAACTTCTCAACTTCACTATAACGACCTAAATCAAATAATGCGGTTTCAATATTATCAAATACACTTGAAGATTCTCTAGGCTCTAACTCCATATATTTTTCCCAATACTCAACTGCTTTAACTAAATCTCTATTTGAATGCATGATATCACCTAGATATTTATAAGAAAGACCAAAATCTGGAGCCTCACTAATAGCCCTTCTAAAAAGACTCTCAGCTTCTGCAAATTCATTATTTTTTAAATGTTTGACACCTTTTTCCATAGTATACTTTGATAAATTGACCAGACCTTTAAATGATTTAAACTTTAGCAATTCTACAGCAATTTTTTCAGCATAATCCCAGTCTTCTGTTTTTTCAGCTATTGATAACAAA
>Ga0315320_10005870_pt1 | contig 10024 bp, 15 predicted proteins | sample M140m21515metaG_FD_203458 | JGI IMG/M metagenome (GOLD analysis project Ga0315320, IMG submission 203458) | Ammonia-oxidizing marine archaeal communities from Monterey Bay, California, United States - M1 40m 21515 | ecosystem: Environmental > Aquatic > Marine > Coastal | place: USA: California...
AACATGCATCTTCATTTTTAGCTTTAGCCATTTTAGTAGCAGTAGCAATTTTTACTGATTTCCAATCTTTACCGTAACGTTTCTTAAAATCGTCATCCGGTAAATCTTGCGCATACTTTTCACGATCTTTTAATTCCTTGTCAGTAAGCTTTCTTTCGTTCTGACCAGGAGTCATGGCTTTTGCTTTTTTAGTGGCAGCCGGTGTTCCCTCATCAGGTTGGCAAACCTGCTCAATCTTTTCAACCGCATCTAACCACTGACGTGTTTTTCCGTCTTTTGTTTCTATAATAAGATAATTAGATCCGAGAACAGTTATTGTACCAATTTGGTTTGTTTCTTTAATGATAACTTCTTCACCTGCTTGGAATAAGTTGCCTTTAATAAATGCTTCTCTAGTTTCTGATACGGTCGTAAGTTGAATATGTCTTTTAAATTCATTCTGCTCTTTTAACCCCATTCCTTTACGTACAGAATTAAACAGTGCTTTTGCATCTCTGTGAGGCATATTATCAGGAAGGCCTTTAGAAAAAGCAGCATAATCATTTTTCTTTACATTTTCACGTTGCTTAGATGCTGACATACCTTCAACACCTTCAGCATCAGGATCTCTTGCTCCAGCACTTACAATCTTAATAGATTTAAAATTATAAAAACCGTGTCGACCTTTTTGACCGTTGTATTTATTTAATAAGACATCAAATTCTCTGAGTCTATCAGATCCTGCTATCATCGTTACATTTACATAGCCTTCGTTATATAACGCAACAAGAGCATCCATCGGTGTTTTTACTTTTTTATTCACCATAATGCTTCTCGCATGTTTTGGAAACATTTTACGAGTATGTTTGATTTTATCTGTATATGATAATGGATTTTTGTTTTTATCTTGTGACTGAGATAAAAATACTTTATACGGATTTTTACCAGATTTCGCAGAAAGCGCATCTAACAGTTTACCATGGCCAACGGTTGGTGGATTCATTCTGCCAAATGCAAAATAAATCTCACGTTCTTCTTCAACTAAAAACTGACTAAACGAATTAACCATTATCCACCGCGCTTTTTAGTCATCTCAGCTTTGCGAATTTTTGGCAAAAGCTTTTTAGCAACTCGATTGATAGCTGCTTTAGCCGCAGGCTTATCTAATCTCTTTTCGATTTCCTGCCGCTTTGCGAAGCTCATTTCGTCTTTAGGAACATCTTTAACTAGCTTTTTCATTACGGCTAATCTAGCTTGCTTACGAGCTCTTTTCTTTAATTTTTCTGGAGAAGCAATCTTACGCTCGGCTCGTTCCCTACCAATCTTAATACGAGACTTATACTTCTTAAACTGCAGAGCACGCTTTCTTCTTTGTGCGGCAGTTAAAGCCTCATTAGTTTCAGTAGATTCACCTGTATTACCTGTGGGCGTATCTTGTTTTCTTTTCTTTGCTGCTTTTTTAATAATGCCGTCTTCGCCAGGCATATAGTCTACAGCCATAAAATCTTTAAAATCTAATGGTTTTGCCATTTTAGTTTCTTCCCGGTTTATCCCATCCCTTTAATATATCTTTGCTGAAATTGTTGTATGAAAATTCCATACGATCAACCAATTTAACAGCATCACCACCAAGTGTGTCAATTGCAACAAAGCCTTCGGCTCCAGTTACTTTATATCCATTACTAGTTTTTACAAAGGTCTTAGTTTTTTGTAAGTCATTTAGTTTATTTATAAGTTTTAATTTCGCTAAAACTATTACTTTTTGTAATTCGAACATTTTTTGTAACGAGGTTTTGTTAGATGTTCCAAAAAATGATAGTATTTCATCAAGTTTCTTTTGTTGAGCAGCTTTACCTTTATCAGTCTTTCTTGTATTTATTTCTTTTTGATAGCGCTGCTTGATCCAGTTAATGAGGCCAGATACGTGTCTTCTTGTATCTGTAACGATTGTGCCTGTTCTGACAAAGGAATTGTTATAGGTTTCAATGAGCTGAGCGAGGGATCTGTTACTTTCCAGCTGTCTGAGTGTGGATCCCGATATTTGATTAAATAATTTACCAGCTTGCGATAGATATTCATTCACTTCCTCCGTATCACTTTTAGTCATAGTTAATTTAGTAAGATCACGAAGCATCGCATCCTGTGACCATACGTTTTTGGATTTCTTTAATTTAGATACATCAACACCATAAGATGCCTTCATTGTTTCAAATGTCTTACCTATATATGTAGTGTGCCAGACTATCCCAATTTTTGAAGATGTTATTTGTTTTGCAGCATCAGAATCTGCAGGCACTGCATATACGATTGTATTAGGATGAAACGTAATATATTTCTGTCCGCTTATAGTAGCTCTTTCCAGGTCACCTGAGCTATACAAGAAGTCACCCTGTACAACTCCTTTAATTCCCAATTCAGGCAAGTGTTTAAGAGCCAGTTTAAGCTTATCAGCAAGATCACCGCTAGTGTCAGCATCAACATCTGCAGCTGTCTTATAAACTTTGGGGTTCTTATTGAAGATCCCTTTTTTCGCAACGAAGAATACTCCATCATTAGGATCGATACCTGCAAAGACAGCAGGGGCACCATCCCACTTAACGCTAACAGATCCATTGTGTACACCTCCCAACATATCGCGTAGAGATCTCAAAGCCATAATAGCTTCTCTTGTTCCTTTTACTCCACCATAGATAACCTTATCTTCTATATGAGTCATATGAGTGTTTTTATTTTCAGTAATATGCTGCTTAAAATTTTCCATTAAGATGCCGCTACCTTTACATAAGCCGATGAATCGTTTGTTTTTGCGCCTGCTACATTAACTATTTCAGAAATAAAGTCATTTCTTTTAGCGACCTGAGAAGCATTCATAATAGCATAAGCTATATGAGTTACACCTAAAATAGCATGAATGAAATGCGCTTGGCCTGCTTTTTGTGATATTCCCATTTCATGCTCTTCCTTAGTATAGGTAGGATGAACTTTCTTTACCATTTTATAGAAATTATCTACTAAGAGTTTAGGCGGATTTTTACTTGCTAATTTTTTAGCGTTTTCTTTTAACATAGTATTTGAAGGCAGGTCTACACCTAAATGAGTTTTTGCCGAATAAGTAATTTGTGTATATCCAGTTCTACCGCCTCTTGCGCCTTTCTGAATAATTTCCATATTCAGCGGAGTAAACAAATTAGGAGCTCGTATATCTAATTTACCATTACCATCAAAGTAGGCGAATCCGTATTTAGAAGTCCAAATACCCTTACCTGAAGTAGTTTCTAAAGAAACCCCAGAAAATTTATGAGTATCTAAACTTTTCTTTTCTATATTATATTCTGATACTTTTGCTTTTAGTTTTAAATTACCTATTTTCTTAAGTGAAATGCCTACGATATCTCTGCTTAAAAAGTTTTCAAGAGTAGTTTGATTACATAACGCTTGACTTTGATCACTAATACGTTGATTAACATCTACGCCTCTCTTGACAGCCCATATATCACCTGGATTCCATTTATCATTCTGCATTGGAGGCAAGCCTTCATTCTTTCGGGCTTTTGATTTCTTTGCATATATTGCATTCATGGTTTTAGAACCGCGGTGAATAATATGCTCTTTACTTAGATATTTCTTATCTATTAAAGCTTTAGCCGTAACATATCCAGATTCGTGCCATGATGCATCTAAAACAGAATATCTTTCAAATGGCACGTCAACATCAACTTTGTCTTTATAGCCAGCTAGAGTCTTTACAGTGAAATGCGAGAATGGTTTACTAGATCCTTCTCCAAGCATCGCTGCTATATAGATACATTGTAAAGATTCTGCATCAGCAGTTTGGCCAGTCATACCTTGGCCTTGGCCTTGACCGCCAAATAAGGCAGACTTACCAATTTTAAGAGAAGAAATTATTGTACCGTTTTCAAGTTCAAGTTTAAAATCTTTTTCCGTATTATCAACAAACGCAGTGATAGCATCTAAATTATTTTTTGTATTTTTGATTTTTAAATCTTCACCATTAACATTAGAAACTGGCTCTCCGGCTTTTATAGCATTTTTAAGAATATCGGTTCTGAAATCAGTAGTACGAGCTTTCACTTTTTCCCACTCAGTACGATTCATTACACTAAACATTGATTTCTCCAGTATAAAAGATTTAAACCTAAGCATAGTATCCTCTTGAATATAATACGTGTATCTATTTATACTAAAAAAATAAAGGGGCAAATTGCCCCTTAAGTGTACTCTAACTTGTCTATGTAGATCCTATTTTGTTTTTGTAGGACTCTATATTCATATTGATCATAACCAGAATCTTTTAGATCTTGATTAAGATTGTTTACCCACTTTTCGTATTCATCAACACGATCGCCGGGTTCAAGAACCCCTAACAACGAGGGGTTCTTTTCATCATTTATAATTTTCATGCAGCCTCATATATTACAAAAGATAGCTTTTTATTGGGCTTTCCAGATCTACGCCATGGAGTAGCTCCATATTGCATACATTTTTGATAAGTAAGCCGTCTAAGATTTTCAATATCATTACTTTGAATTTTATCTAATACTTCTTCATTAGAATCAATTATTTCTAATACCAAATTAGGGATATAGCGTTTAGGATCATGATCATAATATCTTTTATCAACACAGTTTTTGGTAAACTCTTCAGTCAAATATTCGTAGAACACTCGTTGAGACATTTTACCTTTTACTCTAGAAATTTTAATCATATCTTTTACTTCAGTCTGGCCATACATTTTAAAGTCTGCGTATGATCGGCCCGAAGGGATTTCTATCAAATTACCACGGATTTCTTTTCTACTTAATACTGTTTTCATAATATAACTCCTTAAGAGGCAGTAGCGAATTCTACTGCCTTGTTAGCGGCGTTGATTTTACGCCCTTGATTGTAACCGAACCACTGGTTATTCAAACGACTCTCTGCGCTACGACCCTGAACGTGGTCAGTCATATATGTAACAGAGTTAAATGCCTGCCACCAAGTTCCTTGACCAAACTCTGCACCAGGCTGAGTTTCGATATTAGAAGCTGCTAGCTGAGCTGTACGTGACAAATCTTCGAAAGCTGAAACAGTACGAGACTCACGATGTGGGAATACTTCGTTATAGTATTGAATCAGCGATTCTGTGTTATAACGACGAGTTGACAAGAATTCTGCCATCTCTTTATACTGTGCAAACTTTTCAGAAGCAAGTCCCATTTGCTCTTTAACCATATCAGCATCAAAAACTGAACGATGGCCAACTTTTACAAAGTTTTTAGACTTTGAGTTTAGAGAAAATGTGAGCGTATTATTGCATACAACACGAATGGGAGTAAAGCGAATATCAACAGCTTTACCGTATTGGTGAGGATTGCTAAACAAAAGATAGGAGTCAACTTGGTCTTCGCCGAGAATAGTGAAAGACTCTTTGATTTTTGCGAGAGCGAATACATTTTTTCCATCCTTTAAAGATCCTGCTACATTCATTTCCATATCACCGGCCATTACGAAATCTGAGAAGAATTCGAAAGCTTGTGTATTTTGTACTGGATTCCAGTCGTCACCGACCATATCTAAAACTGAACCGTCAGAAGAACGAACCAAAGCTTTTTTACCAGGAATTTTTACGCCTGATACTGTTTGTACTTCTTCTTTTTCAACTGTCCAATCAAGGCCAGCTTTTACCATAATCTGTTCAGGCGTCATATCGTTCCGAACTTCAACACCAAGACCGTGCCAAGGTACATCACCAACGTATGCTAGTTGAGCTTGACCATTAATCATTTCTACTTCGTGTGCCATTATATAATCTCCATCATTTGATAAGTATATCTTACTACATTACAAACTGTTTGTACACAGTTAATTTAAATTTTTTTTAAATTTTTTCGATGTTTTTATGGGGATATGAAAGTTGGTCGCACAATTTTTGAATAGAATCGAGAGAATTAGATGTGAAATCGCATAAGTGATTTCCGCCGGCAGGGCCGAGAGGTTGGAATTTTGATAGAATACAATTGTGTTCGGAAGCGAATTGTTTAATTTCGGATTGTGTTGCGGTGTACGCGATATCGGTTTGTATAGTGTAAGTCATGTTTATCTCCTATTGATAAGTACACTCTACACTATTACAAATCGTTTGTACACGTTTTTGTTTCGTTTAAAAACAACGGATTGTAAATTAATCGTAATGGCCACCTAATACAGCTACGCTTTTTATTTCTCTATTATAAGCTTCTGCTTCTCGCTGTTTGTAAGCCGCTTCAAATCCGGCTGAGCCATATTCGTTTCTTTCAGTGTTACCCCATAATCTTGTTATATAACTATCGTATATCCTTTCTACTACCTTATCGCTTTCATTAATATTGATAAGATGCCCTTTTACTAACCAATTTAAACGATTAGCTTCTTTACGAACGAAAGGTGAACACATAGCACAACTCCTTTTTATAAGATATGTTATCTATAAAATGGTAGTGCTAACGTTAGCGCATTAAAAAAAATATATTTAATCTGAGAGGGGATTATCGAGAGCTTCTTGTAATGTTTCTCTAAGATCGTCATCAAGCTTGTCCATTTTAAATTCAATCTCTTTGATGGTCTCTTTCATCACATTACGTACATCTTTCTCAGATGCTCTCACCGTAGCTTCTACCTCTCGAATAGAAGAGGTTACATCTTTACTTTGTTCATTTAAATCTTTACGGACCCCAGCAAGCGTTGATTCGATAGATGCCTGAGTATCTTTCATTCTATTCTCAGCGTCATCAACCTTATCTTCCATTCTTTCAATATTTTCTTCAAGCTTAAAGATATCATCTTTTAAGCCAGACTTAATATCTCTTGTATAGTCTATGGCTTCATCAAGCTTGGTTTCGATAACATCATTACGAGCGGCGATGGCATCAGTATCGATGTTCTGAATAATCTCTTTCATATCCATATAATCTTTGTAGATTTCAAACCCGCCCCAAGCCGCGCCTCCAAGCGTTGATAGCGCAGTGAGAAGCGCGAACATCTTACCGCCTGAAAACTTTAATCCACCAAATTCTACTTCAGCCATTTTTTAATCCTCAAACTGCAACTGTCTTAACTGCTGTAATTCTCTTTCAAGCTTCATAACTTCAAGCTGCTTTTTTCTTAATTCTAAATCATATAATCTATTACAATCAATTCTCGACTTCACTCTTTTACCCAGCGGTATCATTACTCTGGCATATACACCTACATCTGTACCACCATTAATGTAGTTGTTCAATTGATCATAATCACCTTTGTCTATCAGTCCCGTAACTCCGAACTCTAAGTTAGTAGCAGAACCAATAGCATTAGAGCAATCAAGCTCACCAGCTCTAAACTTGTCAGACTGGTAATTGCCGGGAACACTTGGCAGCTGTAAGTTTAACGAACTTGAGTCTGCGTTAATAGCGGATCCAAACATGATAAACAATAATACTAGGCGTTTCATAAATCATCTCATTTCATTCTTGAACATATCTTAGATTTAACCCCTGTTGATTGCACATCTATCTTTAACTGTTTAGATGTAGTACATATATATTCAACTCGAGCCACGTCTTTATCTCTTATATAAATTTCAAATGATTTGTGCTCAAGATATTCCAACTTTAGTAGCGCAGCTGGAGTTGCGAATGGAATAGGCTCCCATTCTTCGTCAAAAACACCTATCTCATAATATTGTACGTCATTTCTTCTATTCCACATTTTCATATTGGTTACTGATACTTCATCAATATACGACGGTCTTAACTCTGGGTACGTAGGAGTTAGTTCATGCGCGATAGCACTAGAATTAATTAGGCATATCGCTAACCCATAATAAAATTTATTCATTAATCCGCAATACACTCCGCAACAACATTGGCTTTATATTCTCCACCTGGTAAAGATTTGTCTTGACCATATACTGCTTCTGATTCTACAGTAAACCAAGTAGAGCCTGCTACTGTAAGATCATATTCTGTGTGATTGTCATATTCTACCTTTGCAGCTTCATAACCTGACATACCAGCATCAGAAGTAGCTGATACAGTAACTTCACCGTCCCACACAATAGAATCAGTAAGAGTAGGTGAACTACTAAATGAGTTTGGCCATGAAATTTTAGCTGTGTAATAATCAGCAATTGAAACATCGTAACGAATAATAGGTAAAACCCCGCCATCAGCTGTTAATGTGCTTAATTCATCGGGTGTTGGGTTACCATACACACCAGCTTTATCTGTAAAAATAGAGCACTTAGATGATACATTACCCGTGATAGGTGAATCAACTGCGTACGCAGATGTTGCTACTATCATAGCACTTATAAGAGTAATAGATTTGAACATTTAATTATTCCTTTATTGTTCTCTATCATATTGCGAGCGTACCATCTTTTTATGATTAGCATCAGAAGCTAAATTTCTCATCGCTCTTGGATTGTCAGGCAAACTCGTATCCTCTAATGTAAGAGTCTCTTCGTATTCACCGCCCGGTATATCTATCATATAGTATGGTTCTATCTTCGGTATAGATGCTAACGCAGCAAAAATCCTTTGTTGGTTGGTATTAACCAAATCTTCTATTGTATTTTCACCACCTAATTCTTTTTCAAAGTTAGATAACTTTTCTTCTGGCACCTTTGTTTCTTCAACTTCTTGTTCGCCTTCTTCGTCGTTTAATGACAAGTTAGCCTGTACCCATTCGTCATAAAAAGGATCATCAGGACTCACTTCAAGTTGATTTAAATAATCTAATAAGGCCTGATTAAAACCAGGGCATGCCGGATCTGCTAATGGAGTTGCGGTGCATAACATAAGCCGATCATCAACTTCAAGTCTATAGTTATAGGTTACATTAGAATCAATAATCTCTCCATCGCCTTCTACATCTATAGAACCACTACCAAATCTAGAAGCAGACGTATATGGAAATCTAACATATTTCTGTAATGTTCCTCCTGGATTTCCTACTGCCCAATCATCTTGTTCTTCTAATATATAACCGCTTCCTTCCAGGTCTTTATTTCGTATATAAACTGTAGATCCAGTATTAGAGTCCTTCACCATTGTATATCTATATGTTAAACCATGAATATCAACTTTTACATAAGGTAAACTACCATCCGCTCCATCTGGCAATAGGCCAGTCATATTCCACGACAACCCCATTGTCGCCGCATTCTGAGTCACTCCATACGTTATATCAGAGTAACAATAAGAAGAGGAGACCAGCAACGAGACCGCTGCCGTAGAAAGTAGATTTCTGATCATCATCCATATCCTTTAAGGGGTTAAAAGAACCACTATCCTCATCTGGTATTTCTTCTTTATTAGCTTCCCAAGCTACCTTTGCCTCAGCGCCGATTAATCCATCATATGGACAAGGCGTGCCTGCATTCATCATTGCATTAAATACTCTTTCATCTTGACACATGACTGACACTGCCGCGACCTTCATACCCATATCGTATAATACTTTAGCATTCTTTAATTTCTCACAGTTCATATCTCTTACTGTACTACCTGTTGATATACCAAGTATCTGTGTCTGCACAGCGCCAGAAATACCAACCGTACACAAATCAGAATTAGAAGAATTTATAGATGGAGAAATTGCAGAGGGAGGAGGAGACTCTACCTTCGTTTTAGAATTAGAATCAACTACGCTTTCATTATAATTTTCTGTAACTATAGGATCTGAAGCATCTTGAGCATGCAAAATGCTCCCAGTTAATAAAAAAATTAAAGTAATAATATTCTTATACATGTTATACACCATTCATTGTCAGTGTATCTATTTATACAAGATTACTTTTGTATACAAATCGCTTGTTGTCCTGCAGGAAAATGCCCAGATTTTCCAGAAAGTTCTAAGCCAAGTTTTTCTCTGGCTTGAAAGCATTCAGTCATAAATCTATATTGGCCATATTTTTCTACATAGGGGATTTCGTCATACAGATAAACAAATATCAAAACCCACATTAGAGTTCTTCTTTCTTCTTATCCCAAGGCTGAGGGCCACCATATGGTTTCCATTCTGC
>Ga0315320_10005871_pt1 | contig 10022 bp, 5 predicted proteins | sample M140m21515metaG_FD_203458 | JGI IMG/M metagenome (GOLD analysis project Ga0315320, IMG submission 203458) | Ammonia-oxidizing marine archaeal communities from Monterey Bay, California, United States - M1 40m 21515 | ecosystem: Environmental > Aquatic > Marine > Coastal | place: USA: California...
TCTCGCCCACTTCACGTTCTGCTCATGCTTCCCACACCGCGCACAGCCTGGGAACCAGCCCCCCCCTCCAATGCGCTCTCGCATCGCTTGCCACCGTGGTCCAAACCACTGCTCCCGGAGGGGTTCACCCCCGATGTTCCCGACCTCAATCTCCGTGTCGCAACAGAACAGCACGGTTCCGTCCACGGTCACCCTCGTGTACGCGAACCCCATCGCGCACCCGACATCTTGCATCGCTGTGACCTGGGTGGGGTCCTCTTGGGCCGCATCCAGTTGCCGCTGGAAGAGGTCGAGGTTTGTCCGCACAGACAACTTCTTCGCCAAACGCCGGGCCTCAGGCACACCCTCCGCCTGAAGCCAGGCGTGCTGCTCGGGCGTGATCGCGCGGTCCTCGGTCCCGCCAGCGAGGCTCGCCAGCTTGTAATTGACTCGGTCCGCCTCGTAGCGACGCGCGAAGCGAACCATCCCCGGAACGTCTGGTGCCGTGTCCTGATTGATGACCTGCACATGACGTGTCCGGACGCCGGCGTGTGCCAGCGCCCGGAGTCCCCTTGTCATCCGAAAAAAGTCGCGCTCGTCCCACCCTGGGTGAAACGCCGCATACGCGGAGGGTGTGGCGCCATGCACTCCCACAAGCAGGTTGTCTATTCCCGCAGCGCAGAGCTTCTCGATGTCTGCGGCCAAAAGGTTCGATAACACCGTGAGATGCCAGCCACGCACCTTCACTGCGTCCATCATCTCGTAGATCCGGGGGTGGGTGAGGGGCTCACCCATTCCAGAGAGCACCACCGCCCGAACAGAGCCAAAGCTATCGAGCTCTGTCATGAGACGCTCGAAGGTGTCCCAGGGCAGCCGGCGGCTCTTCCACTGCTGGGTCCGCGCCGTCCGTAGAAGCGGGGAATGGTCCCAGCAGGTGATACAGGCCGCATTGCAACGATTCGTGACGTCGATGTGCACCTGCGTCGGCCCGATGACCGGGACCCCCGCGGCGAGCCCCTTAAGGATGGCCGCCCGTTGCTCCCGCTCATTCACGCGATCTCCTCCAACAGAGTCAGCACGTCAATCACAGTTCGTGAACCGGAGCCCTCCAGTCGAGAGAACTCCCGGACGGCGTCGAAGAGGTCTTCATGGCCACCCAGCCAGGCTGCTACCCGCGCGGCAAACTCAGGGAGCCCGAGACGACGCTGTGTGGGAACCGCGCGAAGCAGGCTCACGGCCCCCATCCAATCATCGAAACGCGCCCAGACGGGGAAGAGCAGATCCGTCGCGGCGATGAGGTCCTTGCTTCGAGCAGCAGGGAACTTCTTGAGGAGCCCCTCTGCGAGGAGCATCGCGGTCTCAAGTGGGACGTCATGTTCGTTTGCGAGGGTGACGAAGCGCGTCAGGCGAGAAGCGACGTCACCCCCGGGTGGTCCGGGAACGTCGATATCGTGGCCCGCATCAGCCAGCTCCAGGAGCAGCGCCCGGCGCCGGCGATGCTCAGAGGGCGTTCCGCCTGCGAGCAGCCTCACGAGCTTCATCGCCCGCTTTCCGCCCTCAGCGCCCCGGCCAGTCCGAGAGAGGGGCTCGAGGAGCGTCGCCACCTCTGGTGTGAGGACGGACGCCGCGAGTGCGAGGTCCTCGGCGGGAAGGCAAGTGGAGAGGACGGCAAGGGCTGCGGGCAACGCTCCGTTTTTGGGTACCAACGCGCGGGCAGCTTCCGAGGCGCCGTCTTCCGCGAGCAACGCATGGAGCAAAGCCGGAACCTGCTCAATGGTTGAAGCGACCCGAGCCGCCCCCGCGACCTCAGCGCGAAGGGCACGCTCGCCCTGGTCGTCCGCGATGCGCGGCAGCGGCAGAAACACCGTGGGCACCCCAGCGTGCATCAACTCATGGAAGCTGTTGTATCCCGCCGCCGAGACAGCAGCATCCAGACCCGCAAAGAGCTCCACAGGCGCATAGCGAGAGAGCCATGAAATGCCAGGCCCCCGCCTCTCAGCACCGTCGTAGAGCGGTCCTGCTCCTACGACGACGTGGATGTCCTCGGCCAGCAGAGAGTCAACGAGCCTAGGGAGCTGACTGGGCAAGGAGGTGTCTCCTCCTCCTCCGAGGGAGACATAAACAGCTCGCACACCGTCGGGAACCCCGAGAGCGACGCGGGCTTTGTCTCTGGAGAGCAACTCGTGGCGAGACCTCAGGAGGATGGGGCCACTCCCCCGCGCGTCGGGAGTCACCACGGCGTGGAAGAGGGGCAGGAGCGATGCGTAGGAGGGGTCAGCAGCGAACTCGTCGCGCACACGACGAGCCACAAGGACCCGATGCTTCGCGAGCTCTAGCACCGGGACAAGCTCACCGAACGACCCTGCTGGGAAGGTGTCCACGAGCAAGATGTCAGGCTGGAGACCTGCGATCGCGTTGAGGACCCAGCCCCGAGCCACGGCGAGGTAGCGAGCCGGATCGATCCCCGCGTCCCGGAACATCGCCTTGCTCGGCATCTTCAGGGAGGGAATCCCCTCCCTCCGCGCTAGGGTGTCGGCCTCCGACGTCGTCAAAACCCAACACTCCGCTGTGATGCCTAGCAGCCCACAGATTCGACGAACCTGGCGAAGGATCGCGAGCTGGCGTGTGAGATGCCCAAGGCCACGACCGTTGATGGCGTGACTGACGATCCTTAGGGTCGCCATTCAGGCCTACACGCGCTCTGTCGTGGCGCAAGCGCCCGACAAGGGGAAGACACAATTGCGACCGATCACCGGGGGCGAATCGGACGCGAAGCGAAGCGCCGATGGACGCGCTGGAGGAGCGAAGTCAGGAAGGGCGTCAGTCATGGGGGCTAGCTCAAGTACCCCATAGAGTCGTCGGTGAGACCAGCCACGGCGGCCTCGACGAGAGAACGGCGGTCCGTCTCGACGTAATCGCGCGTCGGGGCCTCTTCTGGGTGTCGGTCGTACCATCGTCGGGTCTTCGGCAGCTGGGTCGGGGGGCGCTTACCCGTCATCTCTACGAACCAGAGCTCCTCCGCGTTGTCGGAGAGGTCATAGCCCTCGTAGCTTTCGTATTCGGCGATGCGTCGAGCGAGAGCACCCAACTTGATGGGACGCTTCTTGTATTTGTTGAGTTTTGAACGAAAGCCCTGATCCATCGCCGTCTCGGGAAACGACTGGTACGCGTACTTGGAGCGGCCGTACTTCACCACTTTCCGTCGGAACTTTGCTTGCCGCGCGCGCAACTCCTGAATCGATGCCTTGTTTCCCTGCGACAGCTCACGCAACAAGTGGACCTTGGCCGTCGCCGCCGCCCCTTTGCGAAGGGCATGCAAGACGGCTCGGTCGGGCTCCTCCGGAGCAGAGTCGTTCTTGAGCCACTCCTCAAGAAGCCCAAGCTCGGCCCGCTCGAAGTAGGCCGCCATTTGTTTGTGACACGCAGCGAGAAAGAGCGTCGGCAACTGAGGAATGCGAGCCTCCGCCTCGTCTTTCGCACGCGTCAACTCATGCACTTCATTGACCCTCTCTTTTGCCTCTCGAACCTCGTTCTTCCACACACGCCGTTGACGATCTGCAGCGTGAAAAGCCGGAAGAACGTCATCGCCAAAGTCGTCCATCCCCAACGCCGTGCACGCCTCATCGCCCTGCTTCCACAGTGTCCAATACCGAGGTTCAAAGAACGAAAGGCTGAACTGAGGCGTGTCGTAACCGGTGTGCAGTAGCTCCTTCCACCCAGGCTGCGCCTCAAACGGGGCGCACTCTTTCTCCCAAGGCTCCAACATCTGTTCGGCTTCCTCGACGGCGGAAGTGAGCTCTCCCCCGAGGCCCACCAGGATATGCCGCCTCAGGTAGCGGTCATCGACAGCGATCCTGGCCACAGTTCGGTTCAAGACATCCCGCTCGCGGTCCATGGCCTGAAGCGGGTTCCGTCTGGTAAAGCCTCGGTACCCTGTGAGCCGTTCGGCGTCAGCGAGATCCTGGGCCGACAAAGTGGGGAGATAGGCCACAGCAAGTTCGATGAGGGCGTCCGTCCGGTCCGATCCGAGCTCCTCGAGCAGCTTCGTGATCGCGTCTTGCAATTGTATCCAGCCGTTGATCAGTCCACGAGCGTGCTCGTCGTTGGTCTGAAAATGCCGCACCAAGTCGCTCGAACGGACGCTCATGTCTCCCCCGGGGATGTGGGGGTCCATTGTCACGGCGGACAATCGCTTGAGCAAGACCGACACAAATCGATCGGGTTCCCTTTCCTTCGGGTTTGAGACGCCGGATCAAACCCCCTATCGTCCTGTCATGCCGCTGCGCCGTTTGTTGTTGCTCACATCGCTCTCTCTCACGCTCCTGCTCCTGGGGCCATCCGACGCTCACGCTCGGGACCTCCGGGGGAAGCTCGGCGTTGGCTTCAACAACAACTTCAGCTCAATGACCGCGATCTCCGTCAAGTACGGCATTCCAACGAACAAAGAGACGCTGAACCTGCAGGTGCAGGCGATGGTCGGCTTTGCGTTCCTCAAAGATCAGGATGACCGCTTCTTCGCCGGCGCCCGCATCCTGATCCCCCTCCTCGCGGAGGACAACTTGAACCTGTACACCGCGGTGGGAGCGGGATACGTGCGCTTTCACGACGCAAAGCAGGGGCTTCGAGCCTCTGCGGTGGTTGGGGTCGAGTTCTTCCTCTTTGGCCTCAAGAACCTTGGGCTCTCAGCCGAATTCGGGCTCAACCTCGACGTGGGCAACCAAATCTTGGACGTGCAGACGACCGGGGGCACGGCGGCGGCCGTCGGCGTCCACTACTACTTCTGATGTCATCCGTCATGCGGGGCCTGCTCGGTTCCCTGGCCGGCTCTCTCGTTCTGTTTGCCGGCTGCGGGGAGACTGATGTGTGCGCGCCTGAAGCCGAGAGCGAGCGCATCGTCTATGTGCATCCCCCTTCCCGCTCTGGCCCAGACAACAACACGGTCACCAGCTCATTTTCGACCATCCAGTCTGCGCTGGACGCCGTCGGGGGCGAGCGGGGACGCGCCACCGTCTGCATCGCCGATGGCGCCTACCATGAGGTCCTGAGGGTTCCGGCAAATACACATGTCATCGCGGCGGGATCGGTGCGAATCAGACCTCCCCAAACGCGAGAAGATGCTCTGCCAACACAGGTCGATCGGGTGCTCCTGACGCTCAGCACCAGTCCCGAAGGCTCCATCATCATGGATGGGCTTGACGTCCGAGGCGGCGGTCTCTGTGTGGACTCTGCGGGGCCAGGTGTGGCGATCTTGAGGGACATGACCGTGGTCGACTGTGCGGTCGGGCTGCGCGGTCGAGAGAGCACCGACCTGACGCTGCATCAGGTAGCGCTTGAGGACCACAGCATACGGGGCATCGACCTCGTGAATGCGACCCTCCGTACCGAGTCGCGCACCACCATTTTGCGTAACGGGCGGCCCGCCCCAGGTCACGAACAGACCGAACTGAACGAACTTGACCCCGAGATGGGCTGGGTCGTGGGTCTCACGCCGGGTCGTGGCGCACTCATCGCGTCGGACTCTTCAGTCACGCTCGTGGACACCAACGTCGATGAGAGCGAGTACCGCGGGGGTTTGCTCGACATCACTGGCGGCTCCCTCATCCTGCGAGACGTGGTGCTCGGAGTGCAGCGCGGGCCGGACAACCCGGAAGGGTTTGTGGCTGGGGAAGCGGGAGGTGACGGACCAGTCATCCTCGCCCGAGGAGCTGAAGTGGACGTACATGGCCTCTTCGCGCGGTCTGAACGACAAGGTCTCTTCGCGCTCTCCGAGGGCACAAATGTCTTTGCCCGCAACGTGGACTGGAGTGGTCGTGCGCCCACAACATCTCCAGAGGGCGCGCCTGGACCTGCGATCGAGGCGAGCGGTGGGGGTTCCATCGTTCTGTGGCACGCCAGCTTGCATGGCTCCGAAGGAGCACCCGGTATTCGGTTGTCCGGCGAAGAGACCGTGGCTCTCGAGGTGGCAAACACCATTGTCTGGGGCCATGGAGAAGGAGCGGGGATTCTCTTCGACGGAGCCCAGGCTGACCTCGACGTGCGTTACAGCCTCTTTCAAGACACCACGGTGACAGGAACCCAAATGATTGCGGCGACGGACCCGGGCTGGGAAGACAGCGCACAAGGCCTCACGATCGCCGAGACATCTCCTGCTCGCTGCGCCGGCGCCGCCGACCTGGACGTCTCCGCCGATTTGGTCGGCAACCCTCGCCCCTTCGCAGTGGACAAGGCTCCCGATTTGGGCGCAATCGAACTCCAGCAGACGTGCCTCTGACCCGCCAGAAACCGAGGAGGAGGGCCCTAGCCGCCCTGCTCCCACTCCTCGCGGCGCTGATCTGCATCGGCCCCCGTCCAGCAGATGCTGCCCGGTGGCACCCGGCGCTGCGCTGGCACACCCTGGATACGGAGCATTTCTCGGTGCACTTCCACCAGGGCGGCGAGCAGATGGCCGAAGAGTTCGCTCTGGTCGCCGAAGAAGTGCACGACATCCTCACGCCGTACATGAAATGGCATCCGCGAGGGCGAACCCAGGTCACGCTCATCGACAGTACGGACAGCGCGAACGGCTTCGCCCGGGTCACCCCGGGAAACCAAATCGTGCTTTACATGGTGCAGCCCACCCCGGATACGAGCCTCGATGGCTACGAAGATTGGTGGTTCGCCCTCTTCGTTCATGAATACGCGCACATCCTGCAGATCGATATGGTCGAGGACCTGCTGCAGGTAGTGCGATGGGTCGCCGGACGCCTGATCGTGCCCGGAGGGGTCCTTCCTGGGTGGATGACCGAAGGCTTCGCGACCTTCATCGAGACCGTGACAACCACTGGGGGACGCGGGAGGTCCACCTACACGGACATGCTGCTCCGCACCGCGGCGCTCCACGGGTCCTTTCCCCGAATCGACATGGCTGACGGCTTTGGCTCCGACTTCCCTCGGGGTCAGCTGCGGTATCTCTACGGAGTCCGCTTCCATCTAGAGGTCGCTCGACAGTCGAGTAACGAGGCGTGGATTGATTTTCACCATCGACATGCCAGGGGAGTCATTCCCTTCTTCTTACCGGCAAAGCAGTCTTTCGGACGACGATTCCTGCCCATGTGGAAGGAGTGGCGAGAGTCGGAGAGCGCGGCGGCGCTAGCCGAGTCAGAGAGCCTGGCCCGCGAAGGCCTTGGAGTGACGGCCACCCGGGTCCTCTCGACACGAAGTGGAGAATCCCTACGACCCCGCTACACAGCGGACGGTCAACACATCATTTATGCCCATCGCTCCCCCGCCGAGCGCAGCGCAATTCGTCGTATCAAAAGAGACGGCGGAGACGATGTTCGCATTTACCGCGGAGGAGTTGAGGGCATGGTGCTCAGCCCCGACGGCGACTCGGTGTGGGCTGCTCTGATCGGGAACAGCGGTCGATACACAAGCTTCAAAGACCTCTTCAAGATCCAGCTCGATACAGGCAAGAGCAAGCGCTACACGGTAGGCGGGAGGCTCACCGCGCCTGCCCCCCACCCCGACGGTCGGTGGCTGATCGCAGTGCAAACTCACATGGGCCAGACCCAACTGGTCAGGGTGGATTTGCCTCCAGACGACGAGGGCGAAGGAAACGGAAGGGCTGAAGGACAAGCCCCTGCAAGTCCCCCTGCTTCAGACCTGCGCGCGAACCAACCCGGCTCAGGCCCGGAGGAAGCACGGAGGATCGGCACGGGGGAACGCGCTCGCATCACCCCCCTTACCGCCGCCGAGGACGGAAGCCAGTTCGCGGCGCCCTCCTGGGACCCATCCGGGGAGAAGTTCGCCGTCTCCATCTGGAAGCCCGGCGGATTCCGTGACATTCACGTGCTGGGACCTGATGCATCTCTGCTTCGCACCCTGACATGGGACCGCGCGACCGACACCGACCCGACCTGGTCTCCCGACGGACAGTGGCTCATCTGGTCTTCTGACCGGGACGGGATCATCAACCTCTACGCACATCGCTGGCTAGACGGCGCGACCTTCCGTGTCACTCGACTCCTAGGCGGAGCGCGGTACCCAGACGTGTCCCCCGACGGGCGCCATCTGGTGTTCCAGGGGTTCGGAGCCGAGGGTTGGCGGACCGAAGAGATTCCGTTTTTGCCGACCTCCTGGGAGCGGGTCATGCTCTCCGCCCGAGTGCTTCCAGGGCCTGACGGAGGACGCTCAGCTCAGGCGATCGCACCGCTACACCCCCTGGAGGGTGTCCCAGGCCCCGACGCCCCGTGGGGGACCGGCCCCGCGCAGGCCATCGCTCGTGATCAGTCCCTCCCTGGGTTCAGAAGCCTCGCGTCTTCCGCCGCTTCCTCGGACGAAGGACCCGCTGCAATGAGCCCGAGACAGAGGCGCGAGCAACGCCGGATCGCCCGGTCCGGGGTCGCGACCCCCGGCGTACGAGACGTGCCGGACATTCCAGCCGAACTCGGCTCCGTGCGGCGCTACAACCCTCTGCGGACACTCTTCCCTCCCCGATACCTGACCGTGTTCGGGTCACTGACAGACACAGGAGCGGTCGGCGGCGTCGGCACCGGCGGGTACGACGCCCTCGAGCAGCACAGTTGGGCCGCGTCGCTTCAGTACAGAACGGACAGTCGCTTCCTCGGCGGTGCCGCCTCGTACACGCTCAATGCCTTTCACCCTCGGTTCTCTATCGCTTTTTCCTCGATCTCTATCGACTACGGGCGCCTCTGGTTGCGCAACAAGGAGGGCACCGGACCCCTCTCGACCGCATTTGGCGGGTCGTTCCGAGCCGGAGAGCGTTACTACGAGCGGCGTGACGCCCTCAGTGCCGGACTCTCCCTGCCTATCGGGAGGCGTCAGTGGCTGTCCTTTCGCTACAAGGCAGAGTTCCGGAACCCGCTGAGGGACTTACCTGACGACGTGGACCCGAATCTCCTTCCGACCAGAGGGAGCTTCTCCGGCCTCGTCGTTGGGTGGAGCAACGGCGAGTTCAGACGCTTCTCACGCTCGGTCTCACCTGAGGACAACAGCAGGCTGATCTCGGTGTCCGCCGCAGTCGAGAGCAGCGTCCTCGGTGCATACCGGGTAGAACCTGACGGCACTCGTAGTCAGCTCCATCGAGCAGTCCTCATCGCCGAGGGGCGCACGTACCAAACGATGCCGTGGCTCAAGAACCATGTGCTCGCCGCGCGGTTCGTCCTGGGGGCGACCGTCGGAACCGAGATCGCACAGCGTACGTTCCGCATCGGGGGGCCGTTTGGAGACAGCCCATTCGTCTCACTTCCCGATCGCTACTACGCACTGCGTGGATATCCGACGTCATCGATGCGGGGGGATCACCTCTATCTGGGCTCGCTGGAGTATCGCTTCCCCCTGCTACGGATCGAGCGGGGATTTGCGACAGCGCCTCTTTGGCTCCGAGGGATCTCCGCGACAGTCTTCGCTGAGGCCGGCCAGGTGTTCTCTACCCGCGACTACGCGGGGTTTCGAGGAAGCTCCGCCGGGTTCGCGGAGTTTTGGGCCAACACCCGCCCATCAGTTGGAGCCGAGCTCCAGGGAGACATCGTCCTTGGATGGGGTGGGGGCTTCGTAGGGCGTGTCGGGTATTCCTTTGGGTTTGGCCAGGGCGCGTACCCTTCAGGAATCGCTTACGCACAGCTTGGGACCAGCTTTTGAGACAACTCGGGAACCCACGAACGCTGCACCCCGGGCGCAAAACGACCCGATCCAAAAGGCCCGATTCTGGAATAGATCCAGTGGCCATGCGATTTGTTCCGCACAGTCTGGTGTTCCCGACCTTGCTCCTTATGGGCTGCGCCTTCTCTGGCGAAGATTTAGGGATGGCAGGACAGGCAGAACTAGACCCAGTGGTAGGTCAGACCATCCTCTTTGTCGGAACCGACCTCACCACGCTCCGAACAAACATCTATCAGGTCCAGGCGGTCACGCCGGTGGATACCTTCGCTACCACGGAAGAACGAAACGCCGCGGTACTCACCGCGGAAGATTTTGAGGTCACGGTTCTCACCGATTTCGAGGTCGGTGAAGGTCCCCTCGTGACGGATGGCGACACCCTTCTC
>Ga0315320_10005875_pt1 | contig 10019 bp, 7 predicted proteins | sample M140m21515metaG_FD_203458 | JGI IMG/M metagenome (GOLD analysis project Ga0315320, IMG submission 203458) | Ammonia-oxidizing marine archaeal communities from Monterey Bay, California, United States - M1 40m 21515 | ecosystem: Environmental > Aquatic > Marine > Coastal | place: USA: California...
CAGAAGGAACATTTACTGTATTTGCTCCAACAGATGATGCATTTAGTTTGGTGCCAACGAATGTTCTCGATCAATTACTTGCTGATCCTACTGGACAGCTTACACAAATTCTATTAAATCATGTAATTGGAAGTGTAGCAATGAGCAGTGACTTATCCGATGGAATGATGATAACAACTCTTCAAGGAAGTGAAGTAGAGGTAGGAATAAATAATGGCGTAGTAACCATAGGTAATGCAATGGTGACAATGGCTGATTTAGAAGCAGACAATGGAGTTGTGCATGTCATTGACGCAATACTTATGCCTGAAGAGGTAAACGATGTTGATGAAATGGTAAGTTCAATGACCGAAAAGTATTTATACAGTGTAAACATAGCAGGTCAGATAGTAGACAGATATATAACAAACACAATCGTATTTGATGTATATGACTCAGGAAAGACAAAGAAGAGATTTGCAATAAATCAATAGTAATGATGACACTTTAAATAAAAACAATTCTGATGTCCATGTATTTAAAAAATACATGGACATTGGAATTATTGAGGATAAGGGTTATAAAATCATACAAGAAATAGATGGTATAGAAATTAGACATTATATAGAATCTACTTGTGCTTCTTATTCCAATAATGAAAGTGATAATCAATTTACAGTTTTAGCAGATTATATATTTGGAGGCATTCAAATTGGTCAAAATATAGTTAGTCATAACCTAAACGACAAAGCGCGATGAAAACGATCAAAAATATTGTAGAATTATTAAAAGAGTTAGATTCTAAAGCAACGAATTATATGGACTTTGGAAACCAACGAGAAAAGACACTTGGAATAGGTATGAGAATAGTTTTAGACGAATTGAAAAGAAAATAAAACATACTTATTGAATAAGTTGTTTTTTTAAACCCTAGAAAATATCAAATACATCATAAAAAAAATATTGAAATTCTTTAAAAGAAATACAGATCTCGAAAATCTAAATAAAGAATATCATGTGTTACTTGAAAAAGCACATATACAGTCAAAAAAGAACAGAACGCTAAGCGATCAGTATTATTCGCAAGCAATGCAAATAGACTTAAAAATAAAAAAAATAAGAGACGCAAAAACGCCTTAGTAGATACAACAATTTAATGTTAAGAATAACACAACTTTTTTGCTCAACTTCTCACATCTTGTATGGTATAATGACACTGACAATGTCATTTTATATTGAAGAATTTGTTCGATATGGGATGTCTGATTTCAGACTATTAATAGGGGTATTACAGATTTTATGTGGCATTGGACTTCTTCATTTTAATCATCATCGAATCAATATAATTAGCGCAGGCATATTAACACTACTTATGTTGGGAGCAATTCTGGTCAGGTTAACGATTCAGGACTCTTTTGTTAAGTCATCACCAGCTATATTGTACTTGTTACTCAACTCTTACATTTTTTTAAAACATAACTGGCAAACATGAATACTATAAAACAAACATTCATATTAATATTATCAATAGTGGTCCTATATGTTTGGATAGGTCGATTTAATGAAGCAACCTTTTTTGGATTATCATTTAGAGGAGGTGATGCAAACACTCTATTTGAAGAGTTTACAACATACGGCTTAAACACTACAATTTTTTATTTAATCGGTGGATTAAAAATAATAAGTTGTATTTGTCTTTTGATGGGTTTAAAATATCAAAAACTCATCATTCCTGCAGCTTCAATTATTTCTATTTTAATGCTAGGAGCATTAGGTATGCACTTAAAAGTAGGAGATGAACTTATAAAATACCTACCATCTGGCTTACTGCTACTTGTAAGTTTAACAATTATTCAATTACAAAAGCGGATAAGTGCGAATTAACCTTATCATCAACGAATTTTTTATTATTGAATACCTTTAATATATACTTGATTTAATTGCATCAAGAATGACACGACGGTCTTGTCATCTCATTCATCATAATTTTTAACATTACTCACAAATGGTTCCAAAAACGGAAAGAATCGCTAACAAATCTGAGACTGTTGTGAGATTATCATTATTTACATCCGTATCCTCACAATTGACGATACATCCAAACTCTGACAAAACTAAAAGCAAGTCCGCAACTGTTATACTGTTATCATTATTTAAATCTCCAAAGCAGTTTGCGTTCGGATTGAAGAATCCGAAATCGATCGTGTTGTTTCCACTACCATCGTAATCGAACAAACAATCAAATGGATCACCGTCGTTCAGGGGTTCATCTCCAAGACTCAGTGTCACTATTCCTGACATGATATCGGTAAAAGGCGCCCCGAAACCGTTGTTATCAAGATCTACATCATTATCTGCATCGGCAACAAAGATATTCGTTGATTGAAATCCATGAAGAGGTTGCCCGTCTTCCCAATTGTTAACTTGCCACACAAACACCACGTAATTACCTGGCGCCAAACCGGAGAATCGATAATAACCATCTTCATCTGTGATCTCTACGCCACTGAATCCTTGCCAATCTGGAATACCATCCCCGTCAGGGTCGCTCCACAGCACCACTGAAACTCCCGGAATACCAGGCTCATCTGAATCATTGACACCATCCATATCTAAGTCATTCCAAACCCTATTTCCAATCGAGACAATGCCCGGCATCACTTGCTCTTCACAATCAGTATAACAAAACGCCATATCATTAATGGCTAAAATCATTTCTTCACCAAGCGCTTTTCCAACATTAAGAAAAGTAAGCGCATTGTTGTGAAAATGGTGAATCGCATTATCCGGCGATTGCTCCACATCAATATAAAATTGCTTGGTATCCCTAAAACCGACAGTGCCCCCATACATCGTATCGTTACATCCGACATTTTCCTGAGCAACTGATACGATATTCTGAATATTCTGCACCCACAGATCATTACTCAACACAAAACCTCCGTGACCTGAGTTTGCTACAACCACAGGCATATCCATGTTACCAAAATCACTGCGTACATCGTTGATTAAGTAGTTAAGATTTTCCTCATATTCTTCGAGGAATTCGGTTGATGCACCGTCATTCCATCCCTGAAACCAGGCAAATCCAGAAATCTCAAAATCGGTGACCCCTAACTCTGGAAATTCGGCACCGAGATTTTGCGTCACCTCGTAAACTGTTTCAATCATATCTTCATAATATGCACCGGTCGTTCCGGCAGCTGATGGCGGACGAAAATCTTCTGCCAGACTCAATCCACCCCATGCGGTCTTGATGATTAATATTGGATCATCATAATAGGCATCCAATTCATGCGCGAACATCAATTCTGGACCAATTAGATTTGAATATGCGCCTTGGCCAACAGTGATATTGTCTCTGATTGTATCACCATTGTTCGCAAAGTAGATATAGGCGTCATTCAGTGCTGTCCAGTCACCTCCTTCCCCGAGTTCAGGCCAGTATCCAACTTCATCGCTTTCGAGAATATGAACAAGGGTCCCTGGATCATTTTCTGAATCTTCGATCTTTCCATATCCCTGCATATTCGATTGACCCGCTAGGACAAATACCCGTACTTTCTCCGGCGTAGACTCCTGCCTCGTCACAATCGGTACATAACCTATTTCCAATCCTTCAGGCGGATCCACCATCACTCCTGGATCTAGTGTCGCTAAATTTCCCACTGCAGGAGGTGCCATATACTCATCGGTTTGGCTCCAATTAGTATGAATTAATTCTACACGTGCCTGCATCTCTTCTCTCATCTCTTCTGTGAGATTTGCATGCACGATTGCTGGCTGATCAATAAATCGATACCAATGGTAAGTCACAGTGGAGCCATCACCAAGGTCTGCATAAAACGGCCCAGCTATGGGTCCGGGATTGTTCCATGGACCATTCGGATCCTGCCAGGCACAATCGGGCTCATATGGAGTGAGATAGGTGACTTCCGGTCTAGGACTTATGGGAACATCAGTAGATATGAGATTCGTTGATGCCGGGACATCCTGTGATTCGATTGCGTGCCATTCATTGTCTGATTCCAACCTAAAATATTCTGGCAACACAAAATAGCCGTCATCTTCAGTAACTGTATTCAGATTAAACTCCCATCCCATAACATTGGAAGTCTGTTGCACATTCTGAATATAATCCATGGCAATCGCATACTCCTCTCCTCCACCAGCGATTTCCCCAACAATTGATCCGCCATTATTGTTAAACGACACATTATAAACTCCATCCTGCATCGTCTCGGATGAGACTATTTCACCACCGTTAAACCAGGCTTCCATTTGATCCCACAGTGCGGACTGAGAGTAAACAGATATCTGGCTCAATGCCATGGAACTGCTCTCGTTGCTCGATGGAAATTGGAGTTGTTCAATCTTAGCATAAGGTGTTCCTTGGTCATTTTCCGATATTAAAGCCGGAGAAACCGCATGCTCCAAGCCGTGACCAATATTTGGGTTAGAAGGACGGGTATCTAGAAACAATCCTTCAAGCGATGGATTCTCTAATACCGGTTCAGTCCAGAAGGTCGGTAAGAAAAATGTTGTTGGACCTCTAAAATTTGTGGTATTCAAAAACAAGGTCCAACATTGGTTACCAGTCTGCACATCCTGACCATTTGTTTGCTCCAACACATCCGTTAGTGGCATAGGTATGTACCCGTAGCCTAGCATTTCTCCATTAAGGCTTTGTGCCATATTCAAACCATCCGGCGACCACAAAAGGCGATTGGAGAGCTGCGCAATACCATATTTCCCTCCGGGCGTACTCCAATCGCGCTGACCATTTCCGAGCATGTTACTGCGACCTGCACCAGGACCGTTCGCCCAAGCATAAAATCCATTCGATACACCACCCATAATGAATTTTGGAATCCTGGTACCGAAACGGGTGTCTTGCCACCAGCCTAATCCACCCTCAATCGTATTGTAAAAGCCTTCCGGTTCATTCCCAGTTTGTTGTGGCGTTAACCAACAGCCGGCCAATCCCATTTGAAAGTGTTCCGGTCCAGAATATTGTTTATATATAGGCCAGGCAGCACTATACATGCTGTATCCGGAGCCGTAAGAGTCGTCCATCACCTGTTCGGTGGTAATCCATGAGAATCCGGAGCGGTTGCCATTGATAATCTGAGCGAAAGTGCAAGATGTGATGAAGGTCAGCAAAGCAACAAGGAGTACTGTAGGTTTCATTTAATGTTGTTTTATCTGGATTTTTGTGACACTAATCAAACAAGCTAGAGCAGTAAATAGAAGTTTTATAAAAATGATTTTATCGTTGAAAACATCATCATTATTACTGATAAAAACATTGGGTATTTCACAAATTTATTAGAAAAGATATTAGGGAATCCTGATATCTCATCTTTTAAAAAGTAAGCTCCTAAATACGCTAATGCCATAGTAATCAAACCTTCATTAACCTCCCCTATATCAAAAAATTCATATAAAAAAACATCAAAAAAAGTTACTATTCCAAAAAATGAATATGCGATAATTAATACTATTTCTAATCGTTTCATAACATTGATTTAAGACTCACAATTTACATCAAAATATACTATCAAATCAGGGGTTTATTAGTGAATAAATAATGCACTAGCGTTCACTAAAGGTGATTTTTTAGCAGCCAGTATGGGATCTACACACCCCTCAATAAGATCAAGCATTACGGATAGATATTAGTACTTGGTGTTCCCATTGTTGTGCCAAATGGAGGTGTTTTTTGTCATGGATAACTCTTTCGATTCTGGAATCAAGAAACAATTGCTGCGTAGCTACATTAGCTGTATGAAATTTCGACTATCTCTCCTTGTGTTCTTGGTGTTCATCGCTGGATATAGTTCTGCGCAAAACATGGCCCAAGTGGACCTCCAAGCCCTTTCAGAATTGGACGCTCTTATCGCCGAAAACGACGACCCCAAAAGCCTGATGCAAGCCGCCGGAGCTTACCCCGTAGCCGAAGTACACGGGCAAGCTACTGTGGGATTTTTGGGACGATTGACCGCCGGCGTTACGGAAGACGAATGGCGCGCTTGGGCGGCGGAAGAAGAAGCGGTGACCGCGGGGGCATGTCGACAAGGAATCGCCTCGTTTCGGGTGGATGCATACGCTCTCCATGCCTTGTGGCAAACCCCAATGGATCTTGTGGAATTGGCCTCTAGAGCGGTGCCAGATGTCAACAAAGTCCGCTATGGAACACGGGTGGACAGTGTGCATGCGGGATTCAATCTTCCGCAACCTTATCATGGCGAAGGGGTGCTCATCGGCGTGCTAGATTGGGGCTTCGATTACACGCATCCGATGTTTCGCGACACCACCCTCTCGACCTCGCGGATCCGTGCAGTTTGGGATCAATTCCGGCAAGCTGGACCAACGCCCGGTGATTATGGATACGGCACTGTGGCTGATTCCCCATTGGACATCCATTTATTGGGCAGCGACACTTCCAACGTCTATGGATATTCAACACACGGAACCCATGTGGCAGGTATTGCTGGGGGCAGTGGAGCTGGGATTGGACTGAAAGGCATGGCACCTGCAGTCGAATTCTTGTTTGCCACACTGATGGTGGATGAGGCCTCCGCGTTGGATGCTTATGATTGGATGCAAAGCGTAGCGGAAGCCGACGGAAAGCGGTTGGTCATCAACAACAGCTGGGGCTTGCCACAATGGGGAACGCCGGACGGAAGTGCTCTGAGCAACCAATTCATAGATGCTATGTCCGACGAAGGGGTCGTGTTTGTGAGTTCCAATGGCAACAACGGCAACGTAGACTTTCACCTTGACCATACCTTTGAAGCGCCGGGGGATACCATCCGCTCCCGGGTCAAGTTTTACCCACTGACTGCAAACCTCAACGCCTGGGGTCAGAATCTCACATTGTGGGGCGAGGCCGGTGAGTCATTTGAAATGGGATTCCTGCTGACCATCGGCTTATCCACGGTTGTTGGCGAAAGCCCGATGTACAGCACTTCCGACGGGCCTTTGATGCTAGACACCATTGAGGTGGTCAACAACGACACCATTATTTACGACGTTGTCTTGGAGCCGTCGCACCCGGCTAACGGCCGACCGTTCATGCAGATGCGCATCCACAAAGGGAGCGCCAACATCGCCGTTGCGATGCAAGTGACCGGTGAAAGCGGTCGTGTGCATGCCTGGAACCACACGCACTTGACCAATGATGTTGGTAACTGGGGGCAGGACTTCCAAGCCTTCCAATCGGGTTGGATTGGTGGTGATCCGTACTACGGTATTCAACAACCCGCCTGCGGCCACAGTGTTATCGCCATAGGGGCCTATGCTTCGGAATACCTAAACCCCGTTGGGACAGAGGTGGGCGGCACATTGGCCTACTTCTCCACCTACGGCCCTACTCTGGACGAACGGCTCAAACCCAATGTCTCCGCCCCGGGTGTGAGCGTCGAGTCTTCTTTGAGTTCCTTCCGAGACGGCGGGTACAGCATCACCAACAATGTTGAGTTCGATGGGACAGAATACGAATTTGCAAAGCTCTCCGGGACGAGCATGAGCAGTCCCGCTGTAACTGGCGTGGTAGCGTTGATGTTGGAAGCGAACCCCGAGCTGACTCCAGCAGACATTCGTTCCATCTTGGAATCGACAGCCCGCGAAGATGACGACACAGGAATACTGCCTGCTGCGGGAGACGACGTTTGGGGACATGGAAAGGTGACCGCTTCTCAAGCCGTTCTCGCTTCTTTAACATGGGATTCAAGTCTGGGCACTCCGGATCTGGCGGTCGAAAACCCCACTGTATACCCAAATCCTGTTCTAGAACGGCTTTGGTTTTCTGGGCTGCCTAGCGGCGAATCAACTTGGGAGGTCTTTGACATTCACGGCCGGTTGTGCCAGTCCGGACAAACCCTCCATCTCACCTCCATCGATGTTTCGGATCTTCAGCCTAGCTTGTACGTTATTCAGGTTCGAAACTCCCACTCTTCGCTCGTATTCAAGTTTCTAAAACGACTGTAATCACCTTCCTACTTTCGCCTTAGTTCCTGACTGTGTTGTAAATCCATTGTCGCCAGTTTATTAATATTAACGAATCGTGACAACTTACGTGTGAAGTAGCAATAACACGGGAAAAGAGAAGCGTTTGCTCCACCTTTCAAGGGTTGAATTAAGGGTTGTGAAGTAATCTCAAAAAATACTAAAGTGACACTAACTCTATGTAAATTGATGTAAATTGTGAGGCTCAAACCACAGACATGAGACTTCTTTTTACTTCTCTCTTTTGCTTATTTCTTTCTTTCAGTTTCTTTGGACAAAGTCCTTGCAACAATCAAACATCAGTCACACATCAAGGATATGAATATGACATTGTAGAGATTGGTGAGCAGTGTTGGTTTGCTGAGAACTGCAAATATTTACCAAGTGTTTCACCTCCAAATGAAGGAAGCAATACCGAACCGTATTATTATGTTTTCGGGTTTGAGGGCAGTAATGTTGCAGCTGCTCAGTATACTGAAAACTACGAGATATATGGAGTGCTTTACAATTGGCCTGCGGTGATGACTGAGGGCATTTGTCCCAACGGTTGGCATATCCCATCAGATGATGAGTTCACTGAGCTAACAGATTTCTTAGGCGGAGAGAGCGTAGCCGGAGGGAAAATGAAAGAAGTGGGGTATGACCACTGGGCTCAGCCCAATACAGGAGCTACCAATTCCAGTGGTTGGTCAGCATTGCCTGGCGGAAGAGGTTTTGGCACTGGTTTCTACAGCTTTGGCAACGCCGGCATCTGGTGGTCGTCATCTGAGGATGACTCCAATTTATTTCAAAAGTCATGGCGTCGTGCTCTGGAATATCAGTTCGATCAAATCTTTCGGGAAGCCAACAGTCATTCCTGGAGCATGTCTGCTCGTTGTGTCATCAACCAAATTCCAATTGTGCAAATCCCAGGATGCACAGTCCCTACTGCCTCAAATTACGACCAAGATGCAACTGAAGATGACGGCAGTTGTACATTCAGTAATTCATGTAATGTTGATGGAATAGAGGTCGTAACATCTAACTACGCGTACGCTCCCACAGATTTGTCTGTCGAAGTTGGCGCTCTTGTTACGTGGTCCAACACTAATGGTTATCATAATGTAAATGGTGACATGAACACACTAACAGGAGAGTCTTTTGGCAATCCAGAAGTGTTCTTCATTGATGCAATAAGCGGCGATGAAACTGGAGTGTGTCTAGGCTCTCACGTCTTCAACGTGGCAGGTATTTACTCTTATGATTGTTCTATCGGAAACCATGCAGAACAAGGGATGGTCGCTACGATCACAGTAGGAACAGGAGGATGTTTGGATGAAGGAGCACTGAATTACAATGAAGCGGCAGAATTCGATGATAGTTCTTGTGAATACACAATAAATGGCTGCACAAATGAACTAGCCTGCAATTACAACCCTGACGCAACAGATGATGATGGGACTTGTATCATTGATATCGATTGCTCAGGAATATGTGGTGGAAACTCTTTCATAGATGATTGTGGAGAATGTAATGCAACTTCGGTTGTATCAGCTGGATTATCATATCCTGTTTCAATGACTTCTTCCTGTGGGAGTTATCCTATAAGCCCGATGTATGTAATTTCTGTAACCGCTGTAATAGGAGCGTCATCCTCATCCTCATCAAATGTTTGGATTTATCTACAAGACTCGACTCCGCTGAATTTAGGAAGCGTAAGTGCAACTCCATATAATTTTGAGATTACCACTGTTACTGTGAACTTTGAAACGCCCATTTATGTGAGTCAACTTCAACTATGTTCTTGGTGGAATCCCGCATCGTTAATTTCCTTAGAATTAACTGGAGCAGAGGGTTGTGTGATTGAACCTGGTTGCACAGACATGCAAGCGTGTAATTATAATCAAGGAGCAAACTTGAATGATGATTCATGCGTGTATGATGGTGATGACTGTGATGATGGAAGTGAGTTCACAGAAAATGATACCTATACAACAGATTGTGAATGCTTAGGTAATGAGATTGAAACATGTGAGGATGGAATTCAAAAT
>Ga0315320_10005876_pt1 | contig 10017 bp, 3 predicted proteins | sample M140m21515metaG_FD_203458 | JGI IMG/M metagenome (GOLD analysis project Ga0315320, IMG submission 203458) | Ammonia-oxidizing marine archaeal communities from Monterey Bay, California, United States - M1 40m 21515 | ecosystem: Environmental > Aquatic > Marine > Coastal | place: USA: California...
GATCGTTTGCGGATGTATCCAGGTATTGTAACTCGGGGGCAAGGACCAAATGCCCAAGTTTTTATTCGTGGAATTTCAGCGATTAACACCCCGAAAGAGGTTCTTTTTATTGTGAATGGAACTCAAGTAGGAACGTATTCTAGAGCAGTTTTTTTGTTGAATCCAGTCGAAATTACAAGCATCAGCCTTTTAAAAAAAGCCACTGAAATAGCTTCCTATGGATTTCCTGGTTCTGGGGGTGTGGTATTAATTTCCACTCAACAATAACAAATTTATTTTGCTGAAATCTGGTAAGAATCACCGTCGTTTACAATTATGATGTAATCACCAGTAGGTAGTTGATAGATATGTTTACCAACTGTACCTATAGGAAGAGGGAAGGGCTCAAATGATTCATATTGCCCAGACATAGGATCAAAACCTTTTAGGATACCTCCAGGGTTAGCTAAGTTATTTCCAAGTTCAACAACCCAAGTTTTTGAGTTACCTACAAAAGCTATAGTACCATTCGAATCGTTGATGCTAATTCCTTCAATAGTGCTTTGTTGAGCGATATCTGGGAGGGGGTGAGAACTAAAACTTTTACCTTCTTGATTTAGAAATACCATTGAACGAAGCTCATTTAGCTGTTTAATTTGAAGAATATTTTCTTCACTTTTTCCAAGCAGTGACTTAATATCTGAGACCTTAGCAAAATCATGATATTTTGTAAAACGTTTTTTCACCATAGGTAATTGTGAAGCTAACTTATCTTTTCCAGCAAAAGGAATTTCACGCTCACCAAAGGGATAAAAAATTATAGGATCTGCTTGTTGATTTTCATCAAAATCATCGAGATAAAGTTTCACTGGGCGCTCTTTTGTAGGATGCCATTTGGAATTAACGCCTGAATTACCAGCAATAATGTCAGGAAGTCCATTGTCATCAAAGTCATGTATTTCAACAGTATTCCAAAGCCCTGAAGTATTGGCTAAACCGTAGTCTAAAGTTTTATTTTCAAAAGATTTACCTTGATTGTTTATTAAAACAGTGATCGGCATCCAATCACCTACCAATACTAAGTCTAAAAAATCATCTCCGTTAAGATCTACCCATTGTGCATCACTAATCATTCCCCATTGTTTTCGATCTAGCATTTTCATTTCTAGGCCGTCTTTATTCTGAACAATAAAGCTATTCGGTGTAAGTCCATATGCTCCTGTAATATTTCTACTTCCAATAAAATAATCAGGAAAACCATCGTTGTCAAAATCGGCAATAGCTACTGTTCCTGTGTTGGTCTGCGGGAGTTGGATGGGAGCTCTTTTAAAAACCCCTCTTCCATCGTTTACATAAATCCGGTCTTCAAGACTTGGATTTGGTGAAACTTCTTGATTTCCGCCACTACCGATAAAAAGGTCAAGATCGCCATCTCGATCAATATCTAAAGTTGAAACTGCAACATCTTCGAAGCCTCTGTCCCGTTCAAAATCAGAGATAAACTTAGTATAAAACTCACCTTTTGTTGTTCCAAATAATACTTGTGCAGGTTGTTCTCTGCCGCCCCCTATAAAAAAATCTTTAATCCCATCTTGATTAAAATCCTCATAGGCTGTTGCTGGTCCTTCTTGCGATAATCGTTCAGGAATTAAAGTTTCTTTGTCTTCATCGTAATACGTATTTTCGATATGTCGAAAAGGAAAATTTTTAAGTACGAAGCGATTTTCAGGTTGATTTATAGTTGAATTCCTAATCGTATCTGTGGGGCTTAGGTTTAGATGAGCTCCCTCTTGAACTGAAGTAACTATTGAATTAGTCCCATGTGGCCAGAAGACCTGTATTGAATCTAATTTTTCTCCTTGAGGAACAGTAATATTAATTTTATGAGAAGAGGTAGACTGAAACCCTCTTAGTGATTGATATTCTCTGACAAAACGTTTTCCTCCAGCAAAGTAGTGTATACGAGTTCCCAATAATTGTGGATAATCCTTAGTCGGAACGAGTTGAAGCTGAACCGTATTATTAGATAAACTGTTGTTTTTAAGTATCTGTGCAGAAGCATTGACATTATTGAAAATAAGATCTAAATCCCCATCATTATCAAGATCGCTGTAAGCAGCACCAGTCGTATAGCTGGGAGAACCAATGGCTGAATTTTCCACAGCTTCAAAATCCAGATCTCCTTTATTTTTAATTAATAGATTTGGTATTTTAAGTGTAGGCATTTCTTCAATAATTCTTTTTCGAAGTTGCTCTTTTTTTGAGTTTTCAAATGCACTAAAATTTGTGTTGCTCAAATAGTTGATATAATCCAAATCATTGGGTCTTTTTACAATGCCATTAGGAATAAAGATATCGTTCCACCCATCGTTATCAAAATCAGCGAGAAGGACACCCCAACTCCAATCAGTAGCATAGGTTTGTGTCATTAAGGCAACATCCGCATAAGTGTGGTTTCCTCTGTTTAGTTGTAAATGATTCCGTGCAAATTGGCTATTAAACCCATAGTTTGCTTTTATTCGTGCTACTTTATCGGAGTCTTCACCTCCAGATTTTAATAATACAGTAGGATCGAAAGGAAGCATATCGGTAGTGAACACATCTAAATTCCCATCATTATTAAGATCAGCGATATCAATTCCCATTGTGAATCTTGAGGTATGATTCATAGATGCCTTGATGGATTCTGTAAAACTACCATCCTTATTGTTTAGGTAGAGATAATCATTTTCATGAAAATCGTTCCCGACATATAAATCAGGCCACCCATCGTGATTAAAATCTGAAACTCCAATAGCAAGACCATATCCCAAGGGGCTACTATAAATTTGTGATGATTTCGTTTTATCGACAAAACGACCGTTTTCGTTTATTTGATTTTCATAAAAACGGTCTCCAGCGAGAGGGTCTTGATCAGTCCTATTTTTTACAGTACCATAACTTCTAACAGAATGAATGTTATGATTTAACAAATAAAAATCCAAATCCCCATCTTTATCGTAATCTAGAAAGGCTGCTTGAGTTGAAAACCCAGAGAAAGCAACACCTAATTTTTCTGCAGATTCGGTAAAGGTCAAATCACCGTTGTTTATGTAAAGTTGATTTTGAGCTTTAAGAGAGTTGAAAGCACCAACTTTGCAAACATAAATATCCAAATATCCGTCATTGTTGACATCCTGCATACTTACTCCAGTTGACCAAGACTCGGTTTGATCAATTCCTGCGGCAGAGGAAATATCTTTAAATTTTAAATTTCCCTCATTTAAGTATAATCTATCAGGTAACTGATTTGCAGAAAAATAGAGATCCTCTAAACCATCGTTATTTAGATCTCCTACAGCTACTCCACCCCCATTATAATAATATAAGTACTCGATGATATTTAGGTCAGGTTGTTCTTTTAGAGTGTTCTTAAAATGTATTCCTGATTGTTCGGGTGACAAAATAGTCATCGAAAAATGGGGATTTTCGATTATTGTAGATACATTTTTCTGACAGCCAATGATTCCAGTCATCAGTACTCCAAAGAATACTTTATTTAATTTCATTGTGTTGAATTTAAGACGGCTATGCTATCATTTGAGCGAAAAACAAAAACCTTATTGTCGATACGTTTGATGTCTCGGATTTCTCCTTTTACATAAAAATCATTTACTCTGGAACTTGCGTAAAATTTTCCATTCCTATTTTCTAAATACACTCCATGGCTTGCATCATAGATACCAACCTCAGGTTTAGCTCTGTAAAGATTACCACCCAAGATTAAATCTGGGTCTCCATCTTTGTCAAAATCTCCGTGTTCTATGGCATAAATGGGTGTGAGTTGTGCCTCTTGTGGGAGAACTTGAGCCTTAAAATTAAAGTTTCCTTCATTGATAAAGACCATTGATTCTAGGGTGTTTGCCTCTAGTACCCGAACTCCTTCCATCTCTTCAACAGTAAAAATTTGATTGATGTCGGCATTTTTAAAAGATTGATAGTCAGGAAATTTTTTCTTTAAGCTTTTAATTTGGTCAATCAATGTGTGGCGAAGTGCGTAGGGCATATCTCGAGCCTCCTCGTTTGAGAAAGTCAGAATACCCTCTATGGAACTGTTTTGATCAAAATCATTAAGGTAGAGTTTGATTAGATGCTCTGGAGAGGCTTTAAATCTTGAATTGATTCCGTGATTACCTCCGATTAGATCTAGATCACCGTCCTGATCTACATCTACAGTGTGGAGAGTATTCCACCAACCTTTATAATTCGTAAGGGGGTGGTCTTTAATTGGAGCAAATTTACCTTCAGAATTTTCAAACACCTCTAGTCCCATAAACTCACCAGCTATAATTAAATCTTCATCTCCATCTTGATCCCAATCATTAAATACCGCATCAGTAATCATTCCTAATTGATATAAAAAGGGAGCTTTTTCAGAAGTTATTTCTTTAAACTTACCGGTTCCATCATTTTCTAGAAGATATCCTGATCCAGCTTGTCCATAAGCTCCAATCTTAATGCGTTCTCCAATAAAAAGATCTTGGTCACCATCAGCATCAATATCAGCAGCTTTTACGACTCCTGTGCTAATGCGTAATCCTTCTTTAGGAAATTTTTGATCTGACATTTCAAAAGTCCCATCTCCTTGATTAAAGAAAAGACGGTCGTAAAGAAAATCAGAAAAAGTACTAAGCTCCACACTTCCAGAAGCTAAATACAGATCAAGATCACCATCACTATCTGCATCAAAAATTATAGATTCAGTATGTTCTGCTCTTGCCTGTTTTTCAAAGATATCTTGAGCTAAGGCATCAAAACTTCCGTTTTTATTCTGAATAAAAAGTGTTGTAGGCTCATTTTTAGGCCCAGGGATCACGAGATCTTCTAGTCCGTCTCCATTTAAGTCACCTACACTTCCTACAGGCCCTTCACCACTGCACATATGGTACGTTAATCGTTCCCGATGAAAATCTACAAAATTCGCCTCTTTGTGAACATAGGGGAGTAGATCATTAGTTGAGTTGGTAAACAGCGGAAGTTCATCTTTTGGTTGGGGATCATTTTCTGATAGACCATTAGTTTCTTCTACAGTAAGACTTTGATTTAGACTTAAGTTTGGGATGAAGCTTTTTTTACCAGAAGCCCAACTAATATCTAAAGAAGCTGAGGTGTTGTTTCCCAAGCCAATAGTAATTCTTGGGTCTACACTAGACTGAAAGCCTCTAGCAGGTTGTAGCTCATAATACAAAGTGTCTTTTGTGGTGTAAACCTTAACCTGTGCACCTATTGCTTGAGTATTTTTCCCTTCTCCTTTAAGAGTAAGTTGGAGATAGTTAGCCTTCTCTTTGGGTAAATTATTTTTATAAAGAAAGGATTCCATGTTGACGTTGTTCACGATCAAATCTAAATCGCCATCATTGTCTAGGTCTGCATAAGCTGATCCATTTGAAAAGCTTGGAGTGTCGAGTCCCAAATCGGATGTTTTCTTAAAACGAGTTTCTCCTAGATTTAAAAATCCACTGTTGGGAACCTTCTCCGAGGGAATGATGTCAATCAATTTTTTATAATCCACCTTGTTTTTTTGAACAATTGAACTTACCACTTCTTTACTCGAAATATATTGGAGATAATCCTGATCAGTAAGGTCTTTAAAGATTCCATTTGAAACAAAAAGATCTTTTAATCCATCATTGTCCATATCAAAAAATAAGGCACCCCAACTCCAATCTGTAGCCTCTACACCTGCAAGTCTTCCAACCTCGCTAAAACTCGCGTTGTCATTATTTCGGTGAAGCATATTTCGAGTAAACTGATGATGGTAGGTGTTTTTTACATTGTACTGATATCGATTCCAATCTTCAAAGGTGGTTACTGATTTTAAACGTTGATAATCGGAGGGAAGCATCTCGGTGACGAAAATATCGTTATCTCCGTCATTGTCAATATCCGCCATATCAGCACCCATAGAAGCTCCACTGATTGATTTGATTTGTTCGGTCAATACTTCCTTAAAGCTTCCATTTTGTTGATTCAGATACAGATAATCCCTTTCAAAAAAGTCATTAGAAATAAAAATGTCTTCCCATTGGTCACCATTTAAGTCACCAACAGTGACTCCTAAGCCAAAGCCAATAACACTTCCGTAAATCCCAGCCTGTTCACTTACATCAACAAAAAAGCCATTGTCATTACGCATTAATTTATCTCCCCCTAAAGCATCTCGTTTTGGACGTTCTTCTCTTCTCAGATCAAAACTCCCTATAGCCTGGTAAGAATTATTTAACAGATAAACGTCTAAATCGCCATCCTTATCGTAATCAAAAAATACGGAATGAGTAGAAAACCCCTTATCATCTAGTCCATAAGTACTAGCATCTTCTTTAAACGTACCGTCTTGATTATTGACAAATAATTCATTCTGTTTGTTGTCACCATCCACATCTCCAGAATTACACACATAAATATCGAGCCATCCATCGGCATTGATATCTACCATAGTCACCCCTGTAGCCCAAGCTTTTTCACCTTGTACACCAGCTTGTTTCGTAATTCTTTTAAATTTAAAATCTCCTTGATTAAGATACAATTCATTTGACTTTTGATTTGCAGTAAAATAGAGATCAACTAGGCCATCATTATTTATATCTCCAACAGCAATTCCACCCCCATTATAAAAATTCCTGTATTTGTATACATTAAAATCGTCAGTATAGCTAAGATCATTTGAAAAAGAAATTCCACTTTGTTCGGAAGAAATTAGCTGAAATTGCGTTTCTAATTCCCCATTACTACAAGAAGTAACTACAAGTAGGATTATAAAATAAACAATGCTGTTTGCCAAAAAAAGGGGTTTAATTGTCTTCATTCAAATCGTCTATTTTCACTGCTACATCTTGGGAATTTTCTACATATACACGAAATCTTCGATCTCCATCTACTTTCACATGCATACTTGGTATGGAGTCGCTTCCAGTCTCTACTTCAAAAAAAGGATTCCCAGGGAACCATAATTCTAAGGAATCGAGAATTCTTGGAAGTAAACTTTGAGCTTGATAGGACTCATTCCACGGTGTCCAAAGTAAATGATAAAATTTAACATCAAGCATTTTTAATTTTTTTGAAGTATTGAATTTTCCTGCAAATTCTAATGCAAAGTCATTTCTCTTTTTTTCTATTTTAGAATCTGAAAAAACTTTCTTCATATAAAAATAAGACCTCCCTTGAACCACTTTTCTACTATTGTTTAGATTCCAACTTTTTTTATGGTAAATATCCTTTGATTCACCTAAGCGTAAATTAAAAAAAACAGAATCTACTTTTTGATTTTTTTGGAGTTCTCTCTTGACTAAAGTTTCATATTCAGAAGAACAACCAGAAATAAATAAAATTAATATCGAAAGCTTGAAAAAAATACTGCGCATGGTTTTCATTCTTTATTTTTTTGGTTTTTAACAAGCTGAAGAAGTTTTCCTGCTTGATTATTTACCCCAATAAGTAATTGTTTGTCAGTTTGTAAATTTACGATTTCCAATTGTCTTATTTGACCGTTTATTCCTAATATTTCTGGCTCTTCAAACTCAATTTTATCTTCTGAGAAACTATAGTTTAACGCCCATCCTTTTGAAGCATCGTATCGACCAAATTGCGGCTTTACTAGATAGTGATTCCCTCCCAAATAAAAAGTGCCTTCAGTAGAGGTGTTGTCTTCTGTATGGTGTGTTAGAGCATACATAGGGGCATATTGTAGTTCTTGAGGCATCTGCTGACGATCAAACCTCCCCTCAGGTTGACTCAAGAAAAGTGAAGTTTCTAAAATATGCAGTTCACTGACATAACTTTCATTGAGTTGTGTGGCAGAAAATAAATCTTGTATCCTAGCGTTTGCGTAATTTTCATACTTAACGATTTTTTTCTTTAAATAAGGCAGTTGTGAAATCAGTTCATCTTTATCTACTATGGGATAATAATCTTGATTGATATACTGACAGATTATTTGCTCTTCAGTTCCGTTATTATCAAAATCATTGAGATAGAATTTCATTCCTTTTTTAAAGAAAGTATTTTTCCCTAAATTTCCAGCAAGGATATCAGGAGTATTGTCTTTGTTGATATCCTTGACAAGTAGGGTATTCCACAAACCATGAGTTTGGGTTAATCCATATTGATTAGTTTGATTTGAAAAAGAACCATTAGAATTAATCCAAATACTAATTGGCATCCATTCACCACAAGCGACAAGATCTACCCACCCATCTTGATTAATATCGGAAACAGCAAGATCTGTAATCATTCCAGCTTCTTTAAAATCAGAAACTAATTTTTCAGTGAACATCCCCTGTCCTTGATTTAGAAATAAATGAATCGAAGCTTTTTTACCATAGGTTTTTAAATCAAATCGCTCCCCTATGACTAAGTCTATAGTTCCATCGTGGTTAAAGTCACCGATTCCTACTGATGAGGATGAAAAATGGGTTGTAAATGAAAAAGCATCTTTCTTTATTTTAAAATTATTATTCCCCGTATTTTCATAATACCGGTCGTCTAAATCAGATGAAAATTTTGAAAATGATTTTCCTCCACTTGTCACAATCAAATCAAGATCTCCATCTTGATCTCCATCAAAAAAAACCGCATCGGTATCTTCAGACCGATTACTTATTTCAAAAGGTGTTTGAATTTTTTCAAAGTCATCGCCATGAGAAAGAAACAATGCTCCTGTTTGATTTTTTCCTCCTCCTATGTAGAAATCGGTAATTCCATCTTTATTTAAATCAGCTGTTGCAAGTGCAGGTCCATCATTATGATTCATCTGGGGAATTAGTCTTTCTCTATTGAATTCACTCCAATTATTTTCCTTGTGTTCAAAGGCAATTGAAATACTTTTTGGAAGATTTTTTGTGGTTTTTTCAACCTGAGATTCAGTTAGAGAAGTGGTATTTTTTTGACGAATTGTGTGTTGGAAGTTAGATTTAAGATCATAAAATAGTTCTTCACTTCCATTAGGCCATAGTATTTTAAGGCTATCTACTTGTTTTGAGTTTCCTAGACCAAAATGAAGTGAATTTGCCACTGAAGATTGGAATCCTCTTGAGGGGAATTGTTCTTTCATTTGTTGTTTGCCCTTGTCGTAATAGATAATTGCCTTTGCACCAACAGCAAAGGTATTTTTGGAGTCAGTTTTTAAACGTAAACTCAAGCTTCTTGCCTTTAACGTATCAGTTTTATTTTCATAAAAAAAGCTTGGCATATTGACATTGTTTACGATCAAATCCAGATCCCCGTCATTATCTAGATCTCCGTAGGCATTTCCATTACTAAAACTGGGGATTGCCAATCCCCATTCTTTTGTTTTATCTTCAAATTTAAATTCTCCTAAATTTTCAAAAGCGTTATTAGGAACGGCTTCAGAAGGCATAATATCGATTAGCTTTTCTATTGCATTTTCTCTATTATTCAATAGCATTTGAACTTGTGTTTCATTGGCCATATAGGCTAGATAATCTCGATCTAGTAAGTCTTTATAGATCCCATTGGCAACAAAAATATCATTTAGACCATCATTATTCATGTCAAACAAAAGGGAGGCCCAACTCCATTCGGTTGCTGCGACACCAGAATATCTACTGATTTCTAAAAATTGATTATTCCCAATATTTCGTTGCAAGGAATTACGTGGAAATTGATGAAAATATCCCTTTTTATCCATAAGGTTATATTTATCCCAAGAGTCGTACTTTGCTTTAAGTTTTTGCCTTTTAAGAGTAGCTGGAAGCATCTCTGTAACAAAAAGATCAGGTTTCAAATCATTGTTAAGGTCAGCGGCATCTGCGCCCATAGCCCCCATAGATATTGATTGAAATTGAGACTCTAAAGATTCTTCAAAACTATTTTTGTTGTTGAGATACAAATAGTCACGTTCAAAAAAATCATTGGAAATATACAAGTCTGGAAGTCTGTCATTATTAAAGTCACTGAGCGTTATCCCTAAACCAAAACCTATAGTACTGGTTAATATCCCTTTTACAGTACTTACATCTATAAATACGCCATTTTGATTTT
>Ga0315320_10005877_pt1 | contig 10017 bp, 7 predicted proteins | sample M140m21515metaG_FD_203458 | JGI IMG/M metagenome (GOLD analysis project Ga0315320, IMG submission 203458) | Ammonia-oxidizing marine archaeal communities from Monterey Bay, California, United States - M1 40m 21515 | ecosystem: Environmental > Aquatic > Marine > Coastal | place: USA: California...
TACAAGACCATGGCTTGTCACGAGCTCCATCACGCCGTCCAGTACAGCTATGGTTTTGCACATGAGTTCTGGTGGTGGGAAGCCACCGCGACCTGGGTAGAGGATCTCGTCTACCCGTCGCTGAATGACTGGGCGACGGCAATATATATGTTTGCGCAGACCCCGAACCTGGGAATGAACTCATTCAAGGGGAACTCCAACGATCAAGATCTGTTCTGGCACACCTACGGCATGGGTGTCTGGGGCATGTTCCTCGACCAGCATGTCGGCGGCAATGAGCTGGTGCGTGCGACATGGGAAGAGACGCTCGGGATGAGCTGTCAGTACTGTGCGTGGATGCCCGATGTCATCGATGACCTCGGCTATGACTTTGACGAGCTGATGGGTGAGTTCATGGCTCATACATCAGTCATGAACTACCGCGACCGGATGTTCTTCACTGATGCGGCACGGTCTGAGACAGTGCGATCGTTGCCCAATGACGGGGAGTCAAACAGAGACGAGCCTCAGAGCTTGGGGATGAACATCATCGAGTTTGATGCTGATGAGGGTCGCTCAGGAAAGTACCTCGAGGTCTCTTTTGATGGATCCAACAGCGCTGATCGATGGAATGCGGTCCTCTCTGTTGGTGAGAACACACTCGAGCACTACACGATCTTCGACCTCGACAGCAACGGAACTGGGGTGGCCACGGTGCCCTTCGACGGCAGCGCCACAGCCCACTTGATTGTCTCGCCTGTCGATGAAGATGCGCAGGGCTACAACTACAACTGGAACAGTGGAACCGAGTTTAGTTACAGCTGGAGTGCACAGCTGGTCGATGAGTCCAGCGGCGGCTCAGGCGGCTCAGGTGGCTCAGGCGGTTCTTCTGGCTCTGGAGATGACACAGGATCTGACGGTGCGCTCAGCTACTCGCCGCCTGTTGCTGTGATGCCAGAGGATGACAAGGGTGGCTGCAGCTGCAGCGCAGCGCCAAGCTCAGGGCAGGGCTGGATTGGCTTGATGCTCCTGGGGCTGGTCGGTCTGCGCCGTCGCATGACGGACTGAGCAGCAAAGAACGCTTGAGCTATCGGTTCACCACGTGGATGGCCTGGCCCAGTGCCGCCTTGGCGGCCTCCATGACGCCCTCACCCAGAGTGGGGTGGGGATGAATCGTGAGTCCAATGTCCATGGCCTCGGCGTCCATCTCGACGGCGAGGGCACACTCTGAGATGAGATCAGAGGCATGCGGGCCACAGATGGCGACACCGAGGACACGGTCGTCTTCAGCGTCGAGTACGACCTTGAAGAAGCCGTCTGTGTCGTTGGTGGTGAGGGCACGGCCGAGAGCAGCAAATGGCATCTTGCCGATCTTGACCTCGTAGCCCTCAGCCTTCGCCTCGTGCTCCATCATTCCTGCTGTCGCGATCTCAGGATCGGTGAAGACCACCGCGGGGACGGTCTTCGCGTCGTTGTGGGCGTTGTGGCCGGCGATAACCTCGGCAGCGATCTCGCCGTCATGGGAGGCCTTGTGCGCGAGCATGAGCCCCTTTGCTGCGTCCCCGATGGCGTAGACGCCAGGGACATTGGTCTTGAGCTGGGAGTCGACGACGATCTGCCCGCCCGGACCGATCTCGACTCCGGTGGCCTCGAGGCCCTCTGTGTTGGGTCGGCGTCCGACTGTCACGAGGATGGCATCTGCAGGGATCTCGACTGGACCCTTCGGCCCTTCGACCTTCACGATGGCGCCGTCCTCACCTTCTTCCCAGCCCTTGGCTGCAGTGTTGCGATGGACGGTGATGCCGCTCTTCTTCAGCTTACGGCTGAGGAGCTTCACGACGTCTTTGTCGAAGCCAGGCATGATGTCATCTGCCATCTCGACGACGGTGACCTCTGAGCCCACCTTCCTGAGCATCTGTCCCAGCTCGAGTCCGATGTAGCCTCCGCCGATGACGACCACACGCTTGGGTACTTCACTCAGAGCCAGAGCCTTGGTGGAGTCGCAGATGCGTGCGTCAGCGTAGGAGAAGCCAGGGATCTCAATGGGGCGTGAACCTGTGGCGATCACGAGGTTCTCACACTCAACCTTGACCTTGCCGTCTGCAGTGTCGACCTCGAGTGTCTTGGGTCCGGTGAAGGTCGCCGTGCCCTTCAAGGTCTGTACCTTGTTGGACTTGAGCAGGTGAGCCACGCCACCGGTGAGCTTGTCGACAATGCCTTGCTTCCAGCTCTGGAGCTTGACCATGTCGATGCTGGGCTCGCCCACGGTGATTCCCATGGTGTCAGCCTTGCGGATCTCATCCATGCGCTTGCCGGCGGTGATCAGCGCCTTGGATGGAATGCAGCCCACATTGAGGCACACGCCGCCCCAGTTGTCCTTCTCGATACACAGGGTCTCGATCCCGAGCTGTCCGAGGCGAATCGCACATGGGTAGCCACCAGGCCCAGCGCCCACGACAACGGTGTTTGTCTTCAGTGTCTTCATTTTCAAAGCTCCAACAGGACTTGTATCAAAGTGGGTGTGGCCGCCTTGCGAGCTTTGCTCACTGCGGTCTTGATGTCTGAGGCCTTGGCCGACACTTCTGTAGTGGTCAGACCATGGCTCTTCGCGAGTTCGAGTGGTGATGCTGCAGTCTGTCGACCGACAGGAGCGTCATCCTTGATGGGTGTGATGGACACCAGGAAGATGACGGGGGCGCCTGTCAGGGTCGCTGCATTCAGGGCTTCATGGAAGGCGCCACTGGCTGTAGACGCGGAGCCCAAAAAGCACAGGACTGGAGCATTTGAGCCGAGCGCTAAGCCCACGGCGTGGAGGGCACGGTTTCCGGGAGCATCAGAGACGGGTGCCACCTTGTAGGGGCGTGCGCCGGCATTACCGTTCACCAGGCGCTCTGCAGTCGCTCCGCGGAGGACTGCACCGATGCGCTCTCGGGAGCCGCAGACAATCCAGTCGCTCTTCTTCATTCCATTGAAGCCGCCGTCGACCACAGGGGCGAGCGGACCCAGAGGAATCGCGTGGGTGGGTGAGCACAGGGCCGATAGCTCGGCCTCTGCAGCGTGCAGCGCCTTACTCACAGGCCCTCCACCAAGAGCACTTCTGGTGTCTCAAGGACGCTCTTGAGTGCCGCGACAAATCGGGCAGCGACGGCGCCGTCGAGGACGCGATGGTCGAAGGAAGGAGAGAGATACATCATCTTCCGAGCGACGATTTCACCATCGATAACCATCGGGCGATCATGAATCTGGTTCACGCCGAGGATGGCGACCTCTGGATGGTTGATGATCGGTGTCGCAAACCGTCCGCCGATGTTGCCTACGCTCGTGATGGTGAAGGTCCCGCCTCGGAAGTCATCGATGCTTGCGGTGCCGTTTCGGGTTCGCTCAGTGATCTCGACGACCTCATGAGCCAGCTGCATGAGGCTCTTGGACTCGACGTTCTTTATTACCGGAACATACAGGCCCTGTGGCGTATCCGTGGCGATGCCGATGTTGACCTCTCCGCGAACGTTCAGGGTGAAGGAGTCCTCATCCATATTGGCGTTCACTGTTGGGAATTCCCTGAACACCCGAACCAATGCCTTCATGATGAAGGGGAGGTATGAGAGGCTGATTCCCTTGTCTCTGGCTGCACCCTTGAGTGCACCCCTGAGCCCGACCAGCCGAGTGGCATCGACCTCTTCGACGTAGGTGAAGTGAGGAATCGTCCGATAGGACTCGACCATCTTCTCTGCGATCTTGCGACGCAGTCCGATGATCTTCACGGCCTCGTCCGCGCGGGGGTATCCGGGAGAGTCGACGGCGCTGAACTCGAGTGCTGCTGGTGCACGAATGGCGCCAGTCAGGTGACTGTCGATGTCGCCCTTGGTGACGCGTCCGTCCTTGCCTGAGCCTGCTACTGCGTTGATATCCAGGCCGTGCTCGCGTGCGTAGGAGCGGACTGCTGGTGTGGCCAGAGTCTTGCCGCTCACGGCAGGTGCAGCGGTCTGTACAGGCGCGGCCTTTGGTGCAGCCTTCGGTGCAGGAGCCTTCGGTGCTGGCTTTGGTGCAGCAGCCTTCGGTGCGGCGGCCTTTGGTGCGGCGGCCTTTGGTGCAGGCTTTGGTGCAGCAGCCTTTGCCGCGGGCTTCGCATCGCCAGCCGTGGCGGTGTCATCGATGTCCACGAGTGCGGTGTGCACAGCGACAATGTCACCTGGCTCACCATGGAAAGCCTTGACGACTCCGGCCTTGGGAGAGCTAATCTCTACATTGGCCTTGTCAGTCATGACCTCGCACAGGGGCTGATCGACGTCGACGAATTCGCCGATACCAGCAAGCCACTGGACGATCTCGCCCTCGACGACACCCTCGCCAATCTCTGGAAGTTCAAACACGTACATCGGGTTTAGCCTCTCTCAGTAAAGGACGGCCGCACGGGCCGTAGAAGTAATGGTGCTGGTGGTTGCCAGCGCAGGGGGACTCTCGAGCCGGGTGAAGGATGCTTCCGTTGCCAGCTGCAACATCTCCGCTCCTCCATCCACAAGGACCAAGCGCCCAGTCTTATTTACAGATGCTGAGAGGGTCTCAGTATCGAGTGGAGCCAGGCTCCTTAGATCGATGATCTCCGCGGAGATGCCCTCGCTAAAGAGTGTGCTCGCCGCCTTTGTCGCGGCCTCGACGCCGGGGCCCCAGGCTGCGATCGTGACGTGGTCACCCGCATCTACCACCCTGGCTCGGCCCAGACGGGGATCGCCAGCTGCGCCTCCGGACTCTGCGAGTACGACGATGGGCTCCAGCAATACGGTCACGCCACCATCAGCGAGTGCTGCACTCAGCAGTGCCGCAGCATCAGCGGCACTGGACGGGCTGGCGACATTGATGTGGTTCAACCCTTGGAGAATGGCGGCTGGGTTGGGGCTGTCGGGTGTGAGCGGTACACGCAGGACGAGCGTTGATCTGAATTCACCGGAGAGTGCGGCGGCCTCTTGTCCGAGTTGCTGGAGTGCGCCCCAGAGGGCCTCAGTACCGCTGAGCTCGACCACAGGTTTGCATCCAGCCAGCGCCAGACCAATGGCCACACCCACGAGGGTGGCGTCCGCAGCGGGCAGCAGGTGGCAGCGCTCTGGATGTGCACTCAGCAAGGGGGCTGCAGCACCGCTCAGGGGGAGGGCCTCACCGAGGAGGTGCACAGCGCTGTTGCTGGCCATTTCTTTGGCCAAGACGCTCCCGATGGCATCGATACCGTTCATCCTTGTGCATCCTGTGCTGAGTCGTTTTCTTGAATGTGCTGGCGAATGAAGAATTCACCGGCCTTGTAAGAGCTTCGAACCAAAGGTCCGGAGGCGACGTAGCGGAATCCGAGCCCTTCGCCCAACTCACGGTAGAGATCAAATTGCTCAGGTGGAATGAAGTCTTCCACTTTGAGGTGCTTGTTGCTGGGTTTTAGGTACTGACCGAGTGTCAGGAAGTCAGTTCCAACCGCGCGAAGATCGGCCATGGTGGCGATGACCTCAGCCTCGGTCTCACCCAGTCCGACCATGATGCTCGACTTGGTGTAGCGCTCTGGATCGGCATCCTTGATGGCTTGCAGCACCCCCAAGCTCTGTTTGTAGCCTGCGCGTGGATCGCGGACGGTCGGTGTGAGGCGCTCGACGGTCTCGATGTTGTGTGCAATCACGTTCGGCCGCTCGTCGACGACGTGCTGAATGAGCGGGACATGACCCTGGAAGTCAGGAATCAAGACCTCGACCATGGTGTCAGGGCTGGCCTGACGGATCTCTCGAATGCAGGCCGCGAAGTGTCCAGCGCCCTGGTCATCCAAGTCATCTCTGTTCACACTGGTGACGACAACGTAGTCGAGGCCCATCGCCGAGATTGTCCTGGCAAGCTTTGCAGGCTCTTGTGTGTCGAGCGGCGGACCGACGCGCTTTGTGTTTACGGCGCAGAAGCGACAGCCGCGGGTACAGATGTCGCTCATGACCATAAATGTGGCTGTGCCGCTGCTCCAGCACTCACCGATGTTGGGGCAGTGAGCCTCTTCACAGACGGTGTGCAGCCCAAGCTCTCGCGCTTGGTGCTTGATCCAGGTGTACCGCTCGCCACCTGGTGCCCGCACTTTCAGCCAAGATGGCTTGCTACTGTGCATTCGACCCTTCCGACATGGGTGCGTTTCCTAACCCAAGGAGCGCACCAGATCGACTTTTTCAGCCCTGGGGAGTGGGGAGTGCTGGGCTGGGCTGCTGATCGGGTGCTGGCAGGGTCGGTGTTCGTGGGGTCTTTGTTGATTGTCTCCCCCCCCTATCCAAGCCTCTCTGAGGGGGTCTGGACTCAAGTGTGCAGCCCGGTGACTGCTGCTCCAGCCACGTTCTTCGCTCGTCGTTTGCATACAGGGCCAACCACTCACAGACGGTCTGCGAGTCAGTCCAGTCAGTAAAGTCAGCGGCATGATCGATAAAGATAGGATTGACTGCCCAGCCGGTCTCTGTCTTGGACATTCCGCGATCGGAGTTGATGAACTTACGTGCGGCGCGCTTGAGTTCGCGTTGGAGGCCTTTCTGCTTCCACCACTGGAGCTTCGGAGCGTCCTGGGTTCCATCGTACAGCGCAACCCACAACAGGGGCTCCATATAACGATTGACCGTGTCATGAGAGGCCAGATGGTTCAGGCTGGTCCACTCTTTGTCGACCATGTAGCGGGTACCCCATCGAAGGCCCGCTCCAGGCCAGCGGTACAGGTTGACTGCGACGTTGTCAGGTGTGTCGGGGAGGTCGTGTCTGAGGAGACTGTGGAGGACAGCAGCATTGTGAACGTTGATGAGGAATGCGAGTCGTCTGTCTTCTTTAGACTCTCCCCAAGAGTTGGTGTGCTGGCCGTGAATGCTCGCCCAGCCCAGGTAGGCCTCGAGCACTGGCTTGTGCTTCTGCAGGCGCTTGAAGCGTACCCCCGATGGTGTAGCGATCTTCTTCAGGACCGAGGTCCAGCGCCGCTCAGGAGAGGACTTGACTGGCGTGAGTGCTACGTCATCAGTGCATCCACTCAGCAGGAGGCTCAAGCCGAGAAAGACGCTGGTCATGGTCGTACGTCGCCACATGACTACTCTCTATAGTCTTGCTGGATGAGGCCGCTAAAAAAAAGCCCCCCCGGATCCGATTCCTCACCGCAAAAGATGGAGGAGACGCTGAGACATTACGTGTGTGGACTCGGCGGGGGGACAGTTCTTTCCCGGAAGCGGTATTAGTGCTTCCACAAATAAAATAGGCCAGCCACGGGGGCTTGGCAAAGGAAAGTTGTCAAGGAATCACACTGAGCGGCTCACTGAGATTTTCAGACCAGTCTTGCGTTCTTGACCGGTCAATAATCTCGAGTACAGCTGCGTCGAGGTACTCTGTTGCTCGTATATGTTGGTTCTCCTCCGGTTCTGCCCCGATACTCATGTCCCGAAGATCAAAGGTTGTGGCTGCGGGTAGGTCTTGCCACTGCAGGAGATCGCCATGAAGCGCCTCCAAGTAGGCAGAATCTGGATGGAGGCGGATGAACCCGATCCCCCCCTGAGCGATAGCCTCTGCCTGGGCGACAGTATGCACATGCTGCGTGAGTGCAGTCTGCATGTGGTCACGCTCAGTGCCGGTGACGATCGCGGCGAGGTCTTTGTGGCGGTCTGCAGCGCGCTGAAGCAGTCGAGCACCGACGCGTTGAGACCAGAAGTCACTGGCCTCAGCAGAGGTCATAAAGCTCTCGGGTAAAACTCCGGCACGCTCCGCTGCCTCTGTGGCCTGTAGTGAGCTCACGCGGAGTCCGGACTCGGTATCGTTGAGGGCGCCCAGAACGAACTCATCGCCGTTGATGCTTCCGTTACCGTTGTTGTCGATGGCCAGGCACTCTGCGTCATCGCTGCAGCTCCCCCCGGTTGTGGCGATAATGGGCGTGTAGTCAATGGCGCAGTCGATAGCGCCTTCTGGAACCGCGCAGAGGGCCTCGTCAAAGCGCTTGTTTCGGCGTTCTTGTGTCCCGGGATCCATCGTGATGAATTGACTCGATGGAGGGGTCTCAAAGGTGGCGATGCCAGAGATGTGGGGAAGGTCGAGGCTCGGATCTCCTGCGGTAGCCCAGGCGAGGTTGCCCCCATTGGAGAAGCCGGCCAAGACCACGGGTCCCAGCCCACCCAGTCTGTCTTCGAGGGTGCAGGTGTCAGCATCCGCTATCAAGCCGCCTGCGTACTGTATGGCTGTACCGAGCGCACGTCTTGAGTCTGCGCCTCGCCGGTCGTGCTTGGGTAGCCAGGCGTACACCACAGTGTGGCCGAGATCGGTTCGAAGGCTGGGTTCACCCTGGGTGAGCGGATCAGGGTCGGTGTGCCATCCCCCTTGAACAAAGACAACCGTCGCTGGATATTCACCTCGCGGGGGCTCGGTAGACAAGAAGATCTGGACCTGGACTCCGGTGCCCTCCGGACTGGGTAGATTGATGATTCTTCCGCTGCTGGGAGAATCGGTCCACGGCTCACACTCGGTGTGCTTATCCGCACAGCCGCCTAGCAATCCGAAGATGAGTCCAATCCATCGCATGACACCAGTGTGCCATGCGATCACTCCTCGTGGGTCTGCCGTGATCTGCGGCGCCCGATAATCAACGCACCGATGGCCACCAGAGAGCACAGATACGGGAAGAGCCAGCCCCCGCGCCTATACAGGGTGTTGATGTTGTAGAGGCGGATGGGCTTCACGAATGCTGCCTCGGCAAAGACAGGGGTCTCGTACAGGATGTCGCCGTGTGGCTCGACCACCCATGAGATGCCGGTGTAGGCGATCCGCAGCAGTGGGCGCCCCCACTGAACAGCCTGTCCTGCGGTCAGCATCGCGTGCTGATGAGGGCAGCCAGTGTCTCCGAACCAGGCGTCATTGGTGATGTTGATAAAGAGGTCAACATCTGAGAGTCGGCGCATCGCTGAGGTCAGGATGCCCTCGTAGCAGATCGGTGCAGAGTAGGTGTACGTCTCACCCGCCTTGTCTTCCGCCTCAAAGATGGTGGGCTCGGTCCCCTTGCGGAAGTCACCCGGGCCCTTCACGAGGTCCCGCAGCCACGGAAAAGTGTCGGAGAGAGGGATGTACTCACCGAAGGGCAGCGGCACCATCTTGTCGTAGCGCTTGTCGAGCTGGCCTGTGCGTCTGAAGCTGTATGCGGAATTGTATGCTTTTCTCCATCGCTTTCCGTCGACATCTCGGCCTCGCTCGACCGTGCCTCCACCGACAAGCAGGTGGAAGTCGCCCTCACCCGTCAGCGCTTCTAGGAAGCCACGTGGCGAGAGTCCTCCGAGCTTTCTGTAGGTGCGTGTCGAGAAGGGGTTGAAGTGCATCGAGCCCTCGGGCCAGACCACGAGATCCGGGCCTTGGTCGACGATGCTCTGGGTACGGGTGACCCAGGAGTCGAGCTCCTCATACACGTTCTCCTTCATCCGAACTTCCATCGTGGTGTTCTGTTGGATGATGGCTGTCTGGATGGTACGGGTCTCGAGGAGTTCAGCCTCGACGGCGCTGTGGCGCAGGGTGCCGAAGACGAGGTTGGCACTGATGACGACGACTACGGCCCCATACAGCTTAAGTTGTTGAGGTCGGCCCTCTTTCCATCGGTACAGCCCCTCGGCGATGACGCAGTTGACCCAGAACAGCAGATAGGTCAGCCCCATGCTGCCGGTGACGCTGGCCAGCTGGAACATGGCTGGAACACGGTATTGGGTGACCCCCTCATAGTAAGGGAAGAGGGCTGGACTGAGGTTCTCCATGGCCACATGGACGGCCGGAGTCAGAAAGACCCAGAGGGTACCAAAGTGTCGCCGGAGCCACATCGCCGTGCCCCAGGTCACCGCGTAGTACAGGCCAAATGCGCTCGCGAAGAGCGCGAGTATCAAGTACGAGAGCGGTAGATTTAGGCTCGAGAAGCGCTGTACTGTCTCGACAATCCAGAAGAATATGCTGCACATTCCAAACCAGCCAGCGAGGTAGCCGAGCTTGAAGTTGCCCTTCACGGTTCCTGAATGGAGAGCCCAGAGTAGAGGTACCCAGCTA
>Ga0315320_10005880_pt1 | contig 10015 bp, 10 predicted proteins | sample M140m21515metaG_FD_203458 | JGI IMG/M metagenome (GOLD analysis project Ga0315320, IMG submission 203458) | Ammonia-oxidizing marine archaeal communities from Monterey Bay, California, United States - M1 40m 21515 | ecosystem: Environmental > Aquatic > Marine > Coastal | place: USA: California...
CAAGGTCTCGTGCCATGATAGGCCCGTGTTTGGCCACATGATCCAGCACTTCATCGAACTTCGCTTCGAAGCCATCACGGCGCCATTTCTTCCAGCGGTCCGCAAGGCGAACTTTGTCTCGCTCAAACCGGAACCGCCAATGCGGGTAGAATTCAATCGGGATGAATGAGGCATCATGGGTCCAGTGCTCAAACAGCCCCCGCTGACGCTCAGTCAACGTCGCCAAATTGGCTTGTCGGTAGGCCGGACGGCGCGCCGCAAGGATCATATGATGCGCGCGCTCGACGGTGCTGACGCTATCAAGCTGCACAAAACCCAACCGCTCAATCACATCAGCCAGCCCCGGTATGCCGGGCACGCCCGCAGGATCACCCGCCAAGCCATGACGGTGAAGAAACAAGCGGCGCGCTGCGGCATTGCCAAGAAAAGGTCGAGAATCATCTTCAGCCATCCCCAATGCTAGTCGGCGACGCCGCCCTCGTCACGCTGCTTGCGGAGAGTTTTTATTGAAGATGCGAACACAAAAAGGACGACCCCGACGCTCGCACCATCGCTGAGCATTGCGCGGCGTTCAGCAGCCCTCAAGATTAGGCGGCGACTGCTAACGTTCCCATGGCCCGGAAGGCGCGGCGGGCGCGGAATAGCAACCAGGTCGCTATTGCCAAGTTCAGGACATTCCAGCCAATGCCATTGAATACGGCTGCGTCATAGCTGCCTGTCAAATCATAGGCATAGCCGGACATCCAGCCACCGATGGCCATGCCAAACAGGGTGAAGCTCATCACCATGCCAATGCGCCAGCCCGCATCCTTCGCCGGATACGCACCGCGCACGATCATGGCATATGAGGGCACGATGCCGCCCTGGCTCAATCCGAACAGGAATGAAACGACATAGAGCGGCGTCAGCGTGTCAAACGGCAGGAACAGGAATAGCGTCGCCATTTGCAAGAATGAGCCTAGAACCAACGTGCGATATCCGCCGATTTTATCCGATATCCAACCAGAAATCAGGCGGCTTGCAACGCCGGCCCCCATCATTATCGCCAGCATATTCGCGCCATGTACGGCCCCCAGGCCCAAGTCCGCACAGAAGGCGACGATGTGCACTTGGGGCATCGACATAGCGATGCAGCAGGCAATGCCAGCGCAACACAACACGCCCTGCAGCGCATTCTTGTCGAGGCCAAGTGGGCGGACAGGTGCCGCGCCAACGCTGTCAGCTGCTTCCTCAATCAACGCCTTTGGTCGCCTGCGCAGCATCAGTGCCAGGGGCGGCATTGTTGCTAGACAGAAGCAACCAACTAGCGCCAGGGCGTTCCGCCAACCAACGCCGTCAATCAGCGCCTGCACGATCGGCGGCCAAATAGCGCCTGCGATATAATTGCCCGAAATCACGATGCCGATTGCGAACCCGCGCCGTTTTTCAAACCAGAATGAAATATCAGCGACCAGCGGTGAGAACGTCGCTGAAGCACCCAACAACCCAATCGGCACACAGAACGCAAATGCATAGACCCAGAAGGACTGGGCGCTTGCAGCCAACAGGAACCCACCGCCATAGATTAACCCGGCGATGAACGTGATGGTCGCAGCACCATAGCGCGTCACTGCCCAGCCATAGGCGATTCCGCCAGCACCGAAGCCAATGGTGAACAGTGTATACGGCAGCGAAGCTTCCGCTCGCGTCAGCCCGAATTCCGTCGCAACCGGCAGCAACGCCACCACGCAGGTGAACATCCCAAAGCCGCCAATTGTCATCATCGCCAACGCAGCCGTCATCCTGGCCCAGGCATAGGGTCCATCAGGCTCGGAATGGGAAAAATCCGGGAGGGGCATGTGGCAGGCCAGCGGCTACGAAACGTTTGCGTACCCTGTACCTGTATGCCAGCAGAGGCAAGCGCCCAGGAAATGGCTAACGCGTTCGTCCATCTGATGAAAGCGCCCAGTACAAAATCCCACCAGCTAAGGCGACGGCCATGGCGGCGTGTTGTATCTCAGCAGAAAGGAACGTCAGCAGAAATCCTGTGACGAGCGGCCCGCAAGCTGCGCCGAAATCACGCCAGGCCTGCATCCGGGCAAGCGGGCCAATGGCCTCCTCGTCGTCATCCAAGGATTGTGTGATCACTGCTGGCCCTAAGGATGCGAGGGCACCCCTGAACAGCAGCATGATCAGTGCGCCGATGATTGTGACCCCGGCAGCGACCAGGATGAACCCAATCATCGTCAGCGCCGCCGCCCAAATAAATACTCTGCGGGTGCCAAAACGATCTGCGATCCAGCCGAACAGCGGGGCCGCTATGGCTTCACCGAAATGCCGCATCGCCAGCAATGCGCTGCCACCCATCACCGCATCAGCCAAGGATGCTTCCCTGGTAAATATCAAAGTGATTGAAATCGCAAACACCCCATCCACGCCATAGCCTTGCAGGAAATACAAAACGTCGATCGGCTTTGGCCGGGCTAAGGACGCCGGTTTGCTGCGCTTCGCTGCCTCGCCGTCCGTCCGTGGCAATGTATAGGCGACTAGCAGGGAAAGCGCCGTCGGAATGGCGAGGAGGGCGAATGCCTGGTTCGGGCCAACAATGCCGACCAGCCAAGCACCACCGAACAACGCGAATACAGGCCCAATGCGCTGGATCGCCTGACCAACGCCAACTCGCGTCCCAACCTGCGCACGGTATTCCACAGCATAAGACAGCGTGACCAGCACCAAGGCGCCATAGGTCAGTCCCCACAGAATTCTGGCAGACAAAATTACAGCTGGCCCCTGGCCAAAACCGTAGAGTGCTGTCGAAATGGTCGCCGTCACCGCCGCCGCCATGCACATCCGGCGCACGCCCACTCTCTGGGTCAATCGTGCCAACACGCCATAGGCAAAAACGCGGACGAACCGATTGGCAGATAGCATCACCCCGACCCAGGGCAGTGTCAGCCCAAAGTCTGCGGCATAGGCTGGAAGAACAGCATAAAGCAGCGCATCCCCCAGCAGCGCCAAGGACATGACGGAGGAGGAGCTAACAATCGCGCGCCAACCGCTATTCGTCGTGTCGGCCATCTATCGCCTTCCCGTTCTCATTCAGCAGCAGATGAATAGGCACGCGCGCTTCTGAGCAAACAATGACGTGCTTCGCACTATCCTAAACCTGTTGATTTATGTCTAACATGCCGCATTTCTGTGACTATGCTATGATGTCGCCGATTCAGTATGAGGGCATTCTCATTCCGTTCACAAATATTCACTTCCCCCATGGCAAGTTGCCTACGAACAACGAGGCCCTGGTATGGCAGCTGAATAGAAGGAACGTTTGATGGATCAAATATTTGAAAGTGTTTGATCCCCCGGCTTATGGGGCGTCATGTACAACCTTTATATTCTATGCCTCTTGCTCGCTGTTGCCGTAACGGTGTTCGCTTTCGCCTTCTACGGGCGAGGCCGGGAAGCAAATGGTGAGGAGCCGGACAATGGGAAATGGGTTCTGTTATTCGCCTCATGGCGCGATAGCCTAATCATCACACTCCTGTTTGCAGCCCAGGGCATGGCTAACCGCTTTGACGATTTCGCCAACCTTTCCGAACAAGTACCCAGCAGCGTTCTCCTGTTTTCACCTGTCGTAATGCCGGTCCTTATTTTTGTCTTTGATCTACTCATATTAATTGTGGCGGCGACGAGAATTTTTGCCATTTCGAAATGGCTTTCGACGCGCGTTCGGAGAACCCCACTATAGCCTTAGTTTGCTTTCCGCTCCGTCACCCACACCACACCGCATGCTGCTAGGCCAAGGATGGCGAAGCCTGCCGTTAGGGGATAAACCGTGCCGTCGAATGCATCGCCAATCACCCAAGCTAGCGGCAAGGATATGAAGGTTGCGAGCGAGCCGACGAACTCTGCGCCAAGGCCCGCAATATGGCCGAGCGGCTCCAGCGAGAGCGCACTCAAATTGCCGAACATGATGCCCACACAGAAGAATGTCGCCATCTGCCAGCTGAGGAAAAGCGCAAGCGGCGGGGCGCCTGCATAGGTTGGCAATACGGCCCAGAAGGCGAATGACGCAACCGTCAGCGCCAATAAGGCCGCCCATGTTAAGCGGCGTATGCCCAGGCGCATCACCAGCTTGGCATTCACCAACGATGCTACGCCAACAGCCGCTGCGGCTAATGCAAAATACATCGCGAACAGGTCTCCGACAGCGAATACGTTGGTAAAAATTTGCTGCGCAGAGCCCAAGTATCCGATGAACATGTCGTATATCAAACCAATCGCTAACGCATAGCCGAACGCGATCCGGTTCTGGATGATTTCCTTGATACCGCCTCAGATTTTGGAGAGGTTGAGCGGCCTTCTATCGGCCCGCAGCAGCGTTTCCGGTTGGCGAAGGGCAAACCATATCTTCACTAGGATCACGAGCGCCGTCAGCCCAAGGAATGTCGCGCGCCATCCGCCCAGAAAAATCAGCCCCTGGCCAAGGGCGGGTGCGGTGATTGGCACCAAAATAAACACCGCCATGACGATGGACATAATCCGCGCCATCGCCCGTCCCTCATATTCATCCCAGACAAGGGCGACCGAGACCACCCTGGGTGCTGCCGCCCCCACGCCTTGCAGAAACCGTCCTGTCAGCATTATCGCCCAACTCTCCGTTGTCAGGGAGAGTAAGCATCCGGCGACAAACACCTCGTAGCCGACATAGATTACAGGCTTCCGACCAAACCTGTCTGAAAGCGGCCCCACCAGCAGTTGGCCAACGCCCATACCCAGGGAGAATAAGGAAATGATGAACTGCACAACATTCGCATCCCCAACCGATAGTGCGCGCCCGATTTCATCAAGCGCGGGTAACATTATACCCGTACCCATCGCGCCAATAGAAACCAACAACGCAACGAGGATGATATATTCGGTGGGCTGCAATCGCTTCAAGAACGGCTCCAAATCACATTCCGCCGCGCTTTCGCCATAGGTACGGCCCCTGAATTTGTATGTCATCTGAACGTATATCCTTCGACCTGCCCAACTAAGTGACCGTCTAGCGATGCCCCGCAGCATGAAGGCATCCTTTCAGGCTTGATTGCAGCCCTCACAGGCAGCTAACTTGCCTTGGCAAGGGCCACTTGGCATCCAGCCTAAGGCTTTGCAATTTGGGAGGCTTCTTCATGCCGCTTCTGTCAGACACACGGTTGATCGACAAAATCTTCGCCCATGTGGACGGCAGGACGTCCGACAAAGGCGATAGTGTTTGGCGGGAACCGGCGGCGAACTATTCCTCTGAAGCCCGCTTTCAGGCGGAGCTGCAAGTAATGCGCCGCTTGCCGGTCGTATTCTGCCCTTCCGGCGCCGTTGCGGAGCATGGGGATTATGTGGCGCGGGTGGCGGCCGGCGTGCCGTTGCTGGTTGTGCGGGGGGAGGACGGCCAAGTCTGCGCCTTCCGCAATGCCTGCCGTCATCGCGGCATGCAGGTGGCGGAGGGCGAAGGCTGCAAGAAAACCTTCATCTGCCCCTATCACAACTGGGCTTACGGCACGGATGGCGCGCTGAAACACATTCCGGGTGCGGACGGCTTCCCGGATGTCGATAAAGCGACCCATGGCCTCGCACCCGTTTATGACGTGCAGGAACGCTCCGGCCTCATCTTCGTCACCCAAGACAAACCGCTATCGGATGGCGCGCTGGCGGACCTGCCGGACCTGTTGGGGGAGGAGCAGACGGTCTTCAACACCATCACCTTTATGGACAATGCCAACTGGAAGCTGATCGGCGAAACCTCGATGGAGGGCTATCACATTCGCGCCCTCCACAATAAATCCTTCTACCCCTACGGCTATGACAATTTGAACGTGGTGGAGTTGTTCGGCCGCAATTCCAGGATCGTCTTCCCCTTCCGAAGGGTGGAGAAACTGCGGGACCGCCCGCGCGAAGAATGGTCCCTGCAAGGTTGCGTCACGGACGTGATCCAACTTTTCCCGAACGTCCACACCTCCACGCTGACCAACCACGTTATGTTGATCATCCTGGAGCCGGTTTCAGTGAACGAAACCCGCTGGATTATCTACCAAATGCGCCCCAAATCCGCCGGCGCCACATTCGACGAAGACAAAGCCCGCCGCGACGCCGATTTCGTCCAAGAAACCGGCCTCCGAGAAGACCGCGCCGCCGCCAAGTCCATCCAAGATGCTCTACCGTCAGGTGCCAACACCCACTTCACCTTCGGCCACTACGAGGCAGCCATCGGCCACTTTCATAGGCAACTGACGGAGCATGTGGACATGCTGGGGAATTAATACGGGAGCTAGAATAGAACAAAGTGCCTTCAGTGTTTAATCAAGTCTTTTCTGTAGAAAAACCCACGCCGGAAGATATTTAGCTTATCCGACAATTGCTGGCGGGTCGATGGTATGCCCCGACGATCGAAGGCGTACTTGAGAATATCAATGCCGACGGGGCGCTTAAGTAACTTTAAATGACAGTACGTCGAAATAGAATTCCTCTATCGTCCCATCCCCCTACCATCCCCACCAAACCCGCAGTATCCTAAGCGCCTGCCCGCTTAGGAGTCGCCGCGTATGTCCGCCATTGTTGATCCAATCACCACGTCCGTTGTTCAGCATCGGCTAACGGCTATTGTTGAGGAGATGGGGGAGGCGATGTTGCGAACGTCGTACTCGCAAATCCTTAATTCCTCGCGGGATTTCTCTGCCGCCATGGTCGATCGGGACTGCCAGTTGGTGGCGCAGGCGGAGCATATTCCGGTGCATGTGGGTGCCATGCCCTGGGCCGCGATGGCCGTGCGGGATTACTTCGGTGATGATGTGCATGAGGGTGATCTGTTCCTGGTGAACGATCCCTATCTTGGCTATGGCAGCCACCTGCCGGATGTCACGGTGTTTGCACCCATATTCGTTGAAGGCGAGGTCGCATTCTGGACGATCAACCGCGCGCACCATAGCGATATCGGCGGGTCCACCCACGGTGCCTACAACCCCGCCGCCACGGAAATTTTCCATGAGGGGCTGCGTATCCCGCCGCTCCGCTTGTGGGACCAGGGCAAGCCGAAGCTGGACCTGTTGGATATGCTGGCCGCCAATGTCCGCCACCCACGGGATTTCAAGGGCGACTTGGCGGCGCAAATCGGCTCCGTCAAGCTAGGCGAGCGGCGGATGAAGGCGCTGGTCGAGACCTTTAGCGCTGAGACCGTCCTGCAAGCCTGCCGCCAAATTCTGGATGGCGCTGAGGCCCGCACGCGCTCCGAAATCAGCCAATGGAAAGACGGTGTCTATAAGGGCGAAGCGGTGCTGGATGATGACGGCCATGGCCGGGTCGATATCACCATCCGTGCGACGGTGACAGTCAGCGGGTCCGATATTGAGGTGGACCTGACGGCGTCTGACCCCGAAAGCACGGCCTTTGTGAACTCATCCTTCGCCAACATGCAGTCTGCCTGCGCACAATCCCTGGCCTACCTCATTGACCCGAGCATTCCGAAGAACGCTGGCGCATTCCGCGCACTGAAAGTCGTTGCCAAGAAGGGCACGATTGTATGGGCGAATGACGGTAAGCCCGTCACCATGTGCACCAGTCATTGCTCCAACGAAATTATCGAAGCGATCATCGTGGCGCTGTCGGAAGCCTGCCCAGACAAAGCCATGGCGGGATGGGGACGGCGCTTGCGCATCGCGATCAAAGGCGAGGACCCGCGCAACGGCAAAACCTTCATCTGGCACCTATTCCATGCCCGGCCCGGCGCCGGCGCGTCCCCCGGCGGGGACGGCTGGCACAATTCCGGTGAGTGGCATTCTGCAGGCGGGTTGAAATTCGGCAGTGTCGAGGTGGCCGAAGCCCGCTTCCCGCTGCATTTCCGCACCCACGAATTCCGCCCCGATAGCGGCGGCGACGGCGAATATCGCGGTGGGGCTGGCGTCAACCTGGAAATGGTGGTTGAGACGGATGGAGACGCCGTCGCCAACACCGCCGGAGACGGCCTCCGCCAAGGCGCACGCGGTATCCTAGGTGGATCAGACGGCAAACCCCATGATTATCGCCAACAACGCGTGGACGGCACGGAAACACTGCTGCCAAGCAAAGCCGTCGGCCTGCCAGTCTCCAGCGGCGACGTGTTCGTGGTGTCCAGCGGCGGCGGCGGTGGATGGGGTGATCCCGCAAAACGCCGGGATGCCGACCACGCATCCGACAAGCGCGACGGCTTCACGTCCAACTAAGGCGGTCCAGGCATGACAACAGATTTGATGCGCATGGGCTCAGGTGCGGGGTTTTCGTCCGATAGGCTGGGCCCTGCCGTTGATCTTGCTAAGCAGGCGGAACTGGACTGGCTGGTGTTCGAAACCATCGGTGAGCGCACGCTAGCATTCGGCCATCGAGACCGGCTGGCAAACCCATCACGCGGGTATAATCCGCAGTTAGCGGCGCGGATGCGCGGCGTCCTCCAGCCCTGCCGCGACCAGGGTACACGCATCATGACCAATATGGGCGTGGCGAATGTTGAAGCCGCGGCCGAAGTGGTCATCAACGTCGCCCGTGAACTTGGCATGAAAGGCCTGAAAGTCGCTGCCGTGATGGGCGACGAAGTAACGGAGCAGTTGAACGACGACACCGTGTTGTTTGATTACGGCGGGCGCACACTGGGCGAGGTAGATCGTCCACTCGTTGGCGCAAACGCCTATCTCGGTATTGATGCGATATTGCCAGCGGTTGAAACCGGCGCTGATGTCGTCATTACAGGCCGCGTCGCAGATCCATCGCTATTTCTTGCCCCCATCGTCAACCAGTTTGGCTGGGCGCGGGACGATTGGGCAAAACTTGGCCAGGGCACGCTTGTCGGTCACCTGATGGAATGTGGCATGCAGATCACTGGCGGTTATTTCGCTGACCCAGGCCGCAAGCATGTGCCAAGGCCCGCTGAATGCGGCTATCCCATTGCTGCAATTAATGCCGATGGCGGCGCTGAAATCACCAAGCTCGAGACCGCAGGCGGCATGGTCAACATGGCGACTGTCAAAGAACAGTTGATGTATGAGGTCCACGACCCCACGCGCTACCTAACGCCAGATGTGACGGCTGATTTTTCGACCGCGCGCCTCAATGAATCCGGCCAGGACCGTGTGCGCGTCGCGAGTGCTGGCGGAACGGAACGGCCAAAGCAACTCAAAGTCACTGTCGGGTTCGATGGCGGCCTGCTTGGGGAAGCCGAGGTGAGCTATGCAGGCGTCAACGCCGCCGCCCGTGCACGCCTCGCGGCAGATATTCTGCGCCAGCGGTTAGATGATGTGCCGGGCATGGCCGGACAATATCGGGTTGATTTGATCGGCCTGAATTCTGTCCACGGAACCGCCAAGCCGGATGCTGGAGGCGAAAGCCAGGATGTCCGCGTGCGCGCCGCAATGCGCTCCATGGACCGGGATACGATTGAGACCATGCTTTGGGAAGTTGAAGCGATGCTGTGCTGCGGCCCGGCAGGTGGCGGCGGGTATCGTGGCCAGATCACGCCGGGCGTCGTCACGCACTCAACAATGATCGACCGGGACGCCATCTCCTCAAGAGTGAAGGTATATGAGGCATGAGCCGTAAAGTGCCTCTGCATGATCTTGCTCACGCCCGCGCTGGCGATAAGGGCAACACATCCAATGTATCCGTGTGGGCCTATGATCCGGGTGACTATCCGCTGATTAAAGATCAGCTGACCCCTGAGCGCATCAAAGCTGCCTTTCCCAAGCTTATTACCGGGGATGTTGTTCGCTATGAGCTGGACCACTTGCACGGCTTGAACTTTGTGCTGGGCGAAGCGCTGGAGGGCGGGGTGAATACCTCACTCGGCCTTGATAGCCATGGAAAATCCTGGAGCTTCCTAGTTCTGGGGCTAGAACTCGACGTGCCGGACAATTTGGCCTGATGGCCCAAAAAGACTGTTGGAGCAATTGATGTATCGCATTGGTGTAGATGTAGGCGGCACGTTCACGGATGTGGTCGCGGTGAGTGATGATGGCGGTGTGACGCTGGCCAAATC
>Ga0315320_10005882_pt1 | contig 10013 bp, 7 predicted proteins | sample M140m21515metaG_FD_203458 | JGI IMG/M metagenome (GOLD analysis project Ga0315320, IMG submission 203458) | Ammonia-oxidizing marine archaeal communities from Monterey Bay, California, United States - M1 40m 21515 | ecosystem: Environmental > Aquatic > Marine > Coastal | place: USA: California...
AATCTTTAACAGCTACAGGTCAATTACCTAAGTTTGGTGATGATTTATTCCAGTTAACGGAAGATTTTTACCTAATTCCAACAGCTGAAGTTCCCTTAACAAATTTATTTAGAAATAAAATAATCAATATAGATAATTTTCCAATCAAAATGACAGCTCATACCAGCTGTTTTAGGTCTGAAGCAGGAAGTTACGGTAAAGACACTAGAGGTTTAATTAGGCAACATCAATTTGAAAAAGTGGAACTGGTTCAGGTTTGCCACCCCGATCACTCGTTTGAGGCACTTGAAAATCTTACTTCACATGCAGAGAATATATTGCAAGAATTAAATCTACCTTATCAGGTAGTGGAGCTATGCACAGGTGATTTGGGTTTTTCAGCTGCTAAAACCTATGACTTAGAAGTGTGGATACCAAGCCAAGAAACCTTTAGAGAAATTTCTTCTTGCTCTAACTGCACTGACTTTCAATCAAGAAGAGCTAAAATTAGATTTAAAGAGAATGGAGTAACAAGACTTGCTCATACGCTCAATGGCTCTGCATTAGCTGCAGGTAGAGCATTGATAGCAGTTATAGAGAATAATTATGATCAAAAGAGTATTATCAAAGTCCCCGAAGCACTTCAAGACTACACAAAGTTTAAACAGATAGAAGTTTAAAAAAAACATAAATGTTGCCTAATTGTTTCTTTTAAAAATTTGCAAAGAGGTATAAAATTCTAAAAACGTCTTAATTAATTTTTTTAGAGGGAAATTATGAAATCTTTGCGTAACTTGTTTATGGTTGCTGTCTTAATTGCTATTCCAGCATTTGGTCAGGAGCTCACTTCGGACATTAGTGGTACAGTCTTCTCATCAAGCGGCGACACTGTAGCGAATGCGTCTGTAACTATTACTTACAAACCAACTAACTCAACAGTTTCTAAATCTACTGATTCAAACGGTAAGTTTAGCGCCAAAGGTTTAAGACCTGGTGGTCCATACAGCGTTGTAGTTACTTCATCTAGCGGTGCTCAAACTATTGACAACCTTCGACTAACTGTTGGTGATACTAGTAGATTAAACATTTTAGTTGAATCAATTGAGGATGTGGTCGTTGTTGCGTCTGCACTAGACGGCAAGGATGACATGGGATTTGCGACCAAGATTACATCAGATGATGTTCAAAAGTTCTCTTCAGTTACCAGAGATATAAGAGATTTTGTAAGGCTCAATCCATTCGCTATTGTTGATAGCGTCCAGGATGGAGAGTACTCAGGTGTAAATATTGCTGGATCAAACACTAAATCTAATAACCTTAAAGTTGATGGATCTTCATACAATGATGATTTTGGACTCAATGCCAATGGTTATCCCGGTCAATCAAATCCAATTCAACTTGATACTATTGATCAAATTAATGTAAGGGTTTCTCCAGTTTCAGTTGAATATGGTCAATTTGAAGGTGGTGTTATTGAGGTTGTATCAAAAGGTGGTACTAATGAATTTGAGGGATCTGTCTATGCATTTGATAGAGGTGATTCATATTCAGGTGATTCTGTAAGAGGCACAGAAGTCGATAGATCATTTGATGATACTTCTGAAGGTTTTACCTTCGGTGGCCCAATCATAAAAGATAAAGCTTTTTTCTTTGTAGCTTTTGAAACAAATGATAAAACAACTCCAATCAACTTTGGACCTACTGGCTCCGGTTCGCCTGCTACCCAGCCTATAACAACAGCAGAAGTGGCTCAAATAAGAGCAGATACTATTGCAACTTATGGTTTTGATCCACTAGGATACACAGGCTCAAACACTTCTACACAAGAGAACCTATCAGCACGTTTCGATGTAGATATCTCAGATGTTCACAGATTACAAGTAAACTATAGAGAGTCAGAGTCCGAAGCTTTAAAGGGCTCAAATAGAAATAGCAGAGCTTTTTACTTTGCTTCTAGCGAATATTTAAAACCTGAGGTCACAGAATCTACGGGTATATTATTGGTTTCTAACTGGAATGATGCATTTACTACTGAGATTCAGTACAACAACAAATCTACAGATACAGGTCAAAGCTCTCCGATAGGTAATAACACCGCTAATTATAATATTGAAGATGCATTTGGTATGCAGGATATATATTTAGGTGTTGATGTATACCGAAGTGCTAATGATCTATATACAGAAAACGATACTTTAAAAATTAAAGGAACTTATACAGTAGGCAATCATGAGATTACTGCAGGTTATTCTGATGATACCTTTGATGTATACAATGTATTCATTGCTTTTCAAGATGGTGCTTATACTTTTGGCTCATATGATGATTTCTTAGCTAAGACTCCAAGAAGATATAGCGCATCAAATTCAAGAGTTGGTACTGAGCTCGGCGGAGCTGCTTCATTTGATTATGGTTTTGAGTCTATCTTTGTCCAAGATGAGATCTCAGTTTCTGATCAACTTACAGTTACTTTGGGTCTTAGATACGATGATGTTACAGGTAGTGCGCCCCCTAAAAATGCAGGCTTCCAAGAGACCTATGGATTTGAAAACTACGGCCTTGACGGTGGCTCATCTGCTTTATCATGGAGATTTGGTGCTGATTATATGTTCGATGATGGCAGTGCGCTGAAGCTGGTAAACGGAACATATACTACAAGATTCCCATTGGTATGGGCTTCTAATGCTTATTCAAATAATGGTGTTCAAACTGCATCATATTCAAGTTCAAATGCTGTTGAAGGTTGTGATCCAACATCTAATCCAGCAAACGTCACATCAACAATGCCTCAGTGTGTAAAAGATGCGATTGCTATTGCTCCATTGAGAGATTCTACAATTGTAACTCTCTCACCAGATTTTGATTGGCCAACAATGAAAGTATTAAATGTTACATATGAAAAGCCTATGGGTGATTGGTTTGTCGTGGCATCTTATTTGAAAAAAGACTATGAGCAGGCAGTATATAAAGTTCTAAACACAGGAGATGCATTGGTAGGCAATCAAGCTCCAATACCAGCCCTTAAGGCTCCAGATGGACGTCCAATTTATAACATGGATACGTATAATTCATTTAAAGTAGCGCTTAATAATCAAGGTGGTGGTAGCGCTGAAATCTTTACAATTGGTGCTTCAAGAGCCTTTAATGATGGCGCAAGCGAATTTTCAATTAACTATACTAATCAAAATGTTAATGAGATCACAGGTGGAAATTCATCTACTGCCAACTCATCATTTGGTAAGAGCCCGAACGTAAATCCTAATGCTCCAAGACCTGGTACATCCGCATACGAGACTGAGCATAGATTGGTTGCAACACTCAAATCTACTCACTACTTCTTTGGTGCAGATAAGCCTACAACTTTCTCATTATTTGCTGAAAGAAGATCAGGCTATCCAATTTCTGCGGTGTTTGAATCAAAAACAGCAGATAGATCAGCTGCAAGATACCAAAGAGAAGCATTTGGTTTTGATGATGGTTTACAAGACGACAATTCTAACTTCTTAGTTTATGCTCCAAGTGGTATTAATGATCCGTTAGTTTGCTGGGTTAGTTGTACTAGTCCTGATTTAGAGTTTGCTGCTGATGCTATGAGAATGGTAAAGGCACTTAATTTAACACCAGGTCAAATTGCTGCTAAAGGTACAGCAAATGCACCATGGAATACAACCATCGATCTTAAGATTACTCAAATCCTTCCAGGTTTTAGAGATGAAGATGAGTTTGTTCTAACACTGGGAATTCAAAACCTTCTTAATATGCTAAACGATGATTGGGGTACAATTCGAGGAAGAGATTACACTGGAACTGTAGCGATTTTCGATGTGGATATGACTGAAGACTTTTCAAGATATATTCTTTCAGAAGGATCTGAATTTGATTTAAGCAATCCAGGGGACATTTATACCTCATTTAACGCAAGTTTATGGAGAGCTCAGTTAGGATTTAAGTACAATTTTAAATTCTAAGATTAATTCATCAGAAAAAGGCAGCTTAGGCTGCCTTTTTTTTGTTAAAATAAAATATGTCTTTTACCTCTATTCCATCATTCTCACTAGAATCTATAAAACGATCTGATCTTAAAACAATAAAAGACTTAACTGTTGCTCTTTCCACTCATGGTTTTTTTACAATTACCGAGCATGGTATCTCAGACGAAATTTTAACCAGTAGTTACGCCAAGAGTAAACAATTTTTTGACTTACCAACCAACAAAAAAAATAAGTACTCTCATCCAGAGATGGCAGGGGCAAGGGGCTATACTCCCTTTGGAAAAGAAACTGCTATGGGCGAAACTGTTCCTGATTTAAAAGAATTTTGGCACCATGGCCCTGAAGTAAACGAATCATTTGATTCCAGGATATCTCCTAATATTTCTGTTGATGAAATCTCAGATTTTAATAAAGAATTTGATCAGCTTTTTAAAGCTTTAAATGCCTTGGGTGAAGAAGTGTTGAGAGCAATTGCACTTATTTTAGCTAAAGATAAAAATTTTTTTATTCCATGGGTAAGCATGGGTAACTCAGTGCTAAGACTAATACATTATCCGCCAGTGCAAGATCAATCAAATTCACTGCGAGCAAGAGCGCATGAGGATATCAATCTAATTACTTTGCTTGTTGGAGCAGAAGAGTCTGGATTGGAAGTTCAAAACACCCAAGGAGAATGGATTCCTATTGAAGCTGAAAGTAAGTCTATTGTTTGTAATATTGGAGATATGATGCAATTAGTTACACGAAACAAACTTAAAAGCACCACTCATAGAGTTGTTGACTACAATTTGGGAGAACCAAAATCAAGATACAGTATGCCATTTTTTCTTCATCCTTCTCCTAATATAGAACTATGCTCAATAGTTGATGAGTCTCCTGAATCAATAAGTGCACATGATTTTTTAGAAGAAAGGCTTAAAGCTATTAAGTTATACTAAGCCATGACCATTTCTTTTATTTTACAAATTATCATTGGCTTTATTGGCTTAGTATTGATTGCTATTCCTTTTTCTCAAAATAGATCTGCCATTAATTTTAGACATATTGCAGCTGCAATTATTTTACAAATTATATTAGCGATTGCTCTTTTGAAAATTCCTTTTATTGTGCAGATATTTGCCTATCTTTCAGACGGCGTAACTGCTCTTCAATCTGCAACTCAAGAGGGAGCTGAATTTGTATTTGGGTATCTAAGTAATGCTTCCAATTCACCATTTCAGAACAGCGGCACTGGCAATGCAATGATCTTTGCATTTCAAATTTTGCCACTCATTATAGTTATTTCAAGTTTGTCTGCGCTCCTATGGTTTTGGAATATTTTGCCGCTAATTATTAGAGCAATTTCAAAAATTTTTGAAAAGTTATTTAATATTGGAGGTCCGATAGGGCTTGGTGCAACAGCTAATATTATTATGGGGCAAGTTGAGGCTCCGCTTTTGGTTCGTCCGTATCTCTCTAGAATGAGCGAAAAAGAATTACTCATTCTTATGACAGCTGGAATGTCGACTGTATCAGGATCAATAATGATTGCTTTAGTATCTATGCTTGCGCCTCAATTTCCAGACATTAACTTAATTCAGCATTTGGTATCTGCCTCAATCCTTTCTATTCCAGCAGCTATTATGTATGCAAACATTATGATTCCATCGTCTGATGTTACTAACTTTGATGGAAAATCAGTTCCTAAGGTTTATGAGAGCTCAATGGATGCAATCACACGAGGTACAAGAGATGGTTTAGATATATGCCTCAATGTTGGAGCTATCTTGATTGCATTTATTGCTTTGGTATCTTTGCTCAATTCATTACTTGAAATATTTGGTGGATTCATTGGTCTTTCAAACCTCTCTTTACAACTAATTTTGGGTTACATATTTTTTCCCATTGTTTGGTTAATGGGTGTCCCATTATCAGAAACTCTTGCTGCAGCAGAATTGCTTGGTTTAAAGACTGCTTTAAATGAGTTTGTTGCTTACGGGGCGCTAGCAAATATTGAACCAGGCGCCTTATCAGATAGATCTAAATTAATAACACTGTATGCATTATGTGGGTTTGCTAATTTTTCATCCGTAGGGATTCTTGTATCAGGCATTAGTGCGATGGCTCCAGAGCGTAAAAACGATCTTATTAAAGTTTCTCTAAAGGCTTTAGTTGGAGCAACGCTTGCTTCGTGTATGACTGGTCTCGTGATTGGTATTTTTTAGTTTAAATAAATTATAGAAATATTTAGAAACGTAGCAAAAAAAAGCCAAAGCAAGTAGGGTAAGTAGAGCGAGAATAACAAAGTCGAAAGCGAACGAAGCTGACTCAAAATCTTTAAATTAATAACTATTAAAAAAACAATATCTAGCAGAGCAATTATGGGTGCTTGAAAATAAAAAAATATCCAAGACCAAGCAGCGTTAAGTATTAACTGCAATATAAATAACTTCCATATTTTTTCTGATGCTTGAAAAGAAACAATAGCCATCAATAGATATAAAATCGGCCAGACTATTCCAAATACAAAGCCTGGAGGATTTAATGAGCTTTTTATCAGTTCATCATACCAACTATCTGAAGTTATATTGATATTTGCAATTGAGCCAATGATTGATGTCACGAGCACCAATGCAGGCAAAAGAAATTTCATCTGATTATTTTTTTTCGACTAGTATGGAACAGATTGAATATCCGGCACCAAATGAGCAAATAATCCCTTTTTGACCTGGTTTTAAGTGATTGTATTTATGGAATGATATCAGTGATCCAGCTGATCCAGTATTTGCATATTCCTCCAGGACATTTGGTGCTCTTTCAGGAGGAAAATCATCTCCTAGAAGTTTTTTTACAACATAGGTATTCATATTAATATTTGCTTGATGGAGCCAATATTGTTCGATGTCTTGAGAGGCTAAATTATTTTCCTGCAAATGATCAGTTATTAAAGAGGCAACCATTGGCATAACTTCTTTAAATACACTTCTACCATTTTGAACAAATAAAAGTTCCTGTTCCGTATAATCTTTATTTTCAATAGCATTCATGAACCCAAAATTATTCCTAATATTATTTGAAAACTGAGTTTTTAATTTTGTACTTAGAATCTTAAATTTATTTGGAGATGAAGAATTTTTTTCAATAACAGCGGCTGTGCATACATCACCAAATATAAAATGACTATCCCGACTTTTATAGTTGTTATGTGCAGATGTTATTTCTGGATTAATGACCAATATTTTAGATGCTTTTCCAGAGGCTATATCTGAATATGCGTTGCTTATTCCAAAGGTTGTTGATGAGCATCCAACCATCATATCGTATGCGTAGCCCTCAATACCTAATTCATTTTGCACTTCTATGGCTATAGCAGGATAGGCCCTTTGAAGGTTCGCGGTAGAAACAATAACCGCATCTATATCTGAGGCATTTAAGCGAGCATTTTCAAGAGCTTGATTGGCAGCAAGAACACTTATCTCTGCACACAAAGAAAGTGAGTCATCTGCTCTGGCTTCAATTATTGGCTTCATTATCCTAGGGTTAAGCAAGGAATCTTTATCAATTACATACCTATTTTTTATCCCTGAGGCTTTAACAATGAATTCTGTTGAGGAGGGCTCAAGAGCTTCTATAGATCCGTCAGCAATTTGTTGAGAATTATCTTTATTATAAATTTCTACATAGGAGTTAAATGATTCAACAAGTTCATCATTTGATACTTTGTATGGTGGAGTCCAAACCCCAGTTCCTGAAATATATATATCTTGCATGTAATTAACTCCAATCGTGTTATTTTATAGTCATATGGAAAAAATATCATTAGATGCAAACGATGGTTCTAATCTCCACTTTTATCTATCTCGCTCACTTAAAGTAAATTGTCTTGGCCTTATACAAATTTCACATGGCATGGCTGAGCATAAGGATAGATACTCTGAATTTACAAAATTTTTTAATGATCATGGTTATCACGTAGCTATTCACGATCATAGGGGTCATGGAACAAGAATTCTTGATAAAAAAATTGGCCATTTCTCAGATAAAGGTGGCTGGAATAAGGTTGTTAATGATTTGCTGATTATTCAAAAAGAGCTTATTAAAATATTTCCTAGCACACCACTGATTTTATTAGGGCACAGCATGGGTTCCTGGATAGCATTATCAGCTCTACAAAAAAATACAAATTATAATGCGGCGCTAATTTCTGGCTCTAGTTATCCCAATGCCTTGGAAACAAGTTTTCAAAAAATTTTACTGTCAATTGAAACTTTAAGATTGGGGAGCAGTGGTTATAGTAAAGTAATCCACGAATTAATATTCGGTGGTTTTAATTCTCAATTTAAAGATACTGCGACCTCTAATGATTGGCTATCTAGAGATGCTACCAGTGTTAAAAATTATACAGATGATCCATTGTGCGGTTTTATTGTTTCTAACCAATTATGGTCAGATGTTATTCATGGCATTCAAGAAGTTTTTAGTAAAGAGAATTTGTTACACATATCCCAACAAACTCCTATCCTAATATTTTCTGGTACTCATGATCCAGTTGGAGGCATGGGAAAGAATGTTAAAAAACTTAAAGAATGCTTCGATGAAAATAACCTGAAATCAGAACTTTATATGGTAGATGGGGCTAGGCATGAAACTCTTAATGAAATAGATAGGATGACATCCTATAATCATATTTTAGACTTTCTAAAAAAATATCTTTGAGGGCTATATATTGGAATTAAATAATAAAGTATCTCTAGTGACCGGATCAGGCCAGGGGATTGGTGAGGGCATAGCTAAAACTCTTGCTAGGCATGGATCAAAAGTCTTGGTAGCAGATTTAAATGGCGATTCTGCAGCGAGAGTTGCAAGTGAAATAAATGCTATTAATCCCAGTAGTGCATCTAGCTTTGAAGTAGATTTAACAGACTCTTCAGCAATTGAATCCATGCTTGAATACTGCCTTAGTCATTTCAAACATTTGGATTGTATTTGTAATAACGCTGCCGCATCAAAAGGTATTGGTCCAGTAGAGAAATATACATTAGAGGAGGTTGAAGCAACACTTAATTTAACCTTTACATCATTATGGAAATGTCTCCAGTCTGAGATTAACTTTCTTAAATTTCAATCAATTCCCGCAACCATTGTAAATATTTCCTCAAATTCAGCTATAAAAGGTTATGCCTTTAATTCTATTTATGCAGCTAGCAAAGCAGCAGTAAACAATTTAACTCAATCAGTTGCAAAAGAGGTTGCAAGAAATAATATTCGAGTTAATGCAGTATCTCCAGGAACCATCAACACACCAGGCGTTATAAAATATTTTGAAGCAGAACCAAAAGCCAAAGAGATGCTAGAAAAATCATCTTTACTTAGAAGAATAGGTGAACCAAATGAAATTGGTGAGTTAGTGTCATTCCTATTGTCTGATAGGTCCTCATTCATTACTGGCCAAATTATTTCTGTTGATGGCGGATCTTCAATTAATTAACTCTTATGATTAAAAAATTATACGAATATCCAGAGCTTGTTCGTGTAGAAAAAAATGAGGTTAGATATTATCGAGACTCAAAAGAAAATTTAGTTCCTTCTGTAACTACAATTCTATCTGCAACAGGAGATCATTCAGGTATTGATGCATGGAAACGAAGAGTTGGCCCTATAGCCGCTCAAGCAGTTGTTGAAGAGGCAACTACCATAGGAACAGCTGTTCACTTGGCTATTGAAAACTATCTTAATGGAGAGGATTGGGAACAATTTACTGATGATAGGCTGGGGCTCATGGCACATCAAATAGCCAAAAGATTCGTTGATGATTGCCTTAGGGATATTGACGAAGTGTGGGGCCTTGAATCTGGGTTGGTTATAGATGGATTGTATGCTGGAACAGCAGACTGTATAGGTATTTTTAAGGGTCTGCCAACAATTATTGATTTTAAGACTGCTAAAAAAATTAAGCGAAAAGACTGGATTGAGGATTATTTTTTACAAGGTTCTGCATATGCAAATGCTCACAATGTTATGTATGAAACAAATATCGAGTCAATAGCAATTCTTATGGTAGAC
>Ga0315320_10005889_pt1 | contig 10008 bp, 7 predicted proteins | sample M140m21515metaG_FD_203458 | JGI IMG/M metagenome (GOLD analysis project Ga0315320, IMG submission 203458) | Ammonia-oxidizing marine archaeal communities from Monterey Bay, California, United States - M1 40m 21515 | ecosystem: Environmental > Aquatic > Marine > Coastal | place: USA: California...
GAGTCGCGAACACGGAGTTTCTGCTGCCATGCCTTCGTAGCATTGGGAATTCACGGTATGATGACCGTTTCAAATTCCCCTTCTAATGGCTGGCCCGAATGTTCAATGCTGACAGCTGTGTTTTTACCTTCTTACTGCTCTGCTTGTTTGCTGCCGGATCCTCTGAGGCTGCCACCCCTGACCAGAAGCCCAACGTGATTCTGATGATGGCCGATGATATGGGGATGGGCGATACGAGTGCCTATCAAGATTTCACTGGAAATCAGGACGACCAACAAATACACACGCCGAACATGGATCGCTTAGCCCGAATGGGTGTGCGGTTCACCGATGCACACACCCCGGCTTCTCGTTGTACGCTCACCCGGTATGGGTTGCTAACAGGGCGGTACTCATGGCGTAACCGTTTGAAGCACTGGGTGTTGTTTGGTGCTCAGGGAGATCCCCTAATAGAAGCAGATCGCCCAACACTCGGAACGCTATTTCAAACTCATGGTTATCGCACTGGCTTAGTAGGCAAATGGCATGTGGGGCTTCGTTATCGAAACAGCGATGGCAAACCTGCTGACGCGTGGGAAGACGCCGACTTGACTCAGCCCATGTTTGACACTCCCCTCGACCACGGATTTGATTTCGCCCGGTTCACATCCAGATCTCACGCGACCTCTGGTCCTGCACGAGGAGGAAAGAAGAAACCCAACAATGCAAAGCAATCGATTGGGCCTGGGCATATTCATGGGCGTACCATCATCGGAGCGACGGGAGACGGCAAACGAATTGTGGATCGCGGTAGCAGTGCATACGTATTGGAGGAATTGGGGAGCCGGCACCTATCCAACGCAAAAGCGTTCTTATCACAGCATCTGGACGCACACGAAAATGAACCCTTTTTTCTCTACTACGCCTGCAACTCAAATCACGGCCCCCATACTCCCGCGAAACACATCGAAGGCGTCCCTGTGTCTGGAGCCGCCACAAGTGTAAGCTTGCAACCACTGGGCAGACGTGCAGATTACATCTACGAAAACGATGTCGTACTTGGAAGTCTTCTCGAATACTTGGGTACGACAGACGACCCTCGCAACCCAGAGCAAAAGCTGATTGACAATACCATCGTTATCTTTACGAGTGACAATGGCGCAGAGATTACTGCGAAGACCGCGACTGGACCTTTTCGCAGCAACAAAGGATCTGTTTATGAAGGCGGACATCGGGTTCCTTTCCTCGTCGCATGGCCTAATGGAAAGGTAGGTGATGGAAATTCCGACACTCCAGGCACCAGCAATGAAACATTAGTTGGTTTGCAGGATATGTATGCCACTTTCGCTGAGGTGCTAGGGGAACACGTGGGGCATGGCGAGCCGCCGGAAAAGGGCGGTGAGGATAGTGTTAGTGTGCTTGCCGCGTGGCAAGGTGACCACATCGGCCAACGTCAAATGTTTTTCAACGATCACAAGGAGGCTGAGGACCACGCAGTGCTCGCCTTTCGTTCTGATGATCCGGTGGTTGCAGGTCAAGTCGTGTCGGGTGCTTGGAAGATATTTTTAAATGCGGATCTGCTCAGAAAGGGCCGTACCATCCCCACCGAGCTTTACGATCTTAGAACCGACCCGAAGGAACAAAATGACTTGATTCAACAGTCGGTACACAAAACTCTGATAAACGAATTGACGCGGCGTGCTGCGCTACACCGAAACGCTGGTGGCCATCGTCTCGTTCCCCCGCATGAGACCCAATCTGTCCAGTTTTCATGGCTTCCGGTGGCCGACCCATCAACCAGAACAGCCACACATGAACAGGGTCTGATTTCGGTTGATTTGCGTTCTGCATATCAGTCTTCGAGCAAAGGCACTGTTGCCACTACCTTGAACCTGCCCAGTGGCCAATCCCTTGAACTGACGATCCAGGCGCAGACGCAGAATGGAAACGAGGCTGTCTCTTATGATTTGAATCCACGTGGCCTCGGTGTGATGGGCGGATCAGTCAAACAGGTAGACTCTGGCGAGCGACTTGTCATCAGTTTCAACCACGACGTGGTGGTTGAATCACTAGCGATTGTTGCGGGGCAGGGGAATTGTGGCGGTTTTTATCGCAAGTCCAACCAGGCTCCGATGGCTATTTATTGTGTGGACGCTGACATCGACGAGCAAGATCAGTCAGGAATCCTGAGTGACATTGGTGTGTTGCTAAGAGGGGAGCAGCTTGTGCTCGATAGCTCTCCGCATTTTGACGTTGAAGCAGAAGGGCGTTGGCGCCTCGCGGGGCTCAATGTCCGGGTTCTGGACAGTAAGGATGAATGATCTTTCCAAGCAATTGATAACTGGCGGATCTGAACTGGTCGTCATTTGGCGTCAGATCGCGTTCCTGATGACTTGCGATAGAGTTGCGACTTCCAACGTGTGACCTCTGATTGCTGTTTTTCTCGATTCTGAACGTTCGTTTCGCGTCCAAGTTCATCGATCTCATTCAAAGGTGCTGCTGCTTCTGTTTTGATGGATGCCGTGAAGCGATAAGCGAACGGTTTCGCTGGGTCCTTTGTCCACGGGCCAATCAGACCGTAATCTTCACCTAAATAGTTGCGCACACAGAAACGTCGGGTGACCAATTCTTGTTCAGTTGCCTGCGTTAAGGAGAGGCCATCAATTGCTTCTGGGTCTGACAATTTCGCTTCCAAGTATGAGAGAATCGTTGGAAGCACATCGGCGTGGAAGGTGGGTTGCTCAATGACTCGTTTGAACTGACCTGGGCAATACAGGACCGCTGGTGTCATGTTCTGGTACCTCGATATGCGAATTCCATGACCGACGGTTCCGTCTTCCAGAAAAGATTCGCCGTGATCTCCCAGTGCAACAATCACACGATCTCGCGTCAGCAGTGGTTTGAGCAGACGATCTACGGTACGGGCGCTGTTCTTATACCGATTCCAAACCGAATCACGCATCCTTGCTGGGTATGGGAAAGGGAATCGATTGTCTGCCGCCGGTTTGTCAATTTGGTCGCTGGGATAACTCTGATAAGTAGCATGCGTACCGTACATATAGACAATGGCTAAGCGAGGTGGACGCGTGTCTTTCCTGTTCGGTACAGCACGGTCACCCGACAGAAATGCCGAGGCTAATTCCACGGCGCGGCGATCACTTGAAATGCCATGACGAGGCCTGACTTCGTACTGATCAAACAGTTGGGGCCGTATGAATCCGCTCATTTGAAAGTCATCCCAGTCATCAGAGCCAGCAAAAAAACCTACCTCATAGCCAAGGTTCTTGAACCACCGATACATGCCGGGAGCAAATCGTTGTGAGGTCCCAAACCAAATCGGTTCGAGCCCTGTGACCAGACTGAATACACCATGGTTCGTCGCGTTTCCACCTGAAAAGTGGTATCGGCAGTGTATCCCTTCCTCAGCCAACTGTGAAATGTTTGGCATCACATCCGTGGTTAATAACTCGGGCCTAAGTGATTCGATTACTACCACGACTACGTCAGGTAATGGATCGGTTTGATGAGACGGAACTGCCCGTACGATGCGTAACCGTCGCTCCCTACTTAAAAAAGCATTCGTGGCTTCTTGATCGGCCACTTCGGCAATCGTACTTGGGGGGCTATTGGGGTGATGTCGCAGTAGCTCTGGCTCTGCAACCGGGCCGACCGATCGGGTGCGCAGAATACCGAATACGTAGAAGGGATGCGCTGAACTGCGATAGTCCATCGTATCACTCAAGTTTGGGTTGGCATTCAGCAAATTAAATATGCCGAACAGTAATGCCAATGAATACACCAGCCCCGCAAACACCATGGTCGGGGGCATGGGGCGTCCTTTGATGCGATTACTCAACCAAGTGCTTAGGGTCCACACAAGTGCAGGAAATCCAATGCTACAGGCGGCAATCCAAACCATCAAACCCAATGATCCACTGGTAATAAACGGAACAAGACGCGTGAATTCGCTCATTCCGTTTACAAAGATGCTCGAAAATAATCTCTCTCCAATCCATTGGAACACTAAACCATCGAGCAACAACACGACAGGGAAAATGAGGAGATAAACATTTACCACGCCGTTGACAAAACGAACCGACTGCTTTTTGTTGCAGAGTGCGGCCCAAACAAACAGGAGCCCAAAAGCAGGAAGCATGAGGCAGAGGGACTGCGTCAGGATCCAAAGCCAAAGATAGGCAGTGTTGATCGAGTCATGAGGCGGAGGCGATAACGAACGGCCGTCCCATGCAAGGAGGATAGCGATCGCCAATGTTGTGAAAACGCCTGAGACGATACCCAGGATTGCTGTTTTCGGAAGACTAACGCTTTCGTTTTTATCCCAGAGTGCGATGGTTACGCTTTCTTGATGCGGCTTGAGCTGCTGGCCCCATGTCCGTTTACGCTAGTAGTGTTAGCCAACCACCGAGGAAACAAAGAAGTACGTTACGCATCAATCAGATACCAGCGTAGCTTCATAGCAGCTGATCATTTGCTGCTAACTTCAGCGGTAATTAGGGCTGTTGCGGACATACCCTTCTCGCCTGCTGCTTTGATTGTCAGTGTACTCTTGCGAGGACCATCGGCGTCACTCGAAGCAGTGAATTTTGGCTGCAAAATGTGGGTTTTCTTCGCGACAGTCGACAGCGAAACGTCAACCTTCCAGCCTTCTGCCGTTAAGGACTCGATGACGAAGGGTGCTTGCCCAAGCACAACAAGCTTTTTCGAGGAAGTGGCTCCTGGCTCGATGGTACCCAAAGCAATGACGCCGGGTGAAATTTTCAGCGGTGCTGTGATTTCTCCGCTTACACGTAGAGGCACGCGAGGCATTTCTGAATCGTTGGTGAGAACAACTAACTCGTCCTGAAAGAAGCCTGTGGGCGCGTCAGTGGCGACGGTGACGGACACTTCGTAATTGACTCGCCCACGTCCACGACTCGATTCTTTGAAATCAGCCATCAGCCACGACCGAGGACTCTCAATCTTGTTTATTTGCCAGTTCTTACGTCCGGCGTACAGGACCTTGACGGTTTGGGTAACGGGCTCGCTGCCGTTAATGGTCTCGAATTCCACCGCTCCAGGATGAAAGACCATGTCGCTGCGGATGTATCCATCCACACGAAGGCGAACCTCGGTGTAAACAGGGCGATCGATGACCACTGTTAGGTTTGCGCCTCGCTTGCCCTTAAAAGTATCCGTGTTGAACCTCGCTCGAATATAGCTGGTCTCGTTTGGGGCGATCGTATTGGATTCAACGATTGGCGTTGTACAGCCGCAACTCGCACGCACGGTGCGAATGTGGATGGGGCGATTGGATTGGTTCTCAATCGGGAAACTGAACTCTGTCTTTGCTGCAACCGCGACGGTGCCAAAGTCGTGTTTCCGTACCGGGAAGATTTCTTTCCAATTGAGATTCTGCGCCGCGCAATGAGGAGCAAAAGTAACGAAAGTTGTTACAGAAACCAAAGAAGTGATCAGGGCTGCGCGCAACATGAGGACATGCCTTGGAAGAAGATGGACAATCTCTGTTGATGATTCTCGCTGGGAGCAAAGCAGAAATCCACACGCTCCTAGTACTCCAACTTAGCGGGCAAGTAGGCGAAGGCAACTATTTCAGGGGGAATTCCGGACGGTTTGAGGTATTGCCACACCCAAACGGGCTGACTAATCAGCTCAGTTGGCAAATCTGACAAATCGCATCCTACTTGCGTTAGCCACCGGGTCGGATACGCGTTGCAGATGCGTGAAACCGTCATCGCTTGCCACGGCATACCGCAAAAAAAAGAGGGACAAGACCCTTTGGTCTCGCCCCTCGTTTTAACTGTTCTATGCCGCTGGCCGCGGATAAACATCCGCTTTCAGCTGGAAAAACATCCGCACCTAGCAGTCGCAGCCTGGTGTTTCGCACCCGCACGATGGCTCGTCGCATCCGTCATTGCATCCGTGGCTGTGATGGCCGTGGAAGAGATGATTCAAGAGGCTTTTGACGGGCCCCTGATGCGAGGGACCACAAGGGGCAGGACAGCAAGGAGCAGGGCAACAAACCTCTACAGGAACCTGCTTGCACACCACTCGTGGTACACAACGGGTTACCGTGTAAGGTTCACATACTTGGCGACACTTTTTGACCTGAACGGTCTTGGTGTAGCACTCACGTCGGCATTTGGTTTCGCAAACCGTACGTGTACGGCATTCTGGAACCATTTTGCACACCCGGTAAGTGCAGGTCTTGGTCTTGCACTCGGGAACCATCTTGCACGTTGTGTAGTGACAAACTTTGCTTCGGTTCTCACAAACCATGCGGCAAACCTTGTAACAAACTTCCTTGGTTCGGCACTCGGGCACCATCTTGCAGGTGGTGTAGTTGCAAACCTTGGTGCGGTTCTCGCAGACCGTGCGGCAAACTTTGTAACAAACTTCTTTGGTTCGGCACTCAGGTACCATTCGACAAACGGTGTAATTGCAAGTTTTTGTACGGCACTCAGGTACCATTTTACAAACACGGTAGGTACAAGTTTTGGTCCGACACTCTGGTACAACACGGCAAACCGTGTAAGGCACTTGGCGTGTTCGGCATTCGCGTCGATACCTTGTGCAGCAGATTTCTTTCTGCTCGCAAGTGGGTACCCAGATTTTCTTGCAGATGGTCTTGGGAGGACATTGGACGCATTCAGTGCGGCATTTGCCCGGCGTGTAGACACACTTGCATGTACAAGGATCGTAAGTCCAAGTTCCAGGCTCACGTATGGTCTTTTTCATGACCGGTCCGGGAATCGTCTCGGTCTTTGTTTCCCAGTGTCCGCCTTTGACAGTCACAGTCCGCGTGTACTGTTCGGGAACGCAAACACTGTACTGTTCTGTACGCATTTTCTGTTCGCGAACAGTGTTGTAAACGGTGTAGTTCACCTGACGCGTCTTGGTCTCATAAACAGGCTTGCATACGGTGTAGTTTACCGTTCGTGACTTTGTCTCATAGACAGGCTTGCAGACGGTGTAATTGACTGTTTTGGTACGCGTCTCATAAACAGGCTTTTTGACTGTGTAATTGATCGTGCGTTGGTGCGTCTCATAAACAGGCTTGCACACTGTGTACTTGATCGTTTTCTTGCGAGTCTCATAAACCGGGCGACGCACGGTGTAATTGATGGTTCGCTGATGTTTCTCGTAGACAGGCTTGCAAACGGTGTAATTGATTGTTCGCGTGCGAGTCTCGTACTTTGGCACCATCACTGTGTAGTTGATGTTGCGAGTGGTCGTTTCGGGAACGAGTTTACTGCATTGAACTTGGCGGTCCTCGTAGTAAACTTCGTTCCGCGTGCGGTATCGAGTCTCTTCAACTCGGTCGTAAACTGTCTCTCGCACGGTGCGCATGCAAGTGTATGTCCCGCCAGCCACCGGTGTGGCAGACACTTCATTTCCATCAGCGGTTCCCCCGCATCCACAACAGCCCTCATAGCTGATCGCGCCACAATATGCAGCGCTCGCGGAATTTGTACCGGCCACGATCGCGCTGATCATGATGGCGGGTATGATCCACAGCCTATTCATCTCGATTTCTCCACAGGAAACAACACATCTGTTGCAAGACGCAGCTTCGGCGACAATGGTGCTTCGGCACACATAACGCGTCATCGATCCCCGTGCTTGTTCCCGGATGCGTTGCTAAGCAAGCAAAGCCCTGTGCGACGTTTGTGTCTTGACAGGAGTTTTGGCGTTGCTAAGCGGTTTTACACCAACGAATTGGTTCACGATGCTCTGACTACATCGACTACGGATGAAGCGTTGAACACGCAAAGAGAAACGCCAAGGCAAAAGAGGTGGATTACGTTGACGTGCTGGATGGGAGGTTCTGTAAGTTCTGGTTATGACATCCAGGCGAGTCCTGTAACGATTATGCGCATTGCATCTTTTGTGGGAACCATGCATGGTTCGCCTTAATTGCTCAAAAGCTGTAACAGGCAAGGGAGCCGCATTCGAAACAACTGTATCGGAAGGAAGAACAAGAAGCGGACTGCGACCGCATCCTGTCGTTAATCACGCGGACATGGAGGTCGAGCACCTTCGCATTTGTGCGTTAGCGCACGCACACAATCCCGGGCGAAATGTTGATGTCATCCCAAGCACTCCAGAGTGCTATTGACCACCGATGCAGTAAAGATGCTTATCGCTACGCAGGATAATTTGTCCATCGCTCAGAGCGGGAGTGCCATGAAAGGTTTCGCCTGACTCGGAGGTTTGGTTCGTAGCCAAAAGCTCGAACTTGTCTGATGCGTTAATGACAAACGCTGTCCCGTCAGCTTTGAAGTAATAAATTTTTCCGTCAGCAGCCACTGGTGAACTGTAGTCGGCTCCGCCAAATCCGCCTCGACCGGTACGGCCACTAAATCCACCACGCCCTCCAAAGCCGCTAGGAGTGGGGCGAGCCGATTCCTCGTCAGCTTTGGGTGTTGATTCCGGCAGGGATTTCGCAGTTTTCGCTGGCAAACGACCTTTGAAAATTGCGGCGCCATCCTTTGCGCTGATGCAATTCACTAAGCCGTTTGCAAAGTAGTAGATGTTGTCAGCGTAAATCAGTGGCGATGCGAATCTGGCGGTATCACGGCCGGTCCAGACCGTGTTAGCGGCAGTGACATCACCTTTGCCTCCAGCTTTCACAGCAGCGGACCCACCGCCCCGCCCCTCGATGCCATAGATAACGCCTTTGGATTCAACAACGCTTGAGTTGTATGAATTGGAGTCCATGGCCTCACTGTACCAACGCAACTTTCCAGTAGCTGGGTTCAAACCCCAGAACTCGTAAGGAACTCCCAAGACAAGGTCAGATCTTGTGTCATCCACTTTTGCAATCACCGGCGTTCCCCAAACATCAACTAAGCCATCAGCTGTTTGTCGCCACTTTTCCTCGCCGGTGAGCTTATCAAGTCCGACCAAGGACGAACTTTCGGCACTCGCTGTCACGATGACAAGCTCCTCATGCAGAATGGGGCTTGATGAGGAACCCCATCGTTTTGGATCGCTTCCAGTTCCAACGCTTGCCTTCCATAACTCATTGCCCTCGAAATCAAAGCAAAGCACCCCAGACTTACCAAAAAACACGTAAACGCGTTTCCCGTCGGCCACTGGCGTGTGGGACGCATAACCATGTGCAGGTATGCCCATCCCACTGTAGGTATCTTCGGGAAGCGTTGCTGCAACGGTACGCATCCACTTTTGTTTGCCTGTTTTCCGGTCGACGCAGATCAGATGCCGCTTTAACTGCTCGATTTTGCCGACATTCTCACGGCTCGTTCCATAACCGCTGTAGCAGGTCACAAACACATGATCGCCGGCCACAATAGGACTCGACGCTCCAGGCCCGGGTAGCTTCAGCTTCCAAGAGATATTTTTATCAGGCCCCCACTCCAAAGGCATTTTTGTTGAATCCGATGCGATTCCAGAGCCGTTGGGGCCGCGAAATCTTGGCCAATCAGCAAAACACACGCCGTTGACCAGAAAGACTCCGAAGAGCAGCGATGATGCCAGACAGCGACTGAATCCGAACTTAGAAGCAATGGCCATGACGCCTCAATGAAAAAAGGGGATACGCTTCGAAAGCTACCTGAGCGGAAGCTCAGAGCGTGTAGGAGCGAACTGTCTAAACCACTTCGAGCTGGTCAGGTTTCGCGTGGTACTCAACTTATACCCAAGTCATGCACGCCACGCGATTTGGAAGATTCAGGAGCCAAAGACGTCCGAGTGGCACTGCCTTTTCCCATTTCCCACGCACCCCCTGCATTGGGTATAATGCAGCCCCCGCACAGAGGAGTGGCGATCGAGCTTCCGCAAGAACATTCTCTAACCCCACAATCACCATGGCAAATCTAAGAGGAGGTGTCGCAGCTTACATGACGTGGGTTCTAGCTCTTTTGCTGATTTTTGTGGCGGTGTTTGTTGAAAGCCGGTCCGGCGCGAACCAGCCTCTCGTGGCAGTTTTCGTTTTTGCAGGTTTCCTTGCGACGCGGCTTCCGTGGAACCAGTTTCTGGTCCTTGTTG
>Ga0315320_10005895_pt1 | contig 10004 bp, 8 predicted proteins | sample M140m21515metaG_FD_203458 | JGI IMG/M metagenome (GOLD analysis project Ga0315320, IMG submission 203458) | Ammonia-oxidizing marine archaeal communities from Monterey Bay, California, United States - M1 40m 21515 | ecosystem: Environmental > Aquatic > Marine > Coastal | place: USA: California...
AGATGATCAAGAGTTAATAATTGAGCAATACAATCATTTTACTGAAAATGCTTTTAAATTCTCAACTAGCTATGGTGTGTTTGTTACCTCTGAATTATATTTAGGTCATGTTGGCATTGAAGTTGATTTGGGTTATAATATTTACAAACCATTTTATGAAGTAGAATGGAAATTGCAACAAGGATTTTATTGGGATTTTTATAGTGCTGATGGCACTTATGAAACTAGGTATATTTATGGTGAATTAAATTCTAAATATCAATTAAAAAAATCAATATTAACAAGACTTGGCTTAAAATATTATTTATTCAATAATAATGAACATCCGAAACACAATTTTTTTATAGGTGCAACACTAAATGCCAATCTCGGTCAAGCTGATTTTACAGAACTTAATTTTGGCTATGTTTATCGATTTGGTCTTAAATTAAGAAAATAACGTGATTCTAATTTTATGGAATGATAAAAATAATTACTTCTATATTATTTGTAACTACAATTTTTGGACAAGCCCAAGAAAAAGACACCATATTACAATTTAATAACTTTACAACCACAGAATTACAGTTAGGACTTACTTTACCCTCTAATAAGGGTTTTCCTCAAACTGGTTTGCAGAAATCGATTGCTTTACATTTTGGAAAACACCAAATTAATAATAATATTGAGTGGATTTACAGATTAAAGAATCCAACCACAGGAATGTCTTTTACAATAACTGATTACGCTAATAAGGAGTATCTAGGTTATTCAGCTTCAATGATGCCTTTCATTGAGTTTGGAATGTTAAAAAAAAAAATAAAAGGATTGAATTTTAATGTTAGCCTCGGTATTTCTTATTTCACAAAATCATATACAGGAACAATATTTTCTTTAAATAATCCAATAGAAAACAACAATACAGCTATATCTACCAAAATAACTTGGTCTTTCAAATCCTTCTTATACTATGATTTTATTAGAAATAGAAAAAATAATTGGAGAATTGGTGTTGGTTATTTTCACCATTCTAATGGACATACAAAGTTTCCAAATCAAGGATTAAATTCTTTTTTATTTAGTGTTTCTAGACAGTCTAACTATAATTTAAATTCCTCTATAACATCAAAAAAACAAAAAACATCAATATCTAATACTGAGAATAGTTTACAACAGTTCTTTACCATAAGAACTGGTGCAGGGTTGAATTTTTTGAGTTATAACTTTAATGATCGAAAAGGTGTATTTACAATTGCACCCTCTTATGGATTTATTTATAATAATACGTTTAAGATTGGTGTTGGTTTTTTTTATAGGTTTTATCAACACTATTACCAATATATAAAAAATAATGAAGAAATAGTTGCAGATCATTATACTCATTTTCAAAATAATCCAATTAAATATTCATCATGTTTGGGTTTATTTATAAGTGGTGAATTATTACTTGGAAATATAGGAATGGAATTAGACTTAGGATATAATTTATATAAGCCTTTTTATGAGGTAGATTGGAAAATAAACGGATTTTATTGGGATTTTATTGATGAAAATGGAATTGTAGAAACAAGATTTGTGGAAAAAGAGCTATCAACTTATTACCAATTAAAAAAGGCTATTTTATTTAGGATAGGATTAAAGTATTATTTAATTAATACTGTTAAATACCCAAAATCAAATATTTTTATTGGTGTGAATTTAAATACGAATTTAGGTCAAGCAGATTTTACAGAATTAAGTTTTGGCTATGTATATCGATTTGGTTTAAAATCAAGATAAGCTTTTTTTATGTTTTCAGATACTCTAATACGTTATTTTGAATCCTTTCCTCCATATTACTTAAATCAGCTCTATTAAATTTTTCTCCTGTAATATTTTCGTATAATTCGATGTATCTTTTAGAAACGACATCTATGTATTCATCACTCATTTTCGGAACCGATTGTCCTTCCAATCCTTGAAAACCATTTTGTATTAACCATTGCCTAACAAATTCTTTAGAAAGTTGCTTCTGTGGTTCTCCTTTAGCTTGAAGGTCTTCATAATCATCTACATAAAAATATCGAGAGGAATCAGGAGTATGAATTTCATCTATTAAAACAATCTTTCCTTCTTTTGTTTTACCAAATTCATATTTGGTATCTACTAAAATTAAACCTCTTTTAGCAGCTAATTCGGTTCCTCTTTGAAATAGTTTTTTTGTATAATCTTCTAGTACTTTATAATCCTCCTCTGAAACAATTCCTCTTTTTAAAATATCTTCTCTAGAAATATCTTCATCATGATCTCCTGCTTCTGCTTTAGTAGCAGGGGTAATTATAGGTGCTGGAAATCGATCGTTTTCAATCATTCCTTCTGGCATATCAATATTACAAAGGGTTCTTTTTCCTAATTTATATTCTCGAGCCGCGTGTCCACTCAAATAACCACGAATAACCATTTCAACTTTAAATGGTTCACAAGCTATACCTATGGCTACATTTGGATCTGGGCTTGCTAATAACCAATTGGGGACTAAATCTTCGGTATCGCGCATCATTTGTGTTGCTATCTGATTTAGTATTTGACCTTTGTAGGGAATTCCTTTAGGCATAACTACATCAAAAGCACTTAACCTATCGGTCGCAATCATTACTAATAAATCATTTTCTAGAGTATAAACTTCTCTAACCTTCCCATGATATATATTTTTTTGACCTGGAAAATTAAATTGAGAATTGATAATTGTATTGCTCATTTTTTAGTCGTTATTTTCAATCGCCTTATAGGCTGCAATTACTTTTTTCACTAATCGGTGACGTATAACATCTTTATCGTCTAGATGAATAATACCTACTCCATTCACATTCTTTAAAATTAACAATGCTTCTTTAAGTCCTGAAAGCGTGTGCCTTGGTAAATCTATTTGGCCAGGGTCACCCGTAATCATAAATTTGGCATTTTTTCCCATACGAGTCAAGAACATTTTCATTTGTGCATGAGTTGTATTTTGAGCTTCATCTAAAATGACAAAGGCATTATCCAAGGTACGACCTCTCATAAATGCTAAAGGTGCTATTTGTATTACTCCTTTTTCAATTAATAATTCTAATTTTTCAGCAGGAATCATATCTCGCAATGCATCGTATAACGGTTGCATATATGGATCTAATTTTTCTTTTAAATCACCTGGAAGAAAACCTAATTTCTCACCAGCTTCTACAGCTGGACGTGTTAAAATAATTCTTCTTACTTGTTTTTCTTTTAATGCCTTTACTGCTAAAGCAACACCTGTATATGTTTTACCAGTACCTGCAGGGCCTACAGCAAATAACATATCATTTTTAAACATTAATTGAACCAGCTTACGCTGATTAGCGGTTTGTGGTTTTATTTTTCTACCATTAACACCATGAACTAAAACAGCATTTGAACTATCTGGAGTTTCGTAATCATCTCTATTCCTACTCAATAAAACCCGTTCAATAACGTTTTCATCTAATTTATTATACTTAGAAAAATGATCTAATAACATCGCGAGACGCTTATCAAATTCTTCTAAAACTTCTTGGTCTCCGTAAGCTTTTATTTTATTTCCTCTTGCTACAATTTTTAATTTAGGAAAAAGCTCCTTTAACTTCTCAATATTTATGTTTTGATGTCCGAAAAAATCTCTCGGACTTATTTCAGATAATTCAATAATTAGTTCATTCAAAAGCAATACATTTAAAATTATTAATACTATATAAAAAATTGTTTTTCTCTAACACAAAAGTACAGTATTTTTGTTGTTATTAGTTTAAATAAATATTAACAAAATGCCACAAGCTATTATCACTTTAACTACCGACTTTGGTGAGAAAGATCACTTTGCTGGTGCAGTTAAAGGGGCTCTCTATAGTGAATTAGAGACCATTCGAATTGTTGATATCTCCCATTGTATATCACCCTTTCATATATCTGAGGCTGCTTACATCATACAAAATGCTTACAAAAGTTTTCCTCCAGGAAGTATTCACATTATTGGAATAGACTCGGAATTAAACCCGGAAAATAAACACATCGCTGTTTATCTTGATAATCACTATTTTATCTGTGCTAATAATGGAATTATTTCTATGCTAACTTCTGAGATTAAACCTGAAAAAATTGTTGAAATTAACGTTCATGACAATATTGAATCTAATTTTCCTGTTTTAGACGTTTTTGTTAAAGTTGCCTGTCACATTGCTAGAGGAGGTACTTTAGAAGTAATAGGTAAACCCATTTCTAGAATAAAACAACTTACTGGTATTAAACCTGTAGTAAATCCTGAAAATAGTCAAATAATTGGAAATGTTATTTACATTGACAATTATGGAAATGTTATTAGCAATATCAGCAAAGTTCTTTTCGAAAAAATAGGAAAAGGAAGAAGGTTTACCATACAAGCAAGATCCATCAAGTTTTCAAAAGTTTACAATCGATATAGTGATTTTATTAATTTTGACAACCCAAAAAATAAGCGTGTTGAAGATGGTAAAAAATTAGCCCTATGGAATTCATCAAACTATCTTGAGCTTTCAATTTACAAGAGCAATCCAAAAACAGTAGGTAGTGCTTCTTCCCTATTTGGCCTAAATTACAGAGATACTGTTAGTATAAATTTTGAATAAAAATATGCTTACAAGAATTGTTAAAATGGAATTTAAGAGTGAAGAGGTTGTTAACTTTTTAAGTAAATTTGATATGGTAAAAGAAAAAATACGCGCTTTTGATGGCTGTGCTTTTTTAGAATTATATCAAGATAAAAATAATAAAAATATATTCTTTACTTACAGTAAATGGGAAAAAGAATCTGATCTTGAAAACTATAGAACTAGCGATATTTTTAGGAGTGTGTGGGCAACAACCAAACCAATGTTTCGTTCTAAAGCAAAAGCCTGGAGTATTGACACGTTATACAGTCTAAAATAAAATTTATGCTTGCAATATTAAAAAGAGAAATTAATTCCTTTTTCTCAACTTCGGTTGGGTTTTTGGTAATCGCATTATTTTTAACTTTAAACAGCTTGTTGCTTTGGTTTATACCCGGAGAATTTAATATATTGGATAATGGTTTTGCTGATCTGTCATCCTTTTTTATAATTGTTCCTTGGATCTTTTTATTTTTAATTCCTGCTGTAACGATGAAGGCATTTAGTGAAGAAAAAAAAATGGGAACTTTTGAACTGTTGGCTACCAAACCCATTTCTTTAAAAAATATTGTTTTAGGAAAGTATTTTGGTGCTATAATTTTAATTTACTTAGCATTAATACCAACAACGATATATGTTATAACCATCTCAGAACTTACAAATAATTCAAGTGGCTGGGATATCGGAAGTACTATAGGTTCCTATATCGGTTTGTTTTTTTTAATTTTAGCTTACACCGCTATAGGTATCTTTGCATCAACAATTTCAAAAAATCAAATTGTAGCATTTATATGTTCCGTGTTTCTTTGTTTATTTATTTTTTATGGATTTGATACCATCTCCTATTTCATTCAAATTCCATTTTTTGAAATCAATACTCTTGGAATGAAATCACATTTTGACAATATCTCAAGAGGGATTGTCGATACTCGTGATTTAATTTATTTTATTAGTGTTTCAGTATTCTTTTTGATTTTAACAAAAATTAATTTAAGAAAAGATTAATGCATATTAAAAGACAAATAATTTATGTTTTAATAATAATTATCCTAGTTAATTTAGTAGGGAATTTTTTTTACAAACGATTTGATTTAACTCAGGATAAAAGATATACATTATCAAATTCAGCAAAAGAAACAATAGCTAATATTGATACTCCAATTTTTATAGATGTTTTTTTAGAAGGTGACCTCCCACCTGAATTCAAGAAATTAAAAGTTGAGACAAAGCAATTACTTCAAGAATTTGAAGCATTTAACTCCAACATAAAATTTAAATTTGTTGATCCCTTAAATGAAAATGGAGATACAGAATCATTACTGAAAATTGGCGCAAAACCATCTCAGATAGAAGTTAAACAAAATGGTAAGATTAGCATACAACAAATTTTTCCTTGGGCAGTAGCTTCCTTCAAAGGTGATTATTTAAAAATTCCGTTACTTAAAAATCAGTTGGGCATAACCTCTGAAGAAAGAATAATAAATTCTATACAAAATTTAGAATATGCTTTAGCAAATAGCTTCAATCAATTAACACATCCAAAAAGCCATAAAGTAGCAGCCTTAAAAGGAAATGGAGAATTAGGTGATAAATTTATTGCTGATTTTTTTTCCACCCTTCGTGATTCTTATTACATCGCTCCTTTTACACTAGATTCTTTATCAAATTCGCCAGCTAAAACACTTGAACAGATTAAAGAATTTGATTTATTGGTAATTGCTAGACCAACAAAAAAATTCACTGAAAAAGAAAAATATTTATTAGACCAATACATTATGTCTGGTGGTTCAACCCTATGGCTTATTGACAAGGTTAATTTTGTAAACGACAGTGTTGGTGGTAATGATTTTGCTTTTGCCAGAGATTTAAACCTTACTGACTTCTTTTTTAGATATGGTATTCGAGTTAACCCCAATTTAGTAAAAGACTTGTATTCTGCTCCTATAATACTCGCTAGTGGAGAAGAAAGAGAATCTCAATACAATCGGTACCCGTGGTTTTATAATCCTCTTTCAGCGAGTAATTCCAAGCATCCTATTACAACCAATATTGAAGGAGTTAAGTTTGAATACGCCAGCAGTATCGATACTTTACCTAATAGTATTAAAAAAACTATTCTTTTAAATTCTTCACCTCTTTCTAAAATTGTCGGTCTACCGAAAGAAATCAATATTTCTAAAGAAATAACAACTAATTTAAAAATAGTAAACGAAGGACCAACTGATTTGGAATTTAATAAAGGAGAACTCCCACTCGCCGTTCTATTAGAGGGTACTTTCAAATCAGCCTATTTAAATAGAGTAAAGCCACTAAAAATAAATAACTATCAAGAAATTGGCCAAGAAGCAAAAATGGTAATTATAGGTGATGGGAGTATAATCAAAAATCAGCTTCAAGGAAACAGACCTTTAGAATTAGGATTTGATAAATGGACCAATAATTATTATGGAAACAAAGAGTTTTTACTGAATACTGTTAACTATTTATTGGACGATAATGGACTTATAAACATTAGAACTAAAGATATTTCTATTCCCTTTCTAGATCCCATCAAAGTATCAGAAAACAGAACTTATTGGAAATGGATCAACCTCCTATTTCCACTGCTATTATTAACTATTCTAGTTCTAATTTTTAACTATACCAGAAAGAAAAAATATACCTAAATTTGTTAATAAGTTTCTTTTACTTTAAAACGAAATAGAGTACAAATTGAAATATATTTGTGAGTAACGTGAATTTTATTCTTGTTAAACCATAACTTTTAATACAACCATAAAATATTCAAATGAAATTTATAGTATCCAGTTCATATTTACTAAAACAACTGCAGGTTTTAGGTGGGATTATTAATAATAACAACACATTACCCATATTAGATAATTTCTTGTTTCAATTAGATCAGAATTCTTTAACGGTTTCTGCGTCAGATTTAGAAACAACTATTTCCTCTAAATTAGAAGTCGAAAGCAATGAAAAAGGGAGTGTATGCATTCCAGCAAGATTATTATTGGATACCTTAAAAACTTTTCCAGAACAACCCTTAACCTTTTCCATTGAAGATAACAATACTATCGAAATAAGTTCAAATCATGGAAAATATGCATTGGCTTACGCAAGCGGAGAAGAATTTCCACAAGCAATTCAATTACAAGATCCAAGTGCCACAGTTATGTTAGGCGACGTTTTAGCAAATGCCATAGCAAAAACAATATTTGCAGCTGGAAATGATGACTTACGTCCCGTAATGAGTGGTGTGTTTTTTCAATTCTCTACGGAAGGTTTAACATTTGTCGCTACAGACGCTCACAAGTTAGTAAAATATTCGCGTGAAGATATTTCTGCTTCCCAAGCTGCTGAATTTATTATGCCAAAAAAACCTTTAAATCTATTAAAATCCATACTGGCAGGGAGTGAAGAGCAAGTAACTATAGAGTATAATAATTCTAACGCTAAATTTTCATTTGACAATACCGAAATGGTTTGTAGATTAATAGATGGAAAATATCCAAATTATGAAGCCGTCATTCCAAAAGAAAATCCTAACAAGTTGAATATAGAACGAAGTCAATTTTTAAATTCTGTGCGTAGAGTTTCTATTTTTTCAAATAAAACGACTCACCAAATTCGTTTAAAGATTGCTGGAGCAGAATTGAATATTTCTGCAGAAGATATAGATTATAGCAACAAGGCAGAAGAACGTTTAACTTGTGATTACCAAGGTGACGATATGCAAATTGGTTTTAATTCTCGTTTTTTAACCGAAATGTTAAATAACTTAACCTGCGATGAAGTTTCGCTAGAAATGTCAATGCCTAACAGAGCAGGAATCTTAACCCCAACAGATGGTCTCGATGATGGTGAATTAGTAACAATGCTAGTGATGCCGGTGATGTTAAATAGTTAAGAACTTCCATCATAAAAGTTTTATTAAACAATTATCTTTATTATTAACTATGGTCTTTGTTGGATTTTAATAGAAAAAAATATTGTTGTTCAATCTTTTTTTTAAGACCACCTCTAATATTGTTATTTTTGTATCATGATCCACAATGACACAATTGTAGCTTTAGCTACTCCCTCAGGTCCAGGCGCTATAGCAATTATCCGTTTATCGGGTAAAGATGCTATTAAAATTGCGTCTTTAGTTTTTAATTCTGTACTGGGAAAAAAATTAGCTGATCAAAAAACTCATACGGTACATTTAGGTAATATATTAGACGGAGAACGTATTATTGATGAAGTGTTAGCAACCCTATTTAAAAACCCTCAATCCTACACGGGAGAGAATGTAGTGGAGTTTTCATGTCATGGAAGTTCTTACATTCAACAGGAGATTATTCAGTTATTACTCCGAAAAGGTTGCAGAATGGCTACTGCTGGAGAATTTACTTTGCAAGCTTTTTTAAACGGAAAAATGGATCTAAGCCAAGCAGAAGCAGTTGCCGATTTGATAGCTAGTGATTCTAAAGCATCACATCAGTTAGCAATTCAACAAATGCGTGGAGGGTTTACTACAGAAATAGAAGAACTTCGCTTACAGCTCTTAGATTTTGCATCACTTATTGAATTAGAATTAGATTTTTCAGAGGAAGACGTTGAATTTGCCAGTAGAAATGATTTTCAAAAACTTATAAAGAAAACAACTTCGCTTCTAAAAAACCTTATCGATTCTTTTGCAACTGGGAATGTTTTAAAAAATGGAATACCCGTGGCAATAATTGGTCGTCCAAATTCTGGAAAATCAACTCTTTTGAACGTTTTACTTAATGAAGACAGAGCTATCGTAAGTAATATAGCAGGAACTACCAGAGACACCATTGAAGACGAAATTACAATTGATGGTATTCGCTTTCGTTTTATAGACACTGCTGGAATTAGAAATACAAAGGATGAAATTGAAAAAATTGGAGTGGAAAAAGCTTTAGAAAAATTAAAAAACTCTGCTATTTATATCTATTTGTTTGATAGTACCGAAATGGATATGAATGACGTAAAAATTGAACTAGAAAGTTTTTCTACGACCTCGAGTCAATTAATCGTAGCCAACAAGATTGACAAAGCATCTAAGAGTATTTTAAATACAATTAACAACAGCGCATTACCAGTATTAAGTATTTCCGCAAAAAAGAAAGAAAGTATCGATCAATTAAAAAAATCACTGTTAGATTTGGCTGGTAAAGAAGCATTAGATAAAAATCAGTTGATAGTTACTAATTCAAGGCATTATGATATTCTTATAAAATCTCTTGAAGAAATCATAAAAGTTCAAAACGGAATTGATCAAAACTTATCAGGCGATTTACTAGCAATCGATTTAAGACAAGCGCTATATTATTTAGGAGAAATTACCGGAAAAGTAAGTAATGA
>Ga0315320_10005902_pt1 | contig 9999 bp, 7 predicted proteins | sample M140m21515metaG_FD_203458 | JGI IMG/M metagenome (GOLD analysis project Ga0315320, IMG submission 203458) | Ammonia-oxidizing marine archaeal communities from Monterey Bay, California, United States - M1 40m 21515 | ecosystem: Environmental > Aquatic > Marine > Coastal | place: USA: California...
CGCACGCGCACCGTGACGTCCGCGTTTTCGCCTCGCGCGTCCGGCGTCGCGCGTTTCAGCGTGATTTTGATCTCGCGTTCGCGTCGTCCCGGTGACGCGTCGCCGCTTCGCGTCGCCATCGCGCCGTCGGAAACGCGTCGGAAACGGGCCCGCTCGCGCGCGCGTCGCGCGCTCGCGCGCGCGTCGACGCGTGTCGCGTCGCGTCGCGTCGCGCGTCGCCGTCTGCGTCTCTTTTCTGACACACGGACCCAAAGAGGCGACGCAAATCATGAGATATCACACGGACCCAAAGAGGCGACGCGACGCGTGCGTCCGAGACGCACCGCATGCGTCTGACACACGGACCACACGCGCGCGCCGACGCGCCGCCTCCGCCGCGACGCAATCCGCGACGCGCGAACCGACGCGCCGAACGACGCAGAATGATCTCGCGCGCGACGACGGTGGCGATCGCGCCGAACGCACGCGCGCAAACCCACGCGCGCCAACGACGCGCGCCGAGCGTGCGGGCGTCGACGTCGGCGCCGACGCTGGGCGGACGACGATCGGCGATCGTCGGCGGCGGCGCGGTGGCGCTCGAACAGCGCGCGATGGCGACGCGCGCGGAGCGACGACGGGTGGTGACGTGCGTGAAAACGAAGCGATGCGCGCGAGAGAGGGGTCGGACGCGACGAAAACGGCGACGGGCGAACGCGGGGGGGGGGGGATGAGTGAACGCGCGCGAGAGAGAGAGAGGGTTTGCCGTCGACGCGAGAGAGAGAGAGGGCGCGAGGGCGAGACGCGGTGCGGGAGAGACGCGGTGCCGGAGGGTGCGAAGGAAAGGGGATGAAGACTGACGAGGAGGCGCGTTTTCGGAACGTCGCAGTCGCGCCGGTGGTGTGGCGAAAGCCGCGCCGGGCGAACCGAAGAAGGTGTTCGGGTTGACCTTGCCGGAGGGCGAAGGGATCTCTTTCGCGATTCTCGCCGCCGGTTCCCTCGGTTCCGCGCTCGGTTTCGCCGCGCTTCAAGAGGGCGTGTTCCGCATTCCGGGCTTCAAGTTCTCGGCGTGGATGACGGTTTTGACGACGTTTACGTACTTTTTGTGCGGCGCGCTCGAGATGAAGCTCACCAAAGACTCCCGTAAGGGTTCTTGGAAGAACTACGGTATTCTTTCCGTGTACACCTACGGTGGTATGGCTTTGACCAACTACGCGTTGTCCTACTTGAACTACGCCACCCGCATCGTGTTCAAGTCCGCGAAGATCATCCCCGTCATGGCCTTCTCCGTCTTGATCGTCGGCAAGAAGTACAACTGGAAGGAGTGGTTGTCGGCGGCGATTCTCGTCGCGGGCATCGTCCTCTTCACCCTCGGTGACGTCGCGTCCTCCCCGGCGTTCGCGCCGATCGGTGTTGCGCTCATCGCCGCCGCCTTGTGCGTCGATGCGATCTGCGCTAACTTCGAGGAGAAGAACTTCTTCCGTTGCGAAACCCCGTCGACGACGCAGGAAGTGCTCTGCTACGCGTCCTTGATCGGTACCGCGTACGGTCTCGTCCCGCTCATCGCGTCCGGTGGCCTCGCTCCGGCGCTCGCTTTCTCTCAAGCGAACCCGCAAGTGGTGCCGATGATCATGGCCTTCTCCGTCATGGGCTACTCTTCCGTGTCTTTCATCCTCTCCCTCATCAAGTACTTCGGTGCCACCGAGGCTGAAATCGTGAAGTCGCTCCGCAAGGTGCTCTCCATCGTGATCTCCTTCGCCCTCTTCCCGAAGGAACTCAACTGGAAGTACATCGCTGGTTTCGCCGCTGTCGTCGTCTCCACGGTCTACACCTTCTACCTCAAGCAACAAAAGAACGCCGCCAAGGCTGCCGCCAAGGCTGCGGAATAATTCCGCCCGTCTTTCTCGCCGAGAAGGAGTGCGTTTTTTTTTCGAAGGGACAATTGAAATTTATCGACCACTTCGTTTAGCACGAAGTTTATTAGGGCAAACGATGGATTGGGTCGTCCGCTTTCTCGTCCGATCGAGCAAGCGCTTTCGAGTCATCGTTCGTCAATCGATTTAATTATGATGCATCACAAACACAGTTTTCGGTTCGTTCGCGTTCGCTTTTTCGTCGAGGTTTCTTGAAGTAAATATTGATTGCAGAATTCTATGTGTGCAATTAATCAACGCAACGCGGCGCATCATTACGATGCCCGCGCCGTCACTTCTCGCTAGGGAAGTGCGAGCCACAAACGCTCGGCGGAAGATCGAACGTCCTCGACGCGTATGTTTAGGCCAAAACTTGCGCCGGCTTGACTTAGGCGACGGCGTCGAAGTCAACCGGGTCGGACTTCCAGATGAGGAAGACGAACACGGAAACCAATTGAAGGGCAGCGATCGGGAAGAACAAGGAGTACGCCCAGTTGCCGCCGGTCATGGAAAGGAAAAGACCGGTGAAGAAGGTGGAAAGAGTCGACGCGATGGCCGCCGCCGTGTTGGTGACGCCCAACATGATGGACGCGTACTTCGGCGAAAGGTCTTGGTGACCGCAGAACAAACCAGTGCGGATGAACGCGGCGAAGCCGAAGGTGACGGACAGGAGACCGACAACCATGCCGATGGTTTGGTTCGTCACCGCGGCCACCGGGGTGGCGTTCACGATCAAGCCAATCATCGTGAGCGTCACGGCGCCGACGCCAAAGCAGAGCGTCTGCGAGCCCTTGCGAATTTGCGTTCGCGTGAGCTTCTTCTTCGCCTCGAGTTCACCGGCGAGTGGGGCGATGAGCGCGGTCACGATGACGGTGGACAAGTAAGGAAGAATGGAGAGGAAAGACGACTTGGACAAAGTCACGCCCATGGCGCTCGCCAAGAAGGACGGCAACCACGCGAGCAAGCCGTAGGAAAAGTAGTTCCACGTAAAGTGCGCGACGGTGAGCGCCCAAAACTGCGGGTTGCGCACAAAGGCGGCCCACGGGATGGAGAGACCCTTCTTAGCGCCGGTGGTTTCGACTTCCTTCATGTCCGTGGAGGAATCGCGCATGTAGGAGATGAACCACCACGCGCCCCAGAAGAAGCCGAGGGCGCCGAACAAGTAAAAGACGGCGGCCCAGCCGCCGAGGTGGAAGATGATCGGCGGCGCGATGAGCAAACCCAACAACGAGCCGACGTCGAGACCGCCGAAGGCGGAGGTCACGGCCTTCGATCGCTGGCTCGGCGGAACGCCCTTCGCCAACACGCCGGTCGCCGCGGACGGCGCGACGCCTTCGCCGAGACCGACCAAGAATCTCGACGCGAGCAGCGCCGGCATGCCGAGCGCCGCGCACCACGGCGCGATGAGCGTACCGAACGACCAGAGCATGACGCCCCAGAACAAGACGGCTTTACCGCCGTACTTACTCGCCAACCACCCACCCGGGATCTGCGTGAACGAATAACCCCAGAAGAACGCGGACGCGACCAAGCCCTTTTGCGTCGCCGTCCACCCGAACGACTCCGCCATCGGCACGATGGCCACCGACATGTTCACCTTGTCCAAGTTACACAGCACGAACGCGATGAACAGCGCGAACACCATCCCCCATCGCTTCTTTTGCCCTCCCTCGGTCATATCGAACACCTCTTCCTCCGGCGGATCGTTCGGGTTGATCTCGATCGCCCCGCCCCCCGCGCGTCTCGCCGCGCGCGCCGCGCGCTTTTGCCCTAAGCCGATCGCCGATCGCGTCTCTCGCGCGCTTTTCGCGCCCGCCGTCGACGCGCGCGAGGCGCGCGCCCCCTCGCATCGCGCGATCGTCACCGTCTCCGCCCGCATCGCCCGCGCGCGCGTCCCTCGTCGTCGCCTCGTCGTCGTCGTCGTCGCCCGCGCCGTCGCGTTCGCCATCGCCGTCGCGTTCGCCATCGCCGTCGTCATCGTCGCGCGCGTCGCGCGTTTTGACGCCCGCGGTCCGGTCGGCCGTCGCGCGTTCGAACGCCGTTCGATCGACGGTCTCGCTCGCCGAGGTCGATCGGATTCGCACGTCGCGCGCCGTCGTCTCGCGTCGCGTCGCGTCGATCGCGCGATCGCGCGATCCGCCGCCGGCGCGCCGAGCCGTTCGAACGCGCGTTTCAGTACACCTAAACCCTAACCTTTTTTATGTATTTCGCGCGCGCGTCGTGATCTTTGATGCGGTCGAACGGGCGTCGAAGGCGACGATGCGAGACGACGCGAGACGACGCGGCGTCGCGGTCGGTCGCGCGCGGCGATCGGCGGCCGCGACGTCACTCGACGCGCGATGATGGCGATGATGTCGACGACGACGACGACGACGACGTCGATGAACGCGGGACGACGACGAGACGCGAGGACGTCGTTCGGACGCGCGACGACGACGCGGGCGACGCGGGCGACGCGGGCGACGACGACGACGACGACGGCGTTCCTGAACTTTGGCGGGAACAGGGCCGCCGCGGGGGGGGCGGTGGACGCGACGCCGTACGTGTGCGTCGACTGCGGGTACGTGTACAGGGGGGGGGACTTTAAGAAGTTGCCGAACTCGTACCGGTGCCCGACGTGCAACGTCGGGAAGAATCGATTCAAGGCGCAGGGAGGGTCGTCGATGCTGGCGCAAAAGAAGGCGAACAAGGCGGCGTTTCGGGCGAGACGCGAGGCGGCGAGCAAGGGAGGGAAGGCGACGAGCGGACGCGAGGCGTTGAAGCAAAAGATGATGGACGCGCAGGCGGAGAAGGATAAAAAGCGCGGGTGGTTTTAAACGTCGATCGAACGGACGCCGAGGCGCGAAAATCGAAGCGCTTCTCGCTTTTAATTAAAGACCTCTTCTACTCGAGCGCGCGACGATCGTCGTCTCGTCTAGTCCAAAACCTTGGCGACGACGCCCGCGCCGACGGTGCGACCGCCCTCGCGAAGGGCGAAGCGCAAACCGGGCTCCATCGCCACCGGATGGATGAGCTCGAAGACGGCGGTGACGTTGTCGCCCGGCATGACCATCTCCGTGCCCTCGGGCAAGGTGATGTTGCCGGTGATGTCAGCCGTGCGCATGAAAAATTGCGGGCGATAGTTGGAGAAAAACGGCGTGTGTCGACCGCCCTCTTCCTTCTTCAGCACGTAAATCTCAGCCTCGAACTTGCTGTGCGGCTTGATCGACCCGGGCTTGCACAAGACTTGCCCGCGCAAAATTTCGTCGCGCTTCAACCCGCGAAGCAACAACCCGCAGTTGTCGCCGGCTTGACCTTCGTTGAGCGTCTTCTTGAACATCTCCACCCCGGTCACCGTGGTCTTCTTCGTGGGCGTGATGCCGACGACGTCGACGTCGTCACCGGTGCGAATGATGCCTTGCTCGACGCGACCGGTGGCGACGGTGCCGCGGCCTTGAATGCTAAACACGTCTTCGACGGGCATCGAGAACGGCTTGTCCAAAGCGCGCGCGGGTTCGGGGATGTATTCATCGATCGCCTTCATCAATTCAACGATCTTGTCTTTCCCGATCGCGGGCTCCGTGCCCTTCAACGCGTGCAAAGCCGAGCCTTTAATGATCGGAATGTCGTCGCCGGGAAACTTGTAAAAGCTCAACAATTCGCGAAGCTCCATCTCGACCAACTCCACGAGCTCTTCGTCGTCCACCATGTCCACCTTATTCATGAACACCACGAGCGATGGCACGCCAACTTGTCGGGCGAGCAAAATGTGTTCCCGCGTCTGCGGCATCGGCCCATCCGCCGCGCTCACGACGAGAATCCCGCCGTCCATCTGCGCCGCCCCGGTGATCATATTCTTCACGTAATCCGCGTGTCCCGGGCAATCCACGTGCGCGTAGTGCCTCGTCGCCGTCTCGTACTCCACGTGCGAGGTCGAGATCGTGATCCCTCTCGCCTTCTCCTCGGGCGCCTTATCGATCTGATCGAACGCGATCTCCTTCGCGCCTCCGATCTCCGCCATCACCTTCGTGATCGCCGCCGTGAGCGTCGTCTTCCCGTGATCGACGTGTCCGATCGTCCCCACGTTCAGGTGCGGCTTCGATCGCGTGTTGATGTCGTACGCCGCGTACGTTCGCCGCATCTCGCCTCGTCCCAGCGCGCGTCGCGCCGTCGCCGTCGCCGTCGCCGTCCCCGTCCCCGTCGTCCCCATCATCGCCGCCGCCGAGGTTTCCATCGTCGCGTGCGGCGCGCGTCGCGTCGCCGTCACCTTCGCGAGGCGCGTCATCGCGCGTCGCATCGCCATCGTCGAGACGCGCGAGCCGTCGCGGTGTGACGCGCGTCGGTCGCGCCGCGCATCCGATTCCCATCGTTCGCGCGATTCGCGTCGACGCTTTCGTCGGCGCGTCGCGGACGCGTCTCGTGCGCGTCTCGGGACGGGATTTGGTGCGACATGTCCGAATGTCCGAACGTGCGCATCCAACCGATCGTGTGGGTAAACAGTCCGCGGTGTGGATCGCGCGCGACGGTCCGCGGCGCGGATTCGAATCCGCGGCATCGCGCGTCGCGACGGACGACGACGATGGCGAACGCGACGCGACGACGAAAAAGACGCGACGACGAAAGAGACGACGCCGAGAGCGACGAAAAAGACGCGCGGACGACGACGACGCGGACGCGGACGGCGACGACGCGGAAAGGCGGAGACGAGGCGGACGCGCGGACGCGCGATGGGAAAAAAGATGCGGACGACGACGGCGCGGAAGACGACGGACGGGACGAGACGCTGGAGCGAGGGAACAGCGAGTACGTGGGGGTGCGAGACGAGGACGCGGCGGCGCTGTCGCGACGGTACGCGGAAAACGCGGAGGCGCGGTTGACGCGAGCGGGGAAGGACGCGGAGACGATGAGCGCGGAGGAACGGGAACGGTTGACGAGCGAGGTGATGCGGTACGTGCTGTTCGCGTCGCATCAAAATCGAGGCGCGCCGGTGCTGCGAAGCAAGATCGGGGAGGCGATGAGCGCGATCGGGGGGGCGGGAACGAAGAAGGGGGCGGGATCGTACATCGTGGCGCTGGCGCAAAAGAAATTTTTGGATATTTTTGGGTTTGAAATGATAGAGCTCTCGCGGGCGCAAAGTCGGAATAAGAGACCGGCCAAGACGGTGAACGAATCGCAAGCGGCTTCGGCGAAGTGCTACGCGTTGCGAAGCGTTCTTCCGGCGCAGATGCGAAGGAAATTCGTGGACGATCCGTCGGCGACGGCGGCGCGCGGATTCGCCATCGTCGTCGCCGCGCTCGTGCAAATCTCAAACGGTTGCATTCGCGAGGAAACGCTGTTCGAGCAACTCGCCCAGCTCGGCGTGGTGTCGGGTGAGCATCTCAGCGAAAATCACGCCGAACTTGGCGATGTGCGTGCATTAATGGCGCTGCTCGTAAAGCGACGCATCTTCATGCGCGAGCACTCGAGTTACGACGATCCGACGATGGGGTACTCCTACGAGCTCGCCGAAGGTGCGGAAGCCATCATCGGCTACGAAAACATCGATAAATTCGTCAACGAGTCCATGCGCTCGCAAATTGCGACGGTTTAGCTGTAATTGTTCGTTTTTAACGCGAACCGAAACTCCTCTTCCATTTCGACGTGCTCGCCCCTCGAGTCTTCAAACGTCCGCGCGTCGACGAATCATGGCCTTCTTCGCCCGCGCGGCGAAAGAAATCCCTCCGGGGATCACGAGCGACGACGTGCGATACATCTCGATCACCATCGTCGCCCTGACGTGCGTTTTCGTGACGTTGAATCGGTTCCTCTGTCCCAAGTTTGCCCCGAGGTTCATGCGTAAAGAGCCGTTCTTGCTCGCGTTTGAGCTCACGTGCTTCGCGCCGTTGGCGTATTGCGCGTACGTCGGCACCCGTGGATGGTTGTACGACCTCAACGTCGGCTACGAGACGCCGCATCAGCGGCTGCACAAACCCCTTCCGTTGAGCTCGCGGAAGATGATTTTGTGCAACTGCGCGTTTCAAATCTGGGACTTCATTATTTCGCTGCGACACGCGCAGTTGAACTCGATCGAGATGTTGATGCATCACGCCCTAGCCGCGGCGTTGTGCTTGGCGGGTTTGCACATTGGATTTGGGCAGTATTACGGCTTGTTCTTTATGGGCGTCACGGAGACGTCTTCGCTCCCGCTCGTGTGGGTGGATCTCGGAAAGTATTATCCAGAGCTCGCGAAGCGATGTTCCGGCATGGATTTACTCGCGAAGGTGATATTCGGTCTGATGTTTATAGCCGTTCGTGACGTTTTGTTCATGAAACATTCCATCACGCTTTGGAAGGATTCGTTCGCGGTGCTCGCCGCGGGCACGGCTAAATTCCCAGGCGTCACGAAGGCGTTCTTGGTGACCAATCTCTTCTTCAACGTCTTGCAAATCGCTTGGACGAAGAAGCTGCTCGATGGACTATTTGAACTGATCAACGGGGGCGGCAAGGACGAGGCGGACAAGGACAAGGAAGAGTAGACTAAACGACTTGTAAATATTGAAAGTGTGAGCGCGTTATTGCACTCGACATCCGTGCGTACCCGGTGAGTCTAATCTATCAATCACTCTGCTCGCGTCGAGGTGCTTACCCGGTGACCGCGTCGAGCGATCGAATAACGCGCGACGCGTGCCATCCGGAGTGGCATCCGGTTCCGGATGCGACGCGTATGACCGTGGCGTCCTCGGCGAATCGCGCGCGAGGTGTACTCTCGACGCTTGAGAATCCTTAAACGTCACTCGTCGCGGAGACGAGGAGACTTGCCCGAGTCTCGAGGGCGTCGTCGGCATCGAAACAGTTCTCACTCGCGATGGCGTCGATGGTGCGCTGGCACCAGTTTGATGGGTGGAGTCTCGACTCGTGTTCAATACGGTTTCGTACCCTTCTCTGCGCATCCTCGCGAGCTCGCTCAGCAAGCGATCTCGACTGAGCAAAAGCTCTTGCTCTGTCGCGCTCGCGACGGCCACGGCGTGAGATGAGCGACGACGAACGTCCGCTAATTCGCCCTCGTGCTTTAACTCCAGCTCTTCTATTCGATTTTTAGCCTCATTCAACTGCGACTCTAGCTGTCGCTGGCGTTGGAACTCTTCCGCCTCGCGTTGGCGCAGGTAGTCTCCCTCGCTCATCAGGGCCTCTTCCATGCGTTCGCGCGTTGATCTAGCGTCCGCCAGCTCTCTATCTAGACGCTCGATTTCCATCGTCGCCGCCGCCGCTGTATCTTCCATCTCAGTCGCGTGCACGAGCGCCTCGTCGAGCTGCTCCCTGAGCTCGGACGAGTACGCTTTTTCGACTTGTAAATTCTCTCGTACCAACTTCAACTCCTTCTCCCTGTTCTCTAATCTCTCCTTCAGCGAACTCACGCGTTTCTGCAACTCCGCGCTGAGCTTGGTCTCCGACCGCAGCGCGCTCTCGAGCGATTCCCGCCCCGCGGCCTCGGCCGCCAGAAGTTCATCCTTTGCTTGCAGAGCGATTTCCATAGCGCCAAAGGTATCGATGATTCTCCCTCGCGTGTCCATCGTCGACCCCGAGTGCTGCGGAGAGTCGATATAGGCACCAGAATTAACCTCGCCCGGCGATGCCGCCGTCGGTATCAGCGCTCGCACGCGCGCGTCTCGAGGCTTTTCCGCCCGCGCGTTCGCCCGCTTCGTCCCGTTCGCTCGCGCGTCCCGAAACGCTTCCACGAACGCCGTCGCCTCCCCGGGCGTCTCCGCGCACAAAAACACACCATCATTCACATTCTTCACCTCGATGTACACCCCACATCCCGCCTTCCCTCGTTCGCCGTGTATGTTCAACGACGACGCGACGCACCCGCGCACGTCGTCGAGCGCCACCGACGAGCTCGCCTTATCGCTCGTCGCGTCCTTCCGAAACTCCAATCGATCGCCCACGACGCGCGCGAAGCGACGATTCCAGCACTTCGTCACGTCGTTGCGCTTCGAGATCCACATCCCTCGCCGCAGGCATCCGTCGTCGTCGCCGTCGTCCGCGGCGTCGTTCGCGACGTCATCGCCTCTCGCGCGCGCGCCGTCGACGCTCGACGCGCGCGCGTTCGCCGTCGACGCCGCGTTGGGCATCGTCGGTGACGCCGCGCGCG
>Ga0315320_10005906_pt1 | contig 9993 bp, 6 predicted proteins | sample M140m21515metaG_FD_203458 | JGI IMG/M metagenome (GOLD analysis project Ga0315320, IMG submission 203458) | Ammonia-oxidizing marine archaeal communities from Monterey Bay, California, United States - M1 40m 21515 | ecosystem: Environmental > Aquatic > Marine > Coastal | place: USA: California...
AGCGTAAAACCAGCAGCGATTTATTGCTGAACAGACGCCACAGCCAGCGCAGAACATCAAACAGGAGCTTTCAAAATGGACAAAAACACCAAACCGATTTCATTTTCCTCAATGGAATCTTCTCTATCTCACGCTTATCTGAATGAAAGACCTGTTAAGACCGCCCAGCATCGACTCATTTCAAGACGCAAACTGATGACAAGTCGCGAACGGAGTCAACGAAACCCGTTACGCATTCATTGCATTGATACAGTCCTTGCTGCCTATCATCTTCGCAAGCCTTGGGCAAATTCACTGGACATTCAGTTGGCGAGCTCGTGCGTCAGCATCGAAGGCCGGGTTCCATCCCACATTCATCGAGACGCACTGGTGCCCGCAATCAGACAAGCGGGCGTACTGGCTGAAGTGGCGAACCGAGTCCAAGTAAACTCCTGTCCACTGAAACGATTAGCCGCGCAACCCCCTAGCAACTTCTCGTAATAGCCCGGCATCGGCAGATTTTTGTTTGCGCTGCTCCCAACCAGCGACAGCAACCAGCTTGCAGGTTACCTGACGTTGCGTGACACGGACTAGAGCTAGGGGACGCCCAAGCCGCGCGGCGACCTCATAGCCAATTTTGTCGGATGTACCAATCAGCCGTTTGACGAAGGCGTTCGTCAAGACTCATGGCTGGCACAAACCCTGTATGGCTTCGCAACTTGGCAGCGGAACATGCCCAGCCACCGGCGGCCGCCTCTCGGGCCTTGTCCAGGTTAAGGATGGTGGGATGCCTTCGAAGCCGAGCCCAAAAATCGCAACTGAGGGCTAATCCCCAGATCATAAACATAGGCACACGTACCACTCGTGTACGTGACCGTCCGACGCACTGACCAATCAGCCGCCCAATATCGGAATAGGTCAGCACTTCGTCACACGCTGCATAGTAAATCCCCGTATGATCGTTCAGGTCTCCCGTGACACGTCCACCCTGCTCGGCCGCAAGAATCAAAGCTGAGACAAGGTCATCAGCGTGAATGGCTGAGTAATGGTAATTGTGCAATCCGGGGGTCAGATGAATCCCCAGCTGCCGGATCATCTTAAACCAATGAAGCACATCGCGATCATGTTCACCGAATACGATGGGAGGACGCACGATGGTGCTAGGAACTTCACCGGCAAATTCAATTACCGCCAGTTCCCCAACCCGCTTACTGCGTCCGTAACTGGATATCGGATTGATCGCATCCGTTTCAACTCGCGGATCTGCGTCAAGGGTTGGCCCTGCTGCTGCTAACGATGAAACAAACACGAGTATGGGTGGGCATTTCCGTTGTGAACAGACGAGCGAGAGATTCCTCGCTCCCTCACCGTTTACCCTCATCAAGTCGCACTCCCTGACACTCTTAGTCAACCCAGCCAAGTGGTAAACCACATCAACGTCTTTGACTGCTTCTGCCAAGGAATTGCAATCCTCAACGTCACCTTGGACAAGCGTGACATCAAGTTGTGACAAATCGGCAGACCGAGACTTTGATCGCACAAGACATTTAACAATAGTGCCTTGTGCGAGGAGTCGCTGAACGAGATGGTGCCCTATGAACCCAGTGGCACCTGTTACCAAAGCATGTCTCATGCTCGCGAGATGTCATCCCCAGGAAATCCAACAATGCAATCTGGATTACCAACCGCCTGATCCATGATTGCGTTCCAATACAATCAAGAGTGCACCCTGAAATGCAAGATTGCATGGACTTGAAGTACGCCAGCAACAAGCTAGGCAGATTTACGTTTCATTTATTACGATTAACCCGATTTTACAGAGTGAGAGACATCGCATGTCAATCTTGCGAATTGCAAGACCGAAACTCAAATGCAGATCGCGGCAAACGGCACGTCCTGTTCCACATTGGCTTTCGTGCAGGCTGCCTACGGCTAACGAAACATCACTTCCGTCGTCACCATCGCCCCATCTTTTTCTGTCACCGCCAAACACCAAATCGTTGCATCGACCGGTAGTCTTGCAGAGACCAACCCCCTAGCCAATGTTGCGTCAATGCTATTCCACTTGCGGTCAACAAGTGGACCGTGATCGTTGGTGTACTGCAGCACCGCGTGCGACGGCTTTTGCTCGACCGGAAATGTGGACGAAACGATTCCACCATCAAGTTCAGGTTCGGACAACTCGACCATGGCGTGCTTGCCCAACAGGTGGTGATCAACAAAACGCCCGATTTCAAGTGGCGCCCAACCATGACCGTGACTGTGCCGCATTCCTGCCTCAATCCTCAGCGTGACAGATGTCTGTAATAGACTGTAAGTCCGAGCATAGCTTTTTAGTGGGTAATGCCTATCGTTGGTTCCGTTGACGAAAAAGATTGGAACACGACAATGCTTCAGAAATCGGGAAGGATCGTGCAACCGAATCCATTCAGCCCTTTGTCCTGGCTCCAAACGATCAATCATGGGTCTTTGAACAGACTCGCCATCATAAAGAAAACCACATCCGTAAACGGGTACCGCAGCTTTGAAACGGGAATCAACACTTGCAGTCAAGCAGGTCAGATAACCTCCCCAACTAATCCCTGTAACAGCCGTACGTTCGGCATCAACTTCAGGAAAGCTACGCAACAGCGAGTGGGCACGTACTGCGGCAGAAACGGCATGAAACTGCCAGTCATCCGTTGGATCATCATTGACGTTTTGAAACTTTGCTTTGTGATCATCCAAGGGGCCAGCCATTGACAGCCGCTTGCGTTTCCCGCTGACGTTGTCAAACCGCTGCACCACCTGCCCGGTGACGTCATCGAACTTGGGCGAAGCGGGCCGTTTTCCACCCAGATCCATTGCGATGGCTGCATAGCCACGTCGTGCCCATTTCTCTACCCACTCCGAAAAAGCTGTCCCCCCACCACCGTGCAGCAAAACAATCCCCGGATAAGTATCGCCTGAATGCTGCTTACCCGCGAGTGTTGCAGGAGATGCATAGTACGCAAAAATTTCAGTGGGACGCCCCCGATACTCCTCTCCCCGATAAAGCAGTGAACGAACTGCCGATTCAGAATCTAACCAGCGTAGACCCGGAGGAACAATCAAACGCTCCATGTCCCACCGTTCCAGCGGTGTCCCTGCTACCGCATCTATGCCCAACACAGACGCAGCATCCGCTGGCTCGTCTGCACACGCCGCCCCAAAGCGTGCAAATGAACACACACCATAGATCGCAGTCAGAACAAATAAATAAAAACAGCGTCGCATCATATCCATCCCGTAAAAAGGTCTTACTTCATTGTGTCGGTTTCTACGGCCCACCGTAATACCTTATAACCAAGGCCATCGATCGCTCGCTCATTTCCCACAACTTGCGTCATATCGACAACCTGCACCGGCCAACGCAAGGCTCAGCATCGGCACAACGCAAGTCGTTCCTGCATTCCTAGCAGAAAAAAATCTGCACGAAGCCTCGACAACCCACTCAATGATATCTCCCAAGTGATGTTCCAACAGGAATTACCAATCGTCAGGTGACCGCGTAGCAGTTAACATGTGGATAGGTTCTTCCGCATGCGAAACGCGATCAAGAGCGATCGTTTTTTTCGTTAATCCACAGACAGCAAGCCTGCCGAGTCCCTTCTGTTCATGCTGCAATCACACCAAACCATCCAACGACTATTGAACGTCTTTTCCCTGGCGAGCACACTTCCGTTCCTGATGTTCATAGCTGCGCCCGCCTCAGGCATCGCCAATGGGCAGGAAAAACAACAGGCTCCGAGCACAGAGAGCGAAGCAGCTTCGCTACCAGAGACAAAGCGTGTTTTCCTTCGCGACTATTGTTTTGAATGCCACGATTCTGCGAACCAGGAAGGGCAATTTGATTTTGAAAAAATATCTTTTGACCTGAGCAACATTGAGTCTGCAGCACGCTGGCAAAAGGTGCTTGATGTGATCAATTCAGGTGAGATGCCTCCTGAAGAGGCAACCCAACCTACAGCACAATCGAAAGCGGATTTCCTCGAAGCCCTCTCAGGCAAAATGGTCATTGCCCGGCAGATCCTGAGTGATAGTGGTGGCGTCATTACAATGCGGCGTCTTAACCGACGCGAATATGCAAATACGATTCGTACGTTACTGGGAGTCGATGTTGAGCTTGACGAATTACCCAGCGATGCCGACCCGGGAAGTTTCGACACGTCAGGTTCATCGCTCTACATATCCAGCGACCAGATCGAAAAATACTTAAGTCTGGGACACCAAGCCGTTTCAACATTAATCGCTAGCCAAACGAATCGAAAAAAAATCGACCTGCACAAGGAATGTGAAACGGAGACCAACCGAGTCATTAAGAAAAAGCGGGACCAACTTCTCAAACGACACAATCTTGCGGAGGAATGGCGCAAGTCTGATGGGCGTCCCCCCACCGACTTTGGCTACATCGATGCGAGTCGAGTGCAATTTGAAGAAGGGCAATACAAAAGGAGTTTTCCCGCCTACGATGCCTATCTCAAATTCCCTCCCACGAAGACTGGCGTTGCCTTCACTGTTTCGCAAGCAGGTGCGATGGTCGATTACACATCGCTCCCCACTACGGCACCTGCGGGTGAATACCTTGTCCGAATACGAGTCGGGCGTTTGCCAAACACTTCACCACAGCGTTCCTACATCGAGTACGGCAGCGTCGCGCCCGGTGCACGGACGGGAGAGATTGCTGTTCGGGGGCACCACAAAATAACGGGCACTTACGAAGAACCGGAGATCATTGAATTCCCTCTCACAATCAATCATGCGAACGAACGAAAAATTGGTCTACGCGAACGCCAGCCCAACACACGGGAAGCCGCCCGCACCGCCTTCAGTACTGCTCGTGCTCAAGGCAAGGACCTGCCTCCGCCAGCCATCTGGCTAGACTGGGTGGAAATCATTGGCCCCATCAATCGGAACCAGACAAAAAAACACTTCGAACGCCTGTTTCCTTCGAGTGAAGATGGTGAGGAATCAAAGAATGCACGGTCCATCCTGAAACAATTTGCCGAACGAGCTTTTCGATCAAAACACCCCTCAAATACCTACCTCGATCGTCTCGAAAAACTGTACGTGGAAGAGAGAAAAAGCGGCTTAAACTTCAAACGCGCCTTGGTCACACCTATGGCCGTAATATTAGCTTCGCCGAGTTTCCTCTACCTTCAGGAACCGAACGACTCTTCGCATCGCCGTGTACTAACCGATCAAGAACTGGCAGTCCGCTTGTCCTATCTGCTGTGGAGTAGTCCACCCGACCAGCGGCTTCTGTACTTGGCCAGCAAGGGCAAGTTACGAAAACCTGCAATCCTGAAGGAAGAAACTGATCGCCTCCTCGCAGATCCCCGTTCCATGAAATTTGTTCGGAGCTTTACACATCAGTGGCTCCAAATGGAACGCCTTGACTTTTTTCAATTCAACTACTTGCTTTACCCTCAGTTCGACGAGAGCTTGAAAATGGCAGCGAGAGAGGAGGTCTTCCAGACCTTCGACAGCCTGCTTCGAAATAACGAAAGCTTGGGACAACTAATAAAATCTGATCACATCGTGATCAATGAAATACTCGCAGACTATTACGGCCTGTCGGGCGTTTCTGGAAATGAGTTCCAACGCGTTCCGCTCCCACCAACTTCACCCCGCGGCGGCTTACTGGGAATGGCCGCGATTTTAGCGATGGGCTCTGATGGCGAACGGGCGTCCCCGGTGGAACGAGGCGCATGGGTGCTGAGGAAAGTTCTCCATAATCCACCACCACCAGCTCCCGCAAACGTCCCACAACTCAGCCGACTGACCGAAAAACTTCTGTCTGTTCGAGACCTACAATCTGCGCACATGGAAGAACCGCAGTGTGCTCAATGCCACCGTAAAATTGATCCGATTGGATTTGGATTACACAACTTCGACGCGACGGGACAGTGGCGAGATAAAGAGACGGTAAGCCTCATTGCCAACAAAAAGGTCCGACGAACGAAAACGCACGTGATCGACCCCAGCGGCAATCTTCCCAATGGGGATACATTTGCAGACTTCTTTGAACTACGCGATCAAATTGCCAAGCAGGAACAGAACTTCGCCCGTGGTTTCTCCGAATCTTTAATCGAATACGGCCTTGGCAGACCGTATGGTTTTTCTGACAGAATGCTGGCGGATGAAATCCTCATAGAGGCAGAAGCCCAAGGAAATCAGATCAGTGCCTTCATACACGCCTTGGTTCAATCCAAGGCTTTTCGGCAGAAATAGATACAGTTGGTTGAAGATGTAACCAAGCCGAGTAATCATTAACGGCAGTTCTGAAAAGATCAGAAGGAGTAGACCTCGACACGCCCAAAATCGTTAAATTTTCCCTTCTTGTTTTTCTTGGGTTGGCTCTTCGAACCTGCCAGCAATACATGCTTGCCGTCCGCAAGATAAGAAGCTTCGGTAACACGGTAGCCGGTTTTCAGAGAAGCGAGACGTGCACCTGAGTCGTGATCGAATAATGCTGCATTCCAGTCGCCGCCACGCAGTCGTCCGCCCATTAGGAAGTGGCTTGTTTTCGGATGAACAGCAAGCGTTTCCATCAGCCCCTCCCCAGCTTCGCCATCATGTGTCTGATCAACCTTAGCCGGCTCACTGACACGCCAGGCCCATCGCTGCCATAACTGCTTGCCATTACCAGCCATCGGGTCGCGCATCGGCCCCATTCCTGCCAGTAACAATTGATCACCGTCCGGCGAGAACTTCATCGAGAAGATACCACCCAAGTAGCAGTGGCTTTTGATGATACCCCAGCTTGTAAAATCAGGTGTCGTCCATTGGGCCTTAAGACTGCCGTCGTCGAGGCTGTAAATCCGCACCTCACCCATCAAATTCCCCGCAGCAACCCACTTACTATCGGGGCTGATCGCAACAGACTGAACCGACGGCACGTGGGGCAGACTCCAGAGAAGCTCACCTGTCGCAGCAGCCAAGACACGGATCGAGGGTTCCCTTTCAGGGTGCGGTTCGTACTTGTATCCGCCGGCGATGTACTGACCAGTGACGGAGGCGACATACATTTGATCAGGAGACACGGTCATGTCCCAAGACCAGAACTCATGAACTTTTTGACGCTGCACGAGAGCATTGTTTGCGAGATCAAACCAACGCAACTCTCCGTCATACCCCGCCGTAATGACGCGATGCTGTCCCAACCACGCGACTGAACTCACATAACTATCGTGCTGATAAAGCCGATCAAGTTCTCCGCTTTCGAGGTTGAGGAGATAGACACCATGCAAACACCCGACAACCGCCAGCTTTGAATCAGCGGAAACGGCTGCTGCCAGCACCCCGCTGGGCAAATCAAATTCCTTCGTTCGTTTTAATTCAATTTTTTCCATATCAACGGCGTCAGACCAAAATCTCGCGGATAGGTTGGGTGTCGTTTTCAACACGATGAAATGTTGGCAAACCGGGCAGCTCATATTCCTGATGTGGATCGATGCCCAAGGCCTCAAAGATCGTGGCAAAGAGATTTTGGTTGTCGACCTGCCCGTCTACCACCTCGAATCCAAGGGGGTCAGTCGCTCCATGCACAACACCTCCCTTAATCCCGCCACCCGCCATGGCCATGCTCCAAGCCTTCGGATAATGGTCGCGGCCACGAGCGTCGTTCAACCATGGTGTTCTGCCAAACTCGCCCATGGCGATCACCAGCGTGTCCTGCAACCTCCCGCGGTCTTCAAGGTCAGTGATCAGCTGGAACAGAACATTATCGAGCTCGGGCACCAACATCTGGTGCATTTCGTGCTGAAACACGTGATTGTCCCAAGGCATCCCATTAGCGACCATCACAAAAGTAGAGCCATTTTCGATCAAATGCCGAGCCTGAAGTGCATGCTGTGCGAAGGCTCCCCCGCCATAACGTTGGCGATCCTTTTCGGGCAGGCGATTCAAATCAAACAGCGGGGCACAACTCATCAATCCATTGACTCGATTGAAAGCGGCATTGTGCGAGGCTGCAGCTTCACTTCGTTGATCATTTTCGAACTTGCGACTAAGAAATTGCCTCAGCATTTCACGGTCAGCGTGATCAACTTCACTAATCTCGGATAGCCGATTGATATTTGGAATGGCATAGTCTCCCCCGGCTCGAATCGGGCCATACTCAGCCCCTAACCAACCGGCCCAATTCCCCGCTTTGAATTGCTTAAACTCGTTTCCTTCTGGACACGGATCGAGCAGCACGAACTGAGGCACGGGGCTATCCAACTGCCCCAATTGCTGAGCGATCACCGAGCCTAGAATCGGACGCGTGAAAGGCGGGCGTGGTTTGTCACCCCGCGTGAGAACGTCGATCCCCTGAAAATGCTCTCCCGGCTCAGTCCGCATACTGCGTACAACAGCCAACTTGTCCATGATTGTCGCACATTGCGGCATCAATGAACTCACCTTAACCCCCGGTAAATTGGTAGGGATTGCCGGAAACGGCCCGCCAGTTTCGGTACCCGGTTTGGGGTCCCACGTCTCAAACTGGCTGGGCGCACCGCACAGCCAAAGCAAGATACATTTCTTTCCAGACTTTTTCGCAACATCAGCCAAAGCAGGGACAGAAAACAACCCACTAAAACTACCCGTCGAAGCAACACCAGCAGCCATTGTTCCCTGAAGGAATAAACGACGGTGGACCGTATGCTCAGCACTGCCACAACCATGCTGTGCAACATTACGACTTGGCTGGGAATCACAACTTGGTGAGTGCTGACGCTTTTTCATGTGCTGCAAAACTCGATCAATGGTTGTACCTGAATTCCGCACTCGTCAACATCGACCACGCAACTTGTCGAATCGACTCTGCCGTCCCACCTCGCTTGCTTAGATAGGCTTTCACAACAGCGTTCTCCTCTGCGTCTGGCTTCCGTGAAAACATCACTCGGAAGAGAAGATCAACCCGCTCTTGATCAGTCTCCATTTCTGCCAACCGGGGAATCAAGTGCGTGGGTTGATTACTAGCCATCAGCAAATCCTGCAGTTTCTGGCCATTGCTCAGAAACAGCGACTCTCTAACATTTGCAACCTGTTCATCCGGCAACAGGTCGGGAAACTGCTGGCGAAACACAGCATTCACCGCCTCATCATCACTTACAACGCCATCACTTACAACTCCGAACAATGCGACCTTTGTCGATCTTGCCAACTGCTCGCCCGTCAACGAACGCTCCAAATAATATGCAAAGGTTGCGGGGTCATCGACATGTTCAGGGCGACGCGATGCAAGCCGATAAGCATCGCTAGAAACGATCGCACGAATTAAACGACGCACGCGATAGCCTTTGTCCCTGAAATCCTCAGAAAGCCAATCGAGCAACTCTGGATGACTAGGGGCGTGAAGACTGTCCATCTCGTCATACGGGTGCACAATTCCGCGTCCCATTAGCAGTGCCCAGACACGATTAACGAGAGCACGAGCCACACGTGGATGATCGCGTACGACCTTGGTGACAAACTGTTCGCGACGGGAGAACCTTGGAACCCGAGGCACATTACCCGTTCCGCCAGCTCGATAAAGATCGTCTTGGTCAGACTGTTTTTGGTCTTTGCCTGGGCGTTCTTCTTCAACCGTATCAACCTCAAGAAAGGTCAACCGATTGGGTGTGCTATCGCCCAACAGGTCGGCAAATTCAGAAAAGCCGCCGATAGCACTTTCCGTGACCTGTGGGCCGGCTTTGCTATTCTCGTTTTTCCCACGATTGAAGAAGGCAACCAATCCCCAGTAGTGAGACTGCTTGATCTCATCCACCAGCATGTGGTCGTGACACTGGGCGCATTCGATGCGGATTCCAAAAACTGCGGGAGCGATGGCCTCAGCAATTTTCTGGTGATCATTATTTCGTTCAAATAAAAACCAATTACCACCCTGCTTGGTTTCGTCCGCAGGTCTTGCCAAGAGAATTTCCTCGACAAATTCATTCCATGGCTGATTCGTACGGATAGAGTTTTCGAGGAATCCGCGCCATTGATACTGCCGCCGTTTCGTGTACT
>Ga0315320_10005907_pt1 | contig 9993 bp, 8 predicted proteins | sample M140m21515metaG_FD_203458 | JGI IMG/M metagenome (GOLD analysis project Ga0315320, IMG submission 203458) | Ammonia-oxidizing marine archaeal communities from Monterey Bay, California, United States - M1 40m 21515 | ecosystem: Environmental > Aquatic > Marine > Coastal | place: USA: California...
TAAAAATGTTTCTTCAAGATTTAGTGCAAGATGATTATCTTTTTCTATAACAATTAATTTTCTTGGAGTTTTTTTTAAAATAAAGGAGGTTAAATTGCCAGTGCCAGGTCCAACTTCAAGAATGTGTTTATCTTTTATAGGAACTATACTAGTAATTTTTTCTAATATATTTCTATCAGTAAGAAAATTCTGACCTAAACTTTTTTTTGCTTTAATCAATTTTTTTCTAAAAATTCTATTGCTCTAATTAAACTCAGAGGATTTGATTTATTTTGTCCAAGCATTTTTTGATTGGGCCCATGGTCTGGTGAGATTCTCACAAAGGGTAAGCCTAAAGTTATATTGATTGCATCATATTCATATATGGTTTTGATGGGTGTTAAAACTTGATCGTGGTACATTCCAACTATTACATCAAAATTCTTTCTATTTTTTTTTAAAAAAGCAGTATCTGCTGAATAAGGTCCTTTTACATTAATTTTCTTACTGGATAAATATTTTATGGATGGTTTTAGTATTTTTTCATCTTCGTTAAATTTATCAACAGTTTCACAATGTGGATTTAATCCTAATACAGCAATTTTAGGCTTAAAACCTAAATTCATTTTATAAAAACTATTTATTAAAGTAATTTTTTTAATTATTTGTTTTTTGTTTATATTTTTCGCAACAAATTTTAAAGGTAAATGAGTTGTTATTGGGCAAACAGATAATCTTTTATTGTAAATTAGCATTGCATTTTGAATAGTTTTTGTTTCTTTGGCCAAATATTCGGTAATACCTAAAAATTTTTTTTTTAAGAAGGAAGTTTTTGAAATTGGTCCATTAATTAACTTATTCGTAATTCCTGATTTTAAAATTTTAAATGATATTTCGAAACAATCTTTAATATATTGATTTGATTTATTACTAATTTTTTGGAAAGTTAAGTTTTCATTATAATTAACATCAATAATATTAATCATTTTGTTGTTTAATTTTATTTCATTGAGCAAAGATGGATTGATAATTTTAATATTCATTGTAAATTTAAGTTTTTTCATTTGAAATCTTAATATTTTTTGAGAACAGATGAGCACCAAAGGATTTTTAAATTTCTTGTATTTAAGTGATTTAAAAAAAATTTCTAAAAAAACACCATTAGGTTCTCCATGTACGATTAATATAGGTTTATAATTCATTGATTTGGATATTTTGTTTAACTTTACTAAAATACGCTAAAGAAAATCTTTCTAATTGTTGATTCTTTTTAAAAAAAATTCTATTTGATAAAATTTTACTTTTATCAATTTTTTGTTTATTAATTTTTGTATCATTAATTACAAGTATCAAAAAATTTTCATCAATTTTAATAGGTTTTGAAATTTCACCCTTTTTTAAATTAATCAAATTTTTTAATATTTGTTTTGATAATGAAGTTTCTTTTATCCATCCTAATTTACCACCTATTTTGGCTGTGTTTGATTTGCTATAAATATTTGCAGTTGCAGCAAAACCAACATCATCAATACTTTTTAATATTTCAGAATAAATAACATCTAGTTTTAAATCATTGGAATTTCTTATCAATATTTCTGATAAAAATATATCTCTTGTGAAGCTTAAATTTTTTATTTCTTTATCTAAATTATTTTTTATTTCTTTTTCATTGATAACAACACGATTATTAAATTTTTTAAATATCAAATTATTCCAAAGCATTTCAATTGCCATTTTTCTTTTTATAGATGAATAGTTAAGATTTTGTGACTCTAAATAATTTTTGAATTTTTTTTCATTTTCAAATCCTAAAGTTTGATAAAGATTTTCTATTATTTTTGTTAAATTGTTGTCATCCAAAACACTTTCTATTTTATAGTACTTAACTAATTCAATTTCTTTTATTTTTTCTTTTATAATAGAGTCTATCGCTAAAGTTTTTAATTTATCTTTATCTATTTTTTTTAAGTTTTGATTTAAAACAATCAAATATTTTTCTTCTTGGTAAACATCAATTGATGTGATTATTTCATTATTTATTTTAAATTTTATTGCATTTTCTAAGCTTTTTACTTGTGTTGCGCACAAATTAAAAATGATCAAGATATAAAAAATTATTTTTTTTTTCATTAATTTGCTGTTGTCACACCACCAAACGGTATTAAGCTTAATGTAAAGAAAATTTCCTTTTCTGGTTTTAGATCTGAATCTTTATAAAACTCTTTATTAAATTTGATTGACGCAACTAAACAATCATTTTTATAGCTGTATATTAAATTATAAAATTCAGTAGCGCTTTTTTCATTATTTCTTCTTGTGTTAAAATCAATACTGTTATTTTTATCGATTTGAAAAGAAGTTGAATTTGATGTGTAACTTTCATTTACCAAATTATTTTTTTCATCAGAATATTCAAATGATGTTACAAATTTATTAATTTTAAATCCCGTTGATACGCTGTCATAGTTGGTTTTATCAAAATTATTATCTATAGAAAAATTATACTTTAAAGATAAATTCTCATTAGGATAAAGTTCAAAATTTCCAAAAACATCTGACATCTTTTTTCCAATTGTACTCGAAGTTGGTAAATCAGGATTTTCTTTTATTCTTAAAAGTGATGAAAATTCAAAGTTTAAAATATCTTTATTAGTTTTTTTATTAACTTTATTGAAAGTTGTCCCATAGGTTAAAGAAGCTCCTCCTTCCACGGTCTCATCATTTGCAATTCTATTTAACGAATAGATATTGTCTGTATCGATCCTTCTTTTGTTTGTACTTAAATTTTTTGTTTTATTTGGGCTATACATAAGTGTAATTTTAGGAGTAAGATTGTTTATAAATTCTGATTTTTCTTTTTTTAAAGGTAGTTCCATATTGTATTGCATTATTGATGCTAAGTTTTGTTCAAATTTATCTTTATGATTGTTTGAATTTTTTGCGTCAATATTTGTATTTTTAAATAACATTTTGTAATTTGTAACTATTCCTTTATTTGAAAATTTTGAGAATGTATTAAATTCTATGTCATTTATCATACTTCCTTCATATATATTGGTGTTATACTTTCTTTGACTTCCATAAGATTTTAATACAAAATTATTACCTTTTTTGGATAAAATTCTTTTTTGAAGAATATAATTTGGATAGATAAACTCATGTCTACTCTGTTTATCTTTTGTTAAATCCTCATAAACTTCAAGTGACGTATAAAACTCTATATCATTTTTTTCAGTATCTAGCGCTAGATAAGAATGTAGAGTATTCGTATTAATGTTAATTTGATCTCCATCAATTTTATAAACTTTTAAATAATCATCATTAGTTACATTTTCTAGATTTACCTCAATATTACTTTGATTAAAAAAGTCATTTCTCAACTCAAACTTTGAATTTGAAAAAAAATGTGTTTTTGTTGTGTTTTTTGAAGAAAGAAAATCTGATGAAGCGATACTAAAGTCTGCGATGTGGCTACTATTTTTGTTTTCTTGCCTATATTCATTTTGTAAAACGATTTCATTATTTAAAAACAGTTTTGGTTTTAATGTCATGTCTTTATTTTCAGACAATACGTGAAAATAAGGAATGGATACCGAAGACCCAATATTTTGTGAATTACTAAATGTTGGAGGCAAAAAACCCGATTTTCTCTTAACAGTTGGATCTGGATGAGAAAATCTAGGAAAATAAAAAGTCGGCACATCATATATTTTTAACCAAGCATTTTTATATTTTATTGTTTGTTCAATTTTATTATGTTCAATTTCTTCAGCATACATACTCCATGGAGGGCAGTCATTATCTTTACTGCATGATGTAAACACTCCTTTTTTTAAAAAAGAAGATTGATCTTGCATTTTGACACTTTTTGCTTTTAATCTTGGATCGTTATTATTATTACCAAATAAAGATTTGTTAAATTCTATATTTAAATCTTTACCATAAAGATCATCATTATCGGTATTAATCATAACCTCATCTAATAAATATTTATTTTTCTGATTATCAAGAAATTTTATCTCTTTAGCATTAAGTTTATTATTTTCAGAATTAATAATTACCTCATCAAAAAAATATTTATTTTTTTGATTATCAATAAATTTTATTTTTTTACCAAAAAACTTATTTGTTTTTAAATCAAATAAAAATTCGTAAAGTTCAAAATAATTATTAATATTGTCTTTAATTTTAACAAAATCATTAGAGCTTATTTTTTGTTCATTAATATCATATTCAAAGTTATTAAGATCAATTTTATAAGTCTGATTGTAAATAACCTTAGATTTTGTTTTTGATAAAATTTTATCATCAATTGTTGATAAAATAAATTCTGATCCAGTAGCTTTTATACTATTTAATTTATCTTTAAATTTAACATTATTAAATATTCTATAATGACCAGTTTCTTTATTATATTCGAATTTCTCAGAAGTAATGAATATATTTTCACCAATTAAAATCTGTACATCTCCCTCACCAGAAATAATTTTACCATTTTCTAAAATTTTTATTATATTGCTTGAATAATCTACTTTTTCAGATCTTGCTGCAATATTAAAGAAAAGCATTAATATTAAATAAGATAATAAAATTATTTTTTTATTTTTCATTAATCCTCACCATACCAATTCCAGTTAAGATGGAAACAATAACGTGAGGTAACCAAACAGAAAGTGTAACTGGAAGTTTATTATTTTCCCCAAGTAGGGATGAAAAATGATTAATATAAAATATTAATACAGATGCAAATATACCCATTAGTAAATAAAAAAACTTTGGTTTATCGAGAGGGACATTTAACATTATCACAGATGCAAAAATAGTTAATATTGTTAAATAAATAGGAAAAGAATAAATTTTTTGCAAATGTAAATTTATTTCTTTGACTGAGTATCCTACTGAAATATATTCCTCTTTAAGATTGAATAATTCCCAAATTGTTAGAGATGTTAAGTTTGAAAAAAGAGTATTAATTTTTTCTGAATTAAAATTAGATTGAAATAAAAAATTATTTTCTGTTAGTCTTATGTTATTATTAATTATAATTGCTTTTTCAATTACCCATTCATTATTTTTAATATTTACAATTTCACCGTATATATATTTTTGAGGAGAAAAACTATTATCAAATTGAGTGATTACTACGTTTTTTAGAACATTTCCTTCTATCAAATTAGCATTAATTATGAATTTTTTATTATCAATTTCGTCTTTAATCCAAATTCCATTTTCAGTAATAACTGCAAGGTATTTATTGTCACTTGCAAAATCATTTTTAATATCAAGATAGAAATGTTTTAATTTTGCTGAAAAATTATAAAAAAAAATTATTATGAATAAGCTAACAACAAATGAAACTAGTGAAATAATAATTATTAATCTCAAATTATCTATTCCAAAATTTTTTAAGATAATTAGCTCATTTCTTTCTATTAAATTAATTAGTAAAAACTGTGCTGCTATTAAAAAAATAAATGGAAAAATATTCATCAAGACCGAGGGTGCATTAAGAATATTTAATAATAATGGATAATATAAACTTTCATTAGTATCTTTAAAAAAATTTAATTCTTCAAATAAATTAAGAAATAAGATTAAAAGAAAAAATATAGTACTTACTGCAAGCAATAATTTAACAAAATTATTAATAATATGTTTTTTATAAATTTTCATTAGCTATAATTTTTTTTTAGTACAAAAAGATAAATTATTAAAAATAGAATAATTGGAAATATGGAAATAATTATATCTTGGGTTATATTATTGCCTGTATATTTTATCAAAATTTCCGAAATAAATAATGTCAAGAATCCAAATATAAAAATTATTGTTTTATAAAACGGATATAAGTTATTAAATTTATTATTGATTATTTGCAAACATGCTATCAAACATAAAATAGGAATAAAAAAAGGTTGATAAAATCTTTTAAAAATTTCTTGAATAATATCTTTTTTACCTTTGTCATCACATCTTAGTTCATCATAATTGATATAAAATTTTTTGCTTATATTAGAATTATTTAAGTAACATTTTATAATATTAGAAGATTTATTTTCTTGAATTTTGGGTATTATGGTTGTTTTGCTACTAAATTTTGAAAGATTAAACTCAAAATTTTCAAATTTAAAATTTGAAAAATCTTTGTTATTGCTGCTGCTAAAAATTTCACCTTTTTTTAATATTAAATAATTTACATTATTATTTGTTATTATTTCACCTTCAGTCGCAACTATTATTTGATATTCATTAGGATTTTGTTTTTGATCTTTAATTAATATATTCTTAAATTGTTTTTTATTACCTGATTGTTCATCAACGTAAATTGTTAAATTAGACAAAGTATCAATAAATTTTTTTTCTTTTATAAGCGACGGAAAAAAATCAATATTTGACATTCTAACAAATGATTTACCTATGTTTTGTGATTTAGGGGAAAAATATGACGTGAAGCAAAATTGTAATATTAACAATAATACTGAAAATTTAAGAACTTTATTGATAAAATTAATTTTTGAAATACCAACAGACCAATAAATAGATAATTCATTATCATTTTCATATTTTAATATGACGTAAAATAATGAAATAAATAAAGATATTAAAAATAATTTTGAAAAAATTTTTGGAAAGTTAAATAACGTATATAAAAAATAAACTTTAAACCCATGTCCGTCTTCTGATATAAAATCAAGATAATTAACTGCTTGTATAACCCAAACAATGACAGAAAAAGAAAATATCAATACTAAAAAACTTGAAAAAATATCTAGTATAAATTTTCTAAAAATTAATTTTTTCATTGAAATATGATAGTTTTATTCATATATAGCACTCAACCGACAGAGAGTGTATTTAAAATTTATGACAATTCAAATTAATTATAAAACTAATAGTTCAAATAAAGTTTTATCAAACCTTGTGTTATTTACTGATGAAAAATTTAATACTAATGAATTTAAAAAACATATTTCAAATTCTGAATTTTTATACATTTCTGACTTATTAAAAAATAGTGATTTAAAAAAAGATTTACTTGTTTTTGAAATCAACTCAAAAAAAAAGATATTTTTAGTATCCATTAAGAAAGACATTAAAACATCTGATATAGAGAATTTAGGAGCAAAATTTCACAGTTATATAGATTATGACAAAAAAAATGATTATGTTGTAAATTCAGATACTGTTAATAGTAAGATAAAAAATTTTATAGGATATTTTATACATGGGATAAGATTAAAATCTTATGAATTTAATATCTATAAATCAAAAAAAAATAAAAAACTTGCTACTATTAATGTTATTGGAAATAAAAATAAAATATCGCCACAGGATCAATTAAGATTTAAAGCACTTGAAGAGGGAACTTTTTTTGCAAGAGATCTGGTTTCTGAGCCAGGTAATATTTTACATCCTGATGAATATGCAAAAAGAATAAACTCACTTAGAAAATTTGGATTAAAAATAAATATATATGATGAAAAAAAATTAAAAAAACTTGGAATGAATGCTTTACTTGGTGTTGGTCAAGGTAGTATCAGAGGATCGTATCTTGTCACCATGGAATGGAATGGTGCAAAAAATAATTCTAAACCTTTAGCATTTGTTGGAAAGGGTGTTTGTTTTGATACCGGTGGTATTTCATTAAAACCTGCCAAGTTTATGGAAGATATGACTTATGATATGGCAGGTTCTGCCACAGTAGTTGGTTTAATGAAAAACTTAGCTATAAGGAAAGCAAAAATTAATGTTGTTGGTGTTGTGGGACTTGTAGAAAATATGCCAGGTGGAAATGCTCAAAGACCAGGGGACATTGTTAAATCATACAGTGGTAAAACAATTGAAATTCTAAACACAGATGCAGAAGGTAGATTGGTTTTAGCTGATGCACTTACCTTTACTGAAAAAAAATACAAACCTAAATTTATGGTTGATTTAGCAACTCTTACAGGTGCAATTATAGTTTCTCTTGGATCAGAATATGCTGGCCTTTTTTCAAATGACGATAAATTATCAAATCAATTAATTGAAGCAGGAGAAAAAGTTGATGAAAAATTATGGAGAATGCCACTTCACAAAAATTTTGATAAGTTAATAGATTCTAAAAGTGCTGATATGCAAAATATTAATTACGTTGGTGGTGCAGGGTCAACTACAGCAGCTCAATTTTTACAGAGATTTGTTTTAAACAAAACACCTTGGGCACATCTAGATATAGCCGGTATGGCTTTTTCAAAATATGGAGGAGCGTTAAATTCAGGTGGTGCAACAGGTTATGGTGTAAGATTATTAAATAAACTAATAGAGGATGATTATGAGTAATATAGAACAAACATTATCAATTATTAAGCCAGATGCTGTTGAGAGAAACTTAGATAATGAAATAAAAGAAATGTTTAAAAATAAAGGATTTTCAATCGTAAAAGAAAAAAAAATTCAAATTGAAAAATCAGAGGCTGAAAAATTTTATAAAGTTCATGAGACAAAACCATTTTATAATGATCTTTGTGCATATCTGTCATCTGGGCCAATCGTAGTTATGGTTCTTGAAAAAGAAAACGCAATCTTAGCCAATAGAGAATTAATGGGCGCTACTAACCCAAATGATGCAGAAGAAGGAACTATTAGAAAAAAATACGGAATTTCTATTGATAAAAATTCTGTACACGGATCAGATAGTGTCGAAAATGCAAAAATTGAAATAGATTTCTTCTTTAAAGACTAAGAATTTTTTTTATAGCTGCTGGATAAAGTTTATGCTCTTGGATCAAAATCCTTTTTGCTAAGCTTTTAGAGGTATCAAACTTTTTAATTCTAACCTTTTTTTGATTAATAATTTTACCAGAATCTAGTTTAGAATTAACAAAGTGAACAGTACATCCAGAATATTTATCTTTGTTTTTGATTGCTTTTTCGTGAGTATTTAATCCTTTATATTTTGGAAGAAGAGAAGGGTGAATATTTAAAATTTTTCCTCTAAAGTTTTTAATGAAACTTTTAGATAAAATTTTCATAAAACCAGCAAGACAAATTAAATCAATTTTATTTTTGTTTAATTCATTGACAATTTTTTTTTCAGATACATCATTTTTAAAATCAAATACCTTTTTTTTTATTTTGTAAATTTTTGAATATTGCAAGCCTTTCGCTTTAGAATTATTAGAAATAATCATTTTAATAATTATTGGTGATTTTTTAAGTTTTGAAAATTTGATAAGAGATTTTAAATTACTACCTGTTCCAGAAATAAAAACTGCTGTATTTATTTTATTAGATCCAGTTAACAGAGCCATTTAATTTAACTTTTTCTTTGAAATTCTTAGTAATTTTTCCTATTACATAAGGTTTAAAATTATTTGAAAAATATCTTTTAATTTGATTTAATTTTTTTGGATTTATAATTAAGCAAAAACCAACACTACAATTAAAAGTTTTAAGCATTTCTTTATCTGATATTCCTTTTTTATGAAGCCACTTGAAAATTTTAGATATCTTTATTAAGTCTAAATTAATTTCAGCTGTCAAGTTATCAGGAACCACTCTTTTAATATTATCAGCTAAACCACCCCCAGTAATATTGGCACATCCATTAATCAAATTTTTATCTATTAATTTTAAAACTTCATTTACATAAATTTTAGTTGGTTTGATTAACTCTTTTTTTAAAAAATTATTTTTTTTAATATCTATTTTTTTTTGTTTAAGAAGATAACGTACTAAAGAATATCCATTTGAGTGAAGACCACTTGAAGGAATGGCTAAAATTAAATCATTATTTTTAATTTTGTCTTTACTTAAAACTTTATTTTTACCAACAATTCCAACTGCAAAACCTGCAATATCAAATTTACCCTTTTCATATGTGCCTGGCATTTCAGCTGTTTCACCACCAACCAATTCACACTTAGACAATTTACATCCTTTTACGATACCTCTGATAATTGATTTTAATTTTTTTAAATCTATTTTATTTATAGATATGTAATCTAAAAATAATAGAGGCTGAGCACCTTG
>Ga0315320_10005908_pt1 | contig 9993 bp, 5 predicted proteins | sample M140m21515metaG_FD_203458 | JGI IMG/M metagenome (GOLD analysis project Ga0315320, IMG submission 203458) | Ammonia-oxidizing marine archaeal communities from Monterey Bay, California, United States - M1 40m 21515 | ecosystem: Environmental > Aquatic > Marine > Coastal | place: USA: California...
TCTCAGATCGGCGTGGACATTCGGGTGCTGTTGGCCATTCTTGCAGCGGGTGCCATTGCTGTGGGATTGGGGCTACAAGGCACGGTCGGTAGCTTGATTGCTGGAGGGATTCTATTCTCCCGCAGACCGTTCCGAACCGGGGACTCCGTGGAACTCGTGGGCATTGAAGGCACGGTGGTTGGCATCGGCTGGCTCAGTGTTCTGCTCGACGAAGAGGATGGCACGCGCGTCATCCTTCCCAACCGACTGGTGGTCGGTGCACCCATGCGCATCAAGAAACGAGCCGAAGAAAACTAACCTTCGGCCTCAATAAAAACGGGAGTGACTATGACGCCTCAAGAGATGATCGACGCTTGCAAGGAACACACACTCTTCTCGTGGTCCGCCCGCGGAAAAGTCCAGCCCATGCCCATCACCCGGGCGAAAGGCATCTACCTATATGGTCCAAGTGGCGAGAAGTGGATGGACTTCAATTCCCAACTGATGAGCGTCAACATCGGCCACTCCCACCCGCGGGTGGTCGAAGCCATGAAAGCCGCTGCCGATGGGGTCATCTACGCCTTCCCGGGAGCCGCAACACCCTCTCGTGCCGCCCTTTCCAAAAAGCTTGCCGGCCTGATGCCCGAATCCATCAACACCTTCTTTTTCACCCTCGGCGGTGCCGAAGCCAACGAGAATGCGATCAAGCTCGCGCGGCTGTACACGGGACGCCACAAGATCTTGAGCCGGTACCGGAGCTATCACGGTGCCACCAACGCTTGCATGCAGATGACCGGGGATCCGCGAAGGTGGGCGAGCGAACCCGGTGCTCCAGGCTTCATCAAGGTGATGGACCCCCATCCATACAACTACAGCTTCGGTTCCGATGATGCGGAAATCGTGCGCAACAATCTCACGTACTTAGAAGAAGTCATTCAGTACGAGGGACCGGACAATATTGCAGCGATGTTTATCGAAACGGTGACCGGTACCAACGGCATCCTCCCTCCCCCCAAGGGCTACCTTAAGGGACTGCGGGCTTTGCTCGACAAGTACGGCATCCTGCTCGTCTGCGACGAAGTCATGGCGGGTTGGGGACGCACAGGAAAGCTCTTCGCATTCGAGCATGGAGACATCGTTCCCGACATGGTGTGCATGGCCAAGGGGCTCACCAGTTCCTACGTACCCCTGGGTGCTGTTGCGATGAAGGATGAAATCGCCAAGCACTTTGATGAGAACGTCTTCTGGGGTGGCCTCACCTACAATGCGCATGCTTTTGCATGCTCTGTGGCATTGGCCACCATCGATGTCCTGATCGACGAAGGCATGGTGGAAAATGCGGCACGACTCGGGCCCATCATGAAGCAGCACATGGAAGCACTCAAGGCCAAACACCCGAGTGTAAAAACCCACCGAAACATCGGATTGTTCGGAATGGTGGATCTGCAGCAGGATGAGAACGGTACCCCAATGGCACCGTACAACGGTTCCCACCCCGCGATGGGTGAGTTCAACGCCTACCTGAAAGACAATGGACTGTTCACCTTCTGCCGCTGGGGCAGCTTTATGTGCAATCCCCCTTTGTGCATCACCGAAGACGAGCTCGCTCAAGGCTTTGAGATCATCGATGGCGGCCTGGATATCTGCGACCGTGTGGTCACCGGGTAAACCGCCCTATTTGGGCCACGGTAGCCCCACGCCAGACCATTGTTCCTGCGCAGTCTTCCAGTTGTTGGCCACGCTCAGGGCCGTAAGTGTGTGCGTTGCTGTGTGAGGGTCGGTCGTGAACACCGTCCCCGAACATGACTCCACGGCCTCTATCAGTGTCGCCCTGTCCGCGTAGCCCGCGGCCTTGGCCATCGAATCGGTAAAGAAAAACCATCCACCCCGACCACCCGTCTGCTTGTGTACAGCGATGGCGATGCGTCCCATGGTGATCCGCGGATTGATCTCGAGGATGGGGAGCATGCGCAAGCCCGCTTCGGTGTGAACCACCATGGCGTCAATACCCACGGGCCCACGATGCCCGAGCGCATGGAGTTGAGCCCCCACATATTTGCCCATATCGGCCAGGGCTCCATTGATGAGGCTGCTCCCGCCACCACCATGGAGCGCGCGCAAGACATCGCCCGGTAAGCCCATGCTCCATGGGCCAATCACAGAACCCCGGTATGCACCATTGGAGGCCGTCCAGAACCGAGACACACCGAGGGTTCGGGCACCATCATCATCCACTTCGAGTTGGACCGATAGATCGATACAGCGTGAGTACCACGGCTCTACCACTACAGGTCCCGCTTCCAACTGACGTCGAAGCCAAGACTCGGCGGGCTTCTGATCGAGTAAAACCCGACGCTGTCCAGCCGCACTAAGCGGTGCCTTTGCAATCCAAGAACGGCCAAAGAAAGACGCAGCCTCGGCAACAGTTCGCACCACATGAGTGTCATCCGACACCCAAAACTCAGATGGGTGAGCCCCATAGAAGTTCTTGCGGATCTCAACGGATGCGACTTTATCCACCCGCCGAACGTCCTCCACTGTTCCCCACGGTGCCTCAGCCCCCAGCAGACGACCGCCCAAGTCTGCCATGGTGGACGCAAATTCCGGAATGGCAACACCCAAGTCATGGAGACGATGAAGACACCGCAGACCCGGACGATCCGCCAAAACCACATCATCTCTGTGGGCCAAAAACATGGGAAGGGACGAAAGGTCAGACTGAATCACCAGCGCCTCGGCCTTGGGGGTTCTCCCCGCCGCTCTCTCTTCCACAAAAGGCTCAAAGGAAAACACCCGGGGTGGCCTCCCCCGAGACACATTGGTGATTTCCATCTCATCGATAAATTCAGTTGAAAGACCGGCCCTCTCTCGTCCCTCTCGATTGAATATGGGCCCCTTGCCTCTGCCTGGACTGAGCGGGAAAACCAGCCGCTTCCTGTAGGTCTCAAACTCACAGTTGCCCGCAAGCCGGTCGAACCAGGCCACACCGTGACGAACATGGGCGATTTCGTCCTCGTAGACCTCTTGCAGTACGGCTGCACTCCGTACGTCATCCACAGCACAAAAGGCATCTCCCCAGTACTTGGCAAAGTCCAAGTTCGCCTGCTCATAGGTCAGACTTAAGGCCGCAATAAAGTCGGCAGGGGTCTCGATGGGGGCCACCGTATCCCAGAAAAAATGCCCCATGCCCACGTCCCCCAAACCCACACCCCAGTGCTCCGCACGCGCTTGATACAAGCGAAAGTGGCGCTGCTCATCCGTGAGGATCTTCACCAACCCCCGTCGAAACCCCTTTGGCGCATCGGGAAAACGCAACAATGCCAATGCCATGAGTTCGAGGGCTTGGAGTTCATGGTGAGCGAAGCTGTGAAGCGCCTGCCCGCGGGCCAATGCACTTTCGAGCCCCGTTGGAGAAGGAGCAGGAGGAACCGGCTTCACAGCCACCATGGGCAGCCACACCGGTCTCCCGGGTGCAGCCGGCACACATACCTCAGCCCCCGGTTTGTCGTCCGAAAACGAATCCGGGGATGCCAGTTTGAGGTCGAGATCGGCGCTAAAAAGAACCGCCTCCGCAAAAGCCCTGATTTCCATGGCCACGACCTAACCCGACGTGGGACGACAACGGACTAGCGGGCCATCCAGCCACCCTTCATGATGAGAACTGCACCGATGTCGACAAAATCTTCGCCCACATCAAGTTGCGGTGCACCCACCAGAAGATCACCAAAGCCATCGCCGTTGATATCACCGCCCATGGCCACCGCAGCACCCGTCCAATCACCCGCGTTCAGTCCCACGACCTTCGCCATGGACTCGCTCATATCGATGCTGCCCGCAAGCGGACCAAACATCACAGACGCGGATCCAGCATCGGAATCGGTCGAATCTTCAGTCCGGCTACCGATGGCCACATCTGGAACGCCATCACCATCGATGTCAGAACCACCCGATACAGCACCACCCGAGTAGTCGTCACCGCGCTCACCAATCAAGATCGCATCGGCAGCAGCCAAGGGAAGGCTGTCGCACAACTCACCATCATCACACAGCATCGATGTGCCACCGTAAACGATAAATGCGGCACCCGAACCCGCGCCACCACTGTCATTGCCCGGCGCACCAATGATGATGTCGCTCAAACCGTCACCGTTTTGGTCACCAGCAGAGGCAATCGAATAGCCCGCCTGATCGCCACCGTTGATACCGTGCCACCGGGCGTCCGCTTCATCGAGCCCCATGGACCCGCCGGGTCCATCGTCATTGAGTACCAAGTAGACCGCACCGGTGTAGACGCCACCTTCGGTACCGTTTGGTGCGCCAATCAGTGCGTCATCAAATCCGTCACCGTTGAAGTCACCTGCGGAGGCCAGGGATGAGCCCGACTCTTCACCATTGCCTGCACCAATGTAGCGAATGTACGCGAAGGACAAGTCTGCGTCGTCATCGAGCGGACCATGAATCAAGTAGGACGCGCCCACTTCACTCAGCGCACCGCTGTCATAGCCTGGTGCACCCACGTAAAAGTCCATGTTGCCATCATCGTTGGTATCGCCCGCTGCTGCCACCACCATTCCGGCATGATCTTCACCGACCTCACCGATAAGCTTAGCGTCCGCATCTCCGAGTTCGATATCTCCCGAGACAGGTCCCAGTACGAGATAGGCGGCACCCGCTTCACCACCACCAGCATCTTCGGCAAATGCGCCGATCACAAGGTCCGCGTAGCCATCTCCATTGGTGTCGCCAACAATGGCCACCGACGAGCCCGCGCGGTCATGATCTGCTTCGCCAAAAAGGCTTGCTTCACCATCGCCCGCAGCCACCTCACCGGTCACATCGCCGAGTAACAGATACGCCGCTCCTCGGGAAAGACCACTTCCGTCGTGTACCGAAGCACCGATCAGAATGTCCGAGTTCCCGTCATTGTCGACATCGCCACCCATGGAGAGGCTGGCGCCTGTGCGGTCATAGGCTGCAAGGCCCACGATCGCATCGACCGCTTCGCACTCTTCATCGACGCCATCGCAGTTGTTGTCCGTATCATCGCCACAGATCTCAGGCGCACCGGGGTTGGATAGCGGGTCGCCATCCTCACAGTCATCTCCGCCATCACCCTCACCGACGTAGCCGTCTCCGTCTTCATCGTTGTCGTTGCCATCGCAATCGTCATCGGTGCCGTCGTACCAGGTCTCGGTCACACCCGGGTTGATGCTAGAGTCGCCATCGTCGCAGTCCGTGGCATCGGCAACATAGCCAACAGGTTGGGTGCACTGCTCAACAGGCCACTCCAAGTCCGCATTGCCGTAGCCATCGCCATCGTCGTCTTGATACCAACGCAATGGATACGGCGCGTCTTCCTCATCGGTTTCACCATCACAATCGTTGTCGATGGAGTCACCACACACTTCCGCGTTGTCTGGATTAACCAGCGCTTGGCCGTCGTCGCAGTCCAATTCATTGCCGACCATGCCATCGGGCTGATCGCAGGCTTGAAGCGCAGCGTCCGGGTTCCCGTAGCTGTCGTGGTCTACATCCTCATTCCACTGCACCATGCCCACCGCAAGGGTGTCCTCCAAGCAGGCAAGAAAGTCCTCTTCCTCGGCCGCAGGGTCACATACTGCCGCCGCCAGTTCGAGCGTTTCATCGTCGATCAGACCGTCACAGTTCTCATCCATATCGTTGATGTCACACTGCTCTTTGGCCCCCGGACTGAACCCCTCATCGTTGTCATTGCAATCAAAGTCCATGACTGTGTCGCGGTTGTAGTCCCAGAAACGAACCTCCGAGTTTTCCCACTCGGCCGTATTGTAGGTCGACCAGACCAGAACTCCATCGTCGTTGATGGCTGCGGCATCGAAGCCATCACAGTCGGGATCGTCTTGGTCGGTGAGCCCATCGAGATCATTGTCACAACTATCGCTGCACGGATCGTCGGAGGGCTCCAGCACACACACGTAGCCTTCGGGCTGGATGCAGGATCGAATCTGATCAAAGAACGATCCGTAGCGATCGCCGTCCTGATCGCGGAACCAAGTCACGGCGTCATAGGCTGTGCCCTCATCGATCGTTCCATCACAGTCGTTGTCGACCGTGTCACACATCTCCACAGCACCCGGATACGCCGAGCTATCCACATCATCGCAGTCGGTCTGCACGCCCACATACCCAAGAGGAGGCTCACAGCCTGGGGCCGTTGAGTTCGGGTCACCAAACGTGTCACCGTCTTTGTCTTCGAACCACAACGGAGCATCGTAGGCAGAATCTTCGTCCTCAACGCCATCGCAGTTGTTGTCGATGCCATCACACATCTCCAGTGCATCTGGATGAATTCCGGGATCTTTATCGTTGCAGTCTTCCGTCTCTGGAAAACCATCCTGATCTGCGTCCAGATATGGCGAGAGAACCCTCTCTTCCTCATCTTTTGTGGCACATGCCACAGCGATAATGCTGATAAGAATAGCGTTGAAACGCATGAAACTTCTCCTGCGAAGAGGGGTTTGAGAACAGAATCTACCCCCAAAACGCTCTTGTCGCGAGCCCAATGGCTCGGAATTCGCTAAGTGCTTCCGAATGAAGCGACCCCGTTGTATGGTGTCCACGATCCAAGTCGAGGCAGAACAATGAGCCGAGCAGCTATCTCTCGTAGTTCCTTTTTCAGGCGTATTTCTTTCACAGGGCTGACAGCCTTGATGTTGGGTGCGCCATCTTCAGCATTGGCCCAGGGCTATTCCACTGATGTGGAAATCGTCCGACCTACGTTTTCATACAAAGGTCTACCGGGAATCGATACGCCGGTGATGGCTGCACAGCCCACCATGCGCACCGGGTTCATGGCCCAGTACGAGCGCGATCCGGTCATCCTTTATCAGTTCGGCGAAGAACTGGGCGGGGAAGGAAATGGCGCGGTCGTAAAGCACCGTACCGCCATGACATTGGGCGTGTCGTACGACTTCACCCCCGCAGTGTCGGCGCGATTGATTGTGCCCACAGCGCTCCATTCAGGTTCGGATATTCCTGAGTTGGAGGCGGACGGTTTTGCCCTGGAAGACATGAGTCTCGGTGTGCGGTTCCGCGCATTCCAAGTGGGTGGATTCACCCTGGGTGCCCGCGCTGACTTTACAGCTCCGACCGGTGCCAAAGAATCCTTCCATGGTGAAGATGGCTTGCGCACCGGCGCCGGCCTCTTGGCCATGTTCGAGACGGGTCCGTTGTCTGTCTTGTTTGATTCCAATGTCATGACACGCACCGCTGTTGAACTGGACGAAGATTGGACGCATGGCAGTCAGCTCGCGGTCAACGCAGGTCTTCGGTACTGGGTCCTCCCCGATCGAGTGGCCCTGTGGGCCGCCGAGATCTCTCGCGGTGGATTCAACAACTTCTACAAGGGTGGTGCCGAGAATGCTGTCGAGATGATCGGTGGCGTTGAGTACCAGCCTGTGAACTACCTGAAGCTTCACCTCGGTGGCGGCTCGGGCCTTGCCGACGGAACCGGTGGCACCGCTCAGCGGATCCTTATGTCCGCCAAGTTTGTACCCATTCCACCTCCTCGCCCCGACTTCGTCGTTGAAGCCGAAGAAGAGATTGCGACGGAGCCACCACCCGATGTGGCCATCGAAGAAATTCTTACCGTCGAGAAGAAGTGGAAAGAAGGCGAGCTCGCACGCGTTGAAGATGAAGCCATCGTCATTCGCGATCCGATTCAGTTCGAATTCAACACAGCGAACATTCTTCCGCTCTCCCTCCCCACGCTGCACTTTGTGGCGAAGCTAATGAACCAGCATGCGCGCCTGGGGCATGTCGTGATTGAGGGGCATGCATCGGAAGAGGGAACGTACATTTACAACTACGATCTCTCCATTCGCCGTGCACGGTCGATTTGGGAAGAAGTCATCACAGCGGGCGTACACCCCTCTCGCCTCTCGTACCGCGGTATGGGTGAAGTCGTCCCTCGCAAGCAGGGAACAGACGAAGCGGACCTCGCCAAGAACCGGCGCGTGGACTTCCACATCATCCATCGCTACAACGAGTTGGATGTTCTGCCGGACTATCCAGAAGACATTCGACTTCCATGGAGCGGAAAGCCCGTCAAGGTCAAGACACCCGAAGACATTGAGCAGAAGATGCGTGAAGACGCGCTTCGTCAACGCCAACAACGGGATCTCGAAGGACTTCAGAAAGACAACTCCGATTCCTCCATCGCCCCAATCATCATTCCCGATGATGATGATGAGCCACCAGAGCGGATGGAAGAGTCTGATGATGACGCCGCCCCTGAGGACCCCAGCGAAGATCCTGTAGAGGCCGAAGATGCGCCTGCCGAGCCGACTCCCGCAGCAGCCCCGGCTCCTGTGGAAGAGCCCGCTCCAGTCGAAGAGCCCGCTCCAGTCGAAGAGCCCGCTCCAGTCGAAGAGCCCGCTCCAGTCGAAGACCCCGCTGAGCAGGTTGCTGACCCCGCTGAGCAGGTTGCTGACCCCGCTGAGCAGGTTGCTGACCCCGCTGAGCAGGCTGCTGACCCCGCTCAAGAAGTCCAGACACCGAGCGAATCTGGCGGTACAATAGACGAACCAGGGGGTGCTGAATGATCCGGACTATCTTCGCACTTGTTCTAACATTCATCGGCTTGGCTGCGGCTCCTGCTCATGCGCAGTGCTACAACCGGCTGACCCAAGATCTCAACTGCAATGCAGTGGATGCGGCTGACGAAGTGGCCGTCGATTTGGACGACCCACTGTGTCTCGAGAACACCGATGAGTTCGACAACCCGTTTCCCAACGCCGACTACTATGTCGAATACTTCGCATTCGGTTGCGAGCACCTCACGGCCGACATGGACGTGGATGGGGATGGCTTATCTCAAGGCACTGTAGCGTTTTACGACACCGATGGCCTGCCCTCGACCACCATCGCGCTCGGGTGTGACAACTGCCCAGAAATCCCCAACAACGACCAAGCGGATGCCGATTGCGACACGCTCGGGGATGTCTGTGACAACTGCCCCACCATCGAAAATCCGAATCAAGAAGAAGCGGATGGTGACGGGCTGGGTGATCACTGCGACAACTGCCGTTTTGTGGCCAACCCAAATCAGTCGGACCAAGACGGCGACGGGATCGGCGACCTGTGCGATAACTGCCCCAGCGATCCGAATGACCAAGCCGACGCCGATGGCGACGGTGTGGGCGATACATGCGACAACGCTCCATCTTTCCACAATCCAAGTCAAGAAGACTCGGATGGCGATGGCATTGGCGATGTCATGGACAACTGCTTCGAAATCACCAACATCGACCAGATTGATACCGATCACGATGAAATCGGTGATGACTGCGACAACTGCCCAAGTCTACGGAACAGCTCTCAACAGGACTCGGATGGCGATGGCCTCGGTGACTCCTGCGACATCTGCCCGAACGGCTACGATGCCACCCAAACCGACAGCGATGGCGACGGGATCGGTGATGCGTGTGACGTCTGCCCTGTCCTCAAAGACCCCACGCAAGACGACACCGATGGCGATGGCGTAGGTGATGCCTGCGATATTTGCCGGGTCCACCCCGATCCGGGCCAGCAAGACCGCGACGGAGACGGACGCGGTGACGCATGCGACAACTGCCCGGCCATGTACAACGTCGATCAAGCCGACGAGGATGGCGATGAGATGGGCGATGTGTGTGATGGGATCCGACAGATTAGAGGCGGTAGCGCACGCTGTGCAGCCGTTTCTCCGGCCTCGAGTGGGCTGATGTTGTTCGCACTGAGTATGGTTGGGCTTCTGCGACGCAGACGCCAAACAGAAGGAGGAACCCGATGAAGGTATGGCTCGCACTGGCGCTTCTAGTCGCACCGACAGAAAGCTTGGCCGAAGAAGGTTGCTTCAACCGTCTTACTCAAGACCTCAACTGCAACGTCATTGATGAAATCGATGAAGTCCCTGTGGATCTCGATGATCCCATGTGCCTCGCCAATGTCGATGCCTCCGGAAACCCGTACCCCAATGCGGACTACTACCTGGAG
>Ga0315320_10005909_pt1 | contig 9992 bp, 8 predicted proteins | sample M140m21515metaG_FD_203458 | JGI IMG/M metagenome (GOLD analysis project Ga0315320, IMG submission 203458) | Ammonia-oxidizing marine archaeal communities from Monterey Bay, California, United States - M1 40m 21515 | ecosystem: Environmental > Aquatic > Marine > Coastal | place: USA: California...
AATTTATAATTGCTAACGAAAGTTACGCACTTGCTGCCTAATTAACTTTGTTAATTAAGTAGACGGGGTCCGGGGCACCTGGCAACAGAACGCCCCCTTAACAACTTATAATCTTTATATATCAACAAACCTTACCTAAAATCCTCTACGAAGATTACTACGAAGTTTCTACGAAGTTTTAAAACCAATTTTAAGTAATCTCTTTAATTTTAAATAACTCATTTTAAAGACGCTAAAGAGGTCTAAAAAAGATTTACGATAGAATATACTCAAAGACTAAATACTTAAAGATACATACTATCTATGACTTAAGAACAATTAGAATACTATTGAGTTTAAAGTCTGGCGTAAGTGAAAATCATCATAAGTATAAATTAGTATAGATAAGTACATTTTATTAAATGATGATTTAAAGTCATTGCTGATAAAGATATGTGAAAAATGTCAAATATAGTTGAAAATTTGATTAGACGATATGTAGAGAGTAGGGTTTAGTTTTGAATTGAAATTTTTATTTCAAAATTCTTTTATATAAAGATTTTTTAACTCTAGTTTTGCCAACAATTTTTTGATTAACTAATTTATCCAATATTCCTTTTGATTTAGAATTTTTTTTAATTAGATATCTTAAAGAAATTCTAAAATTTTCCTTATCATCAAAATTTGGTGAAGTTCCATGAAGTGTGTTACTTGTCCAAATATATAAAGCACCTGTTTTACCTAATAATTTTTGACTTTTAAATTTTGTATAATTTTTATTATCAGGACTATATTCTATATTCGAATGACTTTTGTCTTTTTTTAAATTATGAGGAAAAGAAGTATGACCAAATATATGACTTTTTTTTATAACATTTAATGGGGACATTGTTTCGTCAATATCATTTAAATATATATACATTGTAATAAATCTATTATTTTTTTTTTCCCAATCAATTGAATCCATATGATAGTCAATTCCTCTAAAATATGTTACGTCTCGAAATTCTTTTTTAACAAATTCATTAAAATTTGAAATTAATTTTTTTTTATTACGTTGCTTAACATAATTAGGCATCCAATTATTTGGTACGGCAACTACAAATTTAGAAAGTATAATTTTATAATTTTCACCTAAAATTATTTTTAACATTTCAATTATAGATTTATTTTTTTCAATAAATTCAAGGTTATGCTCATCAACTAAATTTTGAATGCCTTTGCCAGGATTTAGTTTAATTTTAGGTTTTTTTTTAAATTCTAATTTATACTTATTTTCAGATTGAAATAATTTTGGTCCCCATTTTCTACTATTTTTTATTTTATTGTATAATTTACTACATTCTTGTTTATCTAATAACGAATTAAACTCAACAAAACCATTTTTAATAAAATAATTTAATTTATTTTGAATTGTTTTTTTCTTCATAAAATAAACCCTTTAGCAAATTATTATTTAAACATTCCTTGAAAAAATTAAAATAATCATTTGAATATACATATCTTAATCCATTTCCTTGAAGAGGTTTTGAACCTTTATAAATTCCTCTTTCCCAAAGAACATCAGCAGCATTATTACAAGATGTAATAATTCCATTTTTGGTTTTTCTAACATATCCTTTGTATGTTTTAAGAAGTTTTTTTTTATCAGCATCAATATAATAACCTGTAAAATCTTTATAATATCTATAATTCACTTGAGAAAATTCTTCACAATAATGTAGAAAAGTCATTGAACTATTATCGTCTAAATCAAGTATTAAAATTTTAAAATTTAATTCATTAAAAATATGAAATGGGGATTCTTTTGAATACCAACTAATATTGTCTATGCCTTTAAATTTATTTTGATTTTTTCCAATTATTGAAAATGAATATACTGGATTTAATGTTCTATAAGATAACTTATTCTTTCTAGCAAATTCAGTCAAAGACCCCATTTTAGATGGTGTATTTAAATAATCAAAAATTATACCTTCATTAAAATCAAAGTTAAATGTAGGAAAAGCAATTGTGCCATCGGGCAAAATAACTTCTAATAAACTTTCAAAAAAATTATCAATTTTAAAATTTTTATATTTTTTTTTGAAATAAAAAAAAGTTCTTTTTATATTTGAGTGAAATAATAAATTATCACCTTTCTGGATTCCACTTTTTAACCAATAATCTTTTAATTCTGAGGAAAATTTCATTTAACTAATCAAAAAATTTTTAAATAAAATTTGATAAATTTTTACAACAGATTTAAAATCTAATTTAATTAAATTAGAAATCTTTTCTAAAGAATTTGTTCCATCAGCATATTGAAGAAAATCCATATAACTACTGGTCAATTTATCTGAACCTTTAGTGGATAAAGTTGGATAAAGACCTCTTTTACCCATTTGTGGTTCGCACAATATTTTACATTTTGGATAAATTCTTTCTAATAATATTTCTATTGATTTTCTAGCAACATTAAATCCTCCAACACAACCTTTTAAAGTAACAAGGTTAAAATTATCTAATGAAGTATGATATTCAGGGTATTCACCATATTTTGTTCTAAAAATTGACGAAATTTTTAAATCAACACCAGGAGAATTATATTGTCTTTCATCTGAACCTCTTTTTAAAAACGGATAAACTTTATAATTTTTTATTTTAAGTAATTTATACGCTTCAATAACCGCCTCGTCAGATGGTGAATTTTGATATTTAGAAAACATACAAGAATGTTGTCTTTCGTCACCAATACAAGAAAGGTTATATCCCCCAATAACATTCTCTTTTAAATATTTAAGATTTTTACTCAAATAAGATATTGAACCAATTGTTTCTGGAATAAAAACAAATCTTAAAGTTTTATTTAATTTTTTATTCTTAAAGTAATTTATTAACCCCATAGACACTATAGGTCCAGATAACTCATTGTTTGCCATTGAAGGGTGGCAAATATATGTAGAAATTAAAATTTCTTTTTTGGACTTACCCTTTAAAATTAATTCACCATAATTTAAATTACCCTTTTTGTTTAAATTTGAATTAATAACAACCTTAAATTTATCATTTAAAGAATATCGCTTATTTAAAATTTTATACTCATTATAAGAAATACAAAAACCCCATCTTCTTTTATAATAAGAAGTTATATATGGTATCGCTTTAGGTTGATTTTTTAAAAAATATAAATTTTTAAATAATTCTTTTTTTGTAATATTCTTTTTAATAGGAATTGAGTATCCAACTAAATGTAAGTTATTTTTTTTAAAATCAATAATTCTATTATTATATTTATCAATTACATAGGCATCTGTTACATTCCATTCTTCTGGAATATTCCAATCAAAAACTTTTGTACCTGATTTAAATTTTTTGATTTTAAGTTTAGTAATTTCTTTTTGTATAATATTTAATGTTTTTTTTACCCCATTACCTGTCAAACTTCTTGTTATCGGAAAAAGTTTTGTTTTGGCAATATTGTAATATTTTTTAATACCCACATTAAATTTTTAACATATTAAAACCAAAAAAAAAAACAATTAAACATCATGGATATTTGGTTGAAGTTCTATATTACAGATATTGTGTCTATTAATCTCTTCATTAGGTGGAATAGCACTTTCTCTTTTTAAGATATTAAACACCCAAGATTGAGGAAATTTCTTACGAGTTGCCTTTGTTACCTTTTCAGAAATACTTTTATAAGAATTTACTTTCTTTCTTAATATCTTCATCAATCTGATTACAGATTGTTCGTTTCACAAGGTACTAGATAACCATTGTCATCAACATCATAACCATATTTGGGTCTAAACCCACCAGTGTGTTTATTCTCTTTAATCATTCTTTTCATTCAAATACGAATGATGAAATGATTAGAAAATACTATCGCTCAAAGAGTGAATATCAAATATCATTAGACCATTCTAAAGTATTTCTTGAAAGTAATAATTTTATCTAAAAACTAGAAAAGCAGACTACGAAGAACCCACACAAGAAATCTGACAAATAATGAAAACTTACTACGAAGTTTCTACGAAGAAGTTTCCAAAAGTCCTTATTTTCTGTTAATAATGAACTAAGTGTCGTTCTACAGAACGCCTCTCTAATTCAAATAGTTATTATTCCACCATAAAATTTTTATAGAAAGCTTCACAAGATCTGAAAACAGTAATTAGAAGATATAAGGAAAGTAGGGTTTAGAAATCCTAATATAAATTTTTTAATACATTCAATTTTAATGGTTCATCTTTAGAAATATTTACTGAAGACCTTTTATTTAAAATTTTATTGAAATATTTAGGCATTAAACCGTAACCAGGTCTAATAACTTTTATGTTGTCTTTCGTAAACTTTTCACCTTTTTTTATATTCTTCGTTGTAAATATTGACCTTCTAAAGATTTTAGATTTATTTTCACTTTTATTTCTAAAAAAACTATTCTTACCTAAGAGTTTAAAAGCAACATCAATATCATCTCTTAATTTCTTAATTTCTTTTCCTTTCAATGAAAAATCAATATCAAAACCTTTTTTTTGATTATCTAAAGCGATATGTTTTTCGATAACTTCTGCCCCACTAGCGATAGCAGCAATAGCAACTCTATTATCAGTTGAATGGTCAGAAATTCCTACTCTACACTTAAATTTATCTTTTAAAATTTTGATATTGTTTAAGTTAAAGTCTCTAATTGATGATGGATAATTACTCACACAATACAAGAGAGTAATGTCTTTTGCTCCATTTTTTTTTGCCATTTTAAAAGTTGTTTCAATTTCTTCTAAGTTTGCCATTCCTGTAGATATAATGATTGGTTTTTTGGTTTGAGATACCTTTTTAACCAAATTTAAATCGGTCATTTCAAATGAAGCAATTTTATAAATTGGACAATTTAATTTTTCTAAAAAATCAACAGCAGTATCATCAAATGGTGTACTAAAAACTTTTATACCTAACGATTTTCCATATTTAAAAAGTTCCTTGTGCCATTTTAGTGGAGTATGTGCTTTATTATATAAATCCCAGAGCGTATAACCTTTCCATAAACCTTGTTTAATTTTAAAATACTTTTTATGAGATTTTAATGTCATTGTATCAGCAGTGTATGTTTGAAGTTTTACAGCATCAGCACCATTTACATAGGCACACTTAATTAAGCTTTTTGCTAATTTAAAGTTTCCACAATGATTTGCTGAAATTTCTGCTATGAAAAAAACTTTATTTTTCATTATTTTTATTTAATTTATATATTTTCTGGGCAAGATTAGAAATTCTTTTATCATCTTTACAAATTTCCTTTAGAATTTTAGAGGTAGAATTATAGTCAAGTTTTAGAGATAACCTTAATAAGTCCATCCAATTTTTATTATTTTTACTCCTTATTTTTTGGATTTGATTTACAAAATTTAATCCTTCTGCAATTTTTTTTTGATTTTTTTTCATATAATTTTTTATTTTAAAGATGAAAGAAACTCATACAAGTATGAACATCTGGATCCATTTTATTGGGTATTCTTTTGAAGTTAATATGTGTTCCTATTTCAGCATTATTCCAGTGTGCTTTCTTATATAAAATTCTATTTAATAATCTTAAATCTAAATCACAGTACAAATGACTATTGGCATCTTTACCTTTAACTATCTGAACATCTTCATTTTCAATTTTTAAATAAACATTTGATTTTAATTCAATATTAAATCTTTTAACTCTATCAATAAATCTGGTTGATGCTAAATTTATTTCATCTTTTAATTTAGAAATATCTGGCATTTGATCATTTTCATATTCATATTTTTTATCTTTTAATGATTGAATATATTTTTTCATCTCATTAAGATCTAATTTCTCATATTTTTCTAATTCTTTTTGTTTTTTGATATCATAAATTTGATTTTCTCTTAAACAAAATACTTTAGAATTAAACTTCAAATTATCTCTTAAATATTCAGCGCATTCATCCCAAGTTGTTGTTCCTAAATATTCATTCTTATAATAGTTTTTGCCTCCAATGATGTATGATCCAGCAAATGGTAAAACTGATTTAGGTTCAAGAATGGGGATTATATTGCACAAATGATCAAAATTTCTTTTTAAAATTCTTTTATTTTCACTTATTTTTTCTTCAGTAGTTAAATTATCGAAACAAGAAGGATATGGTCCAGCTGCATTATAATTCAACATTGCTAAATCTATATTCTTAAATTTATTTTTTATAAATAAACAAGCATTTTCTTCAGGTTGATTATCATTAAAGTTGATGGCAGTTACACCCTCATTTTCCAATACTAAAGCACTATCAATTAAATTTCCAATTAGGGATTCTTCAAAAATATGTTTTGTAAACGGTTTATATAAAGTTAATTTAAATTCTTTAAACTCCACTGTTTCATTATCTTTTATTTCTATAAAATTACTATAACCTTTATTGATTAAGTTTTTTTTTAAAAAATTTGGTCCTTCATTTAAAATGATAAGAGGAATATTTTTTGGAAAATCAAAATTTTTTTCATCATAATGATCTGGATGAACATGACTAACATATATTCCATCTACATCTTTGATATCAGAAAGTTTTGTCTTTAATGGAGGGTAATGATACCAAGAATCTTCAAATACACCATCTACTATCCAGGGATCACATAAAATTCTAGTTCCTTTTGAACCTATGAATATACCACCAGCATTTCCTATAAATTTAAATTTCATTTTTTATTTATTTATATAGTAAAATATTTTTTTTTTAATATTATTTTTATTATAAACCATCCCATTTGATGAAAATGAATGGTCTACTACACTAAAAACTTTGTTGTTTAGTTTGGTCCAATTGTTTTTTTTATAAAAACCCACTAATTCATTACTACAAATTAAAAATGAAGGAACGCCTGATTGTTTAATTATTGTATTGTTAAAACTCATCAATAAATCTGACAATTTCATACCTCTATATTTCTTATCAATAATTAAAGTGTCAAACAAAAGATAAAGATAATATATATTTTTTTTTAAGCTTTGAATTTTAAAAGTTCTTTTTTTTAAAAGTGTATATCCAACAAGTTTAGATTTGACGTAAAATAAATTATGTAAATCAAATTTTTTAATATTATTTTTAAACCATTTAAGTTGTGAATTTATACCAAATTTCCACTGCTTATCTTTCAACAAACAAATTTGCTTAATTTCAATATTAGTTAATTTGTTTGACACAATTGATTTTAAACTAAAATTATTATTTTTTGTACTAGATGTGAGTGTCATTAAATAATTATATACTACAAAAATAAAAAAAAAAAATAAAAGTATTTAATTATAAAAAAAACCCAATTTAGTTTTCTGTTAAATTTATTAGTATTAAGTTATCTCTTTAGCTCTGCTTGAGCAGCGGCTAATCTTGCAATTGGCACTCTATAGGGAGAACAAGAAACATAATTCAAACCTGCTTTAGAACAAAATTCAATACTTTTAGGATCACCCCCATGCTCACCACAAATTCCAAGTTTTAGCTTTTTATTCTGACTTTTTCCTTTTTCAACAGCAATTTCAACTAGTTCTGCAACACCTTCGTCAATTGATACAAATGGATCAATAGAAAATATTTTGTTTTCTAAATAATCGTTTAAGAATTTTCCACTATCATCTCTGCTAATTCCAAATGTTGTTTGAGTTAAATCATTAGTTCCAAAACTAAAAAATTCTGCATGTTTTGCTATTTCTTTTGCTTTTATTGCAGCTCTTGGTAATTCGATCATTGTTCCAACCATAAACTCTATTTTAACTTTATTCTGCTTTTGAACTTCTCTTGCAATATTAATTACCAAATCTTTCATTATCTTTATTTCAGCTTCTGTAGACACTAAAGGAATCATAATCTCTGGGAAAGCTGATTTAATTTTTTTGTTTTTTAGTTCAGTTAATGCTTCAAAAATAGCTCTACATTGCATTTCATAAATTTCTGGAAAAGAAATACCAAGTCTACATCCTCTATGACCTAACATTGGATTTTGTTCATGAAGCTCTTCTATTCTGGATACCACCTCTTTAACTGGAAGATTGACCACGTTTGCTACCTCATTTATTTCTTTTGCTTTACGAGGCAAAAATTCATGAAGAGGAGGGTCTAATAATCTTACAGTAACAGGTAGGCCACTCATAATCTTAAAGATTTCTATAAAATCTTTTTTTTGATGTGGTAAAAGTTTTTCAAGTGCTTTAGCTCTATCTTCTTTAGTTTTAGATAAAATCATTTCTCTAACAGATAAAATCCTCTCCTCATCAAAAAACATATGCTCTGTTCTACAAAGGCCAACACCTTCTGCTCCAAAATCTTTAGCTGTTTTTGTATCTTTAGGTGTTTCTGAGTTTGTTCTAATATTTAATTTTCTAAAACTATCCGCCCACGACATTAATTTTGAAAAATTACCTGAAATTTCTGGTTTAATTGTTGCAACTCTCCCAGAAATAATTCTGCCTGTAGATCCATCAATAGTTATAATGTCACCTTCCTTGATTTCTATAGACGAAGTTTTAAATGATTTGTTTTCATAACTAATATCAATTTCACTTGAACCAGAAACACAAGGCCTGCCCATTCCCCTTGCAACTACAGCTGCATGACTTGTCATCCCTCCTCTAGCAGTCAAAATTCCTTTAGCTGCATGCATTCCTTGAATATCTTCTGGTGATGTCTCTACTCTTACTAAAATTGTATCTTGCATCATTCCATTCAATCTTTCAGCTTCCTCAGAGGTAAAAACAACTTTTCCACTAGCTGCTCCTGGGGAGGCTGGCAAACCATTGGCTATAACATTTATTGGACTATTTTCATCTAAAGTGGGATGAAGTAAAGTGTCTAAAGAATTAGGATCTATTCTTAGGATAGCTTCTTTTTTTGAAATTAATTTTTCTTTTACCATATCAACTGCAATTTTTACTGCTGATTTAGCCGTTCTTTTTCCTGATCTAGTTTGAAGCATCCATAGTTTTTTATTTTCAACTGTGAATTCTACATCTTGCATATCCTTATAATGTTTTTCTAATTTTTTTAAAATTTTATGAAGCTGTTTGTAAACATCTGGCATAATTTCTTCCATTGAAGGAGCTTTTACTTTAGCTTGTTGTCTTGCTTTTTTAGTTATGTATTGTGGTGTTCTAGTACCAGCAACAACATCTTCACCTTGTGCATTAATTAGATATTCGCCATAAATTTCATTTAATCCGTTTGAAGGATTTCTTGTAAATACCACTCCTGTAGCACAATCATCACCCATATTACCAAATACCATTGACTGAACATTAACTGCTGTTCCCCATTCAGCTGGAATTTGATTTAATTTTCTATAAACTTTTGCCCTATTACTTTCCCAAGATAAAAATACTGCACTAATTGCTCCTAGTAATTGCTGATAAACATCTTGAGGAAAATCTTTTTTAGCTTTTTCTTTAACAGTTCTTTTAAAATCGACTATCAAACCATCCCAATCATTTTCATCAAGATCAGTGTCTAAAAGAACTCCTTTTGTAAGCTTATAATTTTCAATTAACTCCTCAAAATGATAACCTTCAACTCCCATTACTACATTACCGTACATTTGAATAAATCTTCTATAACTATCTTTAGCAAATCTTCCATTTGAAGTTTTTAAAGCTAGGGCATTTACAGTCTTATCATTTAAACCTAAGTTTAAAATTGTATCCATCATTCCTGGCATAGACACTCTTGCTCCAGATCTTACAGAGAGCAATAAAGGATTCTTCAAATCACCGAATTTTTTACCTACATCTTTTTCGATAATCTTTAATTCTTTTTTTATTTGAGCTACTAAATTCGTATTCAATTTTTTTTTATCTTTATAAAAAAGGTCACATACTTTTGTTGAAATTGTAAATCCTGGTGGAACTGGTAGACCCATTCTTCCCATTTCAGATAAATTAGCACCCTTACCCCCTAAAAAATTTTTAGGACTTTTAATTTTTTTACTATCTTTAGATTTAAAATTTAAAATTAGTTTTTTCATTGATGGGACTCGATTAA
>Ga0315320_10005910_pt1 | contig 9991 bp, 7 predicted proteins | sample M140m21515metaG_FD_203458 | JGI IMG/M metagenome (GOLD analysis project Ga0315320, IMG submission 203458) | Ammonia-oxidizing marine archaeal communities from Monterey Bay, California, United States - M1 40m 21515 | ecosystem: Environmental > Aquatic > Marine > Coastal | place: USA: California...
CATTCATCAATGGTCAAAGAGTAACTTCCCCAGAGGTAAGAGATGTTGCTCATGAAGTCTTTAAGGAAACCAATAAAAAGATTGTAGAAGCTTTGGAAGCTCAAGGAGCATATGCAAAAGGCCTAGTCTCTAATATATTTCAATGCATCATAGATGATCCTGATTTGGGTTACGTTGGATCAATTCAAGCCGTTAATATTAATCTGGTTAATGAAGTACTGGAATCTGATTCCATCCCAGTGATTGCGCCTGTGGGCTTTCAAAACAGTGACATGTTAAATATCAATGCTGATATTGCCACTGTTGAATTAGTTAAAGCTATCAATCCTTATAAAGCTATTTTCTTATCAGAGACTGGTGGAATTTTTAATAAAACTGGTCAATTGATTACTAATATCAATTTGGCCCTTGAGTATGAGGAGCTCATGCAAGAAGAATGGCTTCATTCCGGGATGAAGTTAAAACTGCAGCAAATTAAATCTTTATTAGACCATCTTCCAAAGACAGCCTCTGTCTCTATCACAGAACCAATTAATCTACCAAAAGAGCTATTTACAGATTCTGGATCAGGCACCCTGATAAAACATGGCTATAGTGTTTCTCAGTACAGCCTTCCAGACAAGAAGATTCAAGAGCATTTCAAAAAAATTATTGAGGCATCATTTGGTGGCAGTTTAGTACATAGTTTTTTTGATGATCCGAGTAGTTTAAATATTTTTATGACTTCATGTAATAGGGCTACGATAGCTATTTCGAATGAGTTTAGTATTCCATATATGGATAAGTTTGGAGTTATTCCTGAAGCAAAAGGTGAAGGCTTAGGAGCGGGTATCTGGCATGAAATGCGTAAAGTTTATCCACAGGTTTTTTGGCGTTCACGCCCAAATAACCCTATTAATAATTTTTACACATCAATTTGTGAGGGATGCCAAAAACAAGATGAGTGGCATATTTTCTGGATTGGTATATCTGATTATAGCGTTCTAAAAGATTGTATTGAGTATGCTTTTAACAAACCAAAAAGCGTGATTTAAATGGATACTAAAACAATAGGTTTATTAGGCGGACGAGGGTATGTAGGCCAAGAAATTATTAAGTTACTAGTTAACCATAAGTATTTAAATATTACTTCAATTTTTTCTTCTTCTAAAGCAGGCCAGTCAGTTCCTCTTAATGTTGGCAATGAATTGCTATATCAAGATTTAAGTTTAGATAAAATTGTTTTGTTTGATGAGGATGCTTTTATATTGGCCTTGCCTAATAATGAATCCCAAAATTATGTTGATCTAATTCATCGACATAATCCTCAAGCCATTATTGTTGATCTGAGTGCAGACCATCGTTTTGACCAGGCATGGGAATATAGAGTGCCTGAGCTGTCTGAAACAGTTCAATCAACTAAAATCAGTAACCCTGGATGTTACGCTTCTGCAATGCAATTCATGCTAGCGCCCTTAAAAAATATTTTAGCAGGTCCAGTTCATTTATATGGTATCTCTGGATATAGCGGCGCTGGGGCCACTCCAAATAGTAGAAATGATCAGGAGGCCCTTCAAGATAGCATTCTCCCATATTCACTTGTGTCGCATCTGCATGAAAAAGAAGTAAAGGCTCATAGTTATCCAGAAATATTATTTACACCCCATGTTGGTAATTTCTTTAGAGGAATTATGATGACAGGAAATTTTATTCTTTCACAGTCAATGTCAGCCGATGAAATTTATAATTTATTTGTTAACCATTATCAATCAGAGCAATTAATTTGCATTCAGCCAGAGCTTCCTAAACTGCAAGATGTTCAAAACACCTCTAATGTAATAATGGGTGGCTTTGCAGTTGATCAAGAAATTCATAGGCTGACTTTTTGCTGTGCGCTTGATAATCTTCTTAAAGGTGCGGCAACTCAAACGGTTCAAAACTTAAACTCTGCCTTCGGGTGGGACGATAACTTAGGAATAATTTGATTATGAAAATTTGGAATCAAAGCTCAAAAGATAAAAACTCTGCAATTGATTATTTTTTATCCAGCGAAGATATTGTCTTAGATCAGGAATTATTTTTATATGATATTGAAGCATCCATTGCTCATGTTCTTGAATTGCAAGACATTAACATTTTTACCAAATCTGAAGCTAAGAAAGTTATTGCCTCACTGCAAAAGCTTGCAAAGCTATTTCAAGCAAAGAAATTTAAGTTAACGTCTAGATATGAAGATTGCCATTCGGCAATTGAGGATTATTTAACAAAAGAACTTGGTTCTTTGGGTCAGAAAATTCACACTGGTCGAAGTCGCAATGATCAGGTCATGGTCGCCATGCGACTTTATGCAAGAGCGAAATTAGATCTTATTCAGTCAATGAACCTTAAGATAGCAAAATCATTTTTTGATAAAGCCGAAAAACATTCATCTGACTCTATGCCGGGTTACACTCACTTACAAAGAGCCATGCCTTCAACTTGGGGTTTGTGGTTTGGAGCTTTTGCAGAATCCTTTCTTGATAACGCTGAATTACTATCTACCACCCAAGAATGGATGAATATAAATCCACTGGGCTCGGCGGCTGGATATGGAGTCAATCTTCCCATTAAGCGTGATATTTCAACAAAAGAACTTAGCTTTAAAAGAAAACAATTAAACACTCTTTACGTGCAAAATAGCAGAGGAAAGTTTGAGTTAGAGTTGATTGGTTCATTGAAACAGCCAATGTTGGATGTGAGAAAATTTTCATGGGATATGAGTATTTTCCTGGCCCAGGAATTTAGTTTGTTAAGTATTGGATCTAAGTATTCAACTGGATCATCTATTATGCCTAACAAGTCCAATCCTGATGTCATAGAGTTAATGAGAGCCAATTATGCTGTGATGGCAGGGCATTATTCTGAATTAGAAAACTTAATATCTTTGCCAAGTGGTTATCATCGTGATCTACAACTTACAAAGCGCTCTCTTATTCATTCTATTCATTGCGTAACAAAAACTTTAGGCTTAATACCTGATTTGATTAAATCGATCAAAGTAAATACTCAAAGGTCAAAAGAATTTATTGATCAGAATATGTTGATGACTGACCAGGCTTATGAGTTAGTTCAATCAGGCTTGCCTTTTAGAGAAGCCTATACCAAAGTTAAATCTCAAGGAGAAACAAGTTTAGTTTCCAACACTCTTTCTAGAAAAAATTCTTCATCTGGTTCAGCCTATAACTTGGATTTAAAAATTCTTAAAGCAAGGCTCAAAAAGCATACCAAATCCACATAGTACACGTTTTGCTTTTCTTTTTTCTTTATGAGAGTATTAGAGAAGAATGAATAAAGCTATCAGAATTCAAAAATCTGAAGCAGCTAGAGATAGACGCCATCGAAGACGTGATTTAGCAGAAAAAAAGCTACAAAGTGAATATGCTCGTCTTCGAAAGCTAAGAAGAAAAAAATAGTCTATTAGCCGCTCTTTAAATTTTTAACAATTCAGTTGCATGGGCTTCTTTTATCCTAAGCCACTGCTTGCATCCTTCTCATCAACAGTTTCTAATACTCAAATGAATAAAACACACTCCTATTTAAAAAAGTGGCACGAAGGCTTAGTCTCCAATGATCCCAAATTGTTAGATGAAATTCTTGATGAATCTTGTATCTTTACTTCTCCAATAGTTTTTAAGCCTATTGTGGGAAAAGAGATGTCGAAGCTTTATTTAATGGGTGCTGGCCAAACTTTTGATATGGATAGATTTAAGTATGTTCGTGAGCTTGTCGATGGCCCAGATAGCGTACTAGAATTTGAGACTTATATCGGAGATATTTCCGTCAATGGAGTTGATATTATTCGCTGGAATGATGAAGGGAAAATTGTTGACTTCAAAGTAATGATCAGGCCTCTGCAAGCAATCGGAGCATTGCAAGAAAAAATGTCACAAGCCTTAAAAGCTCTTAAATAATATCCCAAAAAAAAGGAGCTCATTAGAGCTCCTTTTATTACTATCCTATTTGATCAAACTTAAGGGGGACATGACCTTAGAAAGAGTAACTGACTGTGACTCCATAAGTTTTAGGTGCATTAGGGTATCCTTCAAAAGATGATGCGAAGGGATCTCCAACTGATGAGAAGGCTGTATGAAGATATTTGTCATCATTGATGTTATTGCCATAAAAGATAATATCTAAATTACCCCTTGTAATTCCTGCACTAAAGTTGAGAGTATCTTTTGTCTTTTCGCATGTTCCAGCAGCACACATAGCTGCATTTTCAGCAGGGTCTATTCTGATAAATGTTGGGCCTGAGTAAAGATGATTTAATCTAATGTAACCGTCTGTATTGCCTCTGTTCCAGTTCCAAGTTATGGAGCTAGTCAATGAATCATCATGAACATTTTCAGGCTTAGTTCCGCTCACATCACCTGCTGCTGAGCCAACAAATGAGTCATAGTTTGAATCCATAACCAAGCCTCCGAAAGTTATATCTATGCTTGGTACTGGAGAAAACATTAGATCAAACTCAAATCCTTCAGAAGACTGTTGCCCGGCATTAGCCAGAATGAATCCTGAGCTGACGAACGTATTTGACTGAAAGTCTTTTATCTCTTGCTTGAATGCAGTTACATTTAAATACCCAGTAGGGAGTCTCATTTTTACACCCAGCTCTAGAACTTCAGCTTCTTCTGGTGATGCATACCTTTGACCTAGAGCTGTATTTTCAGCTATTGGAGTTCCCGCAGCAGCCAATGCAGCAATTTCAACTGCATCAGGCGTTGAGTCTACAGAAAGATTCCATGCAGTAGATTTAAACCCAGTAGAGATCCCACCATATATAGAAGTATTTTCATTCAATGCGTATGTGAGTTTTGCAGTGTAATCAACATTGTCATCAGAGGATTTACCGCTTTGCCCAACATTTGGGAAGGCCTGCATTTCAGGTAAAAATTGAAGAGCTTGAAATCCTAGCAATGGATTGAATGTGGGATTTGTTGCCAGAACAGCTGCAGTAGCAGGATCAACTCCAGCTTGGATTAATCCCATGGTTCCAATTCCAACAAAACCAAGGTTTGAAAAGATATCGGTATTAACATTTAAACCGGTGACTTCTTTTTCGTCTTCGATGTAACTTGCTCCAAGAACAGCGCTTAAGTTGTCAGTGATATTAATATCAACCTGACCAAAAAAAGTTGTTGTTTCTGTGTCTTGGGTAAAATAACCCGAGCTTTCTTGCCCTGTAGCAAATAGAAGTGATCCTGGAACACCAATCAGAGCCCCGACATCATTTAAAGTAAAAGTACCACCAGTTAATCCATCTACTAAAATATCAGCATAAGTTCTCCACGCAGGGCCAAAAACAACACCTGAGTCATTTTTAAGGTCTTCCTTGTAATAATAAGCTCCGATCAGCCAATTAATTTTTTCGTTACCTTGTGAAGCAAGTCTAAATTCTTGAGATTTTGCTGATAAGTTTACATTGGTTGTGTTTGGATTAAGTATCCTTGAGCTATCAAAGTCTATGTCTTGACTTTCAAGGCTGTCTGAATCTCTTGAAGAGGTAATACTTGTGAATGTCATGTTATCCATTTCTTTAACTAAGTTAATTGAAATTCCAGAATTTTCACCTTTGGCAAATGAGTCAAAATTAAAATATACAGAATCATCATATGGACTATTTGGAGCAGCCTGACCGCCAAGAGCGTATACAACTCCCTTTGCTGGGCCAGCAGAAACGTTGCTTACCTGACAACAGAATTCATCATATTCGTCATAGTCGGCTGTTACTCTAATCTGAGTATCATCACTGACCTCAATCAACAAATCAGCTCTAAGTGAGTATCTATCTCTATTATTAGTATCATTGCCTGTGAACTTATTTTTCGCATGACCATCAGCCTGATGGCTATCAGCGCTAATACTATACGCAACAGTATCGCTTAATGGTCCGGTATAATAGGCTCTAACTTTTTTTGAGTTAAAGTTACCTAGAGATGTTGAAATTTTTCCAAAATTTTCAAATGATGGCTTCTTGGTAACAATATTTATTACTCCTGCTGTGGCATTTTTACCAAAGAGTGTACTTTGAGGACCGCGAAGAACTTCAACTCTCTCTACCATTGGTAGGTCACTAATTCGACTTTGCATTTTTGATCTATAAACGCCATCAACAAATAAGGCCACAGAAGGTTCTACACCATTATTGTTGGAACCATTACCAAAACCTCTTATGAAGAAAGCGGCATTTTTAGAAGATTGATATTGCCTAGTATCTAAAGATGGGACGACTTGCATTAAATCAAATGCATCTACTACGTTTGCTTTGTCTATTTCATCAGCACTAATAACTGATACGGCAACTGGCACTTCTTGAAGAGTTTTTTCTGTTTTAGTAGCCGTTGTAATTATTTCTTCTATTTCATTGTTCTGAGAAAAGGCACCAACAGCAAAGATGCTCATAAAGCTTATAGCTAAAATTTTATTTTTCATTATATTAATTCCCCTTAATTTAGAATTATAATTGGTTTGAATGTCGCTACTTTAAAGGGAAAAAAGATAAATTAACACCTTAATTTTTTTTATGAATATTAGTAAGTAGATACTATATAAATTATTTATATACGTTAAAAAATGCACGTTGCTATGAATTTTTTACGATATATCTTTTTAGAAATAAATTTACAAAATATTTCAGAAATTATGTATAGTTTTAAGTCATATTTAATTTATTTTATGGAGTTTAGTTAAATGAAAAATATTTTAGCCCTATCTATTGGATTATTGGTTTTTATTTCCTGCAGCGAGTCAAACTCTTCAAGTGCTGATGATCTTACTTATGATCTTGTCGGTGTTGAGTTTTATAATGAATTTATTCCATGTGTCGCCGGCACTGATTTCAGTCAAGAAAATGTATCAAGCATGATGCAGGGATGGAGATCACTAAACATCTCAGATGATTTGCTTGGAGCGTGGGGCTACGTTCCTGCGACTGAGAATAGTAGATTTGAAAATGGTTGGTGGGAACTGCAGTGGGAATCAAAAGATCAAGCTGATGCTGCTTGGAGCGCATGGACTCAAGATGAAGAGGCAATAGCATATCTTGCTGAGCATGAATCAGTTATGGTTTGTGATGGTGATTCTAGAGGTTCATGGGATTTTACTTTCCACAGAGATGTTGAGTCTTTTGGGCCTATGCCTGAAGACGGATCTTTTTTTACTGAGTTCTTTCCATGCAAGTACAATGATGGTAAATCCTCTGATGATCTCCTGGTTTCAATAGCTCTTTACAATGAGTGGCTTGATGGATTAGATATTACTGGCGCATATTCCTATGGAATATATGCAGGTGATGGCTCAGATGAATTAGCTGACTTTTGGTGGGGTAATTTCCATGAATCTGCAGAAAGCGCAACAAACGGAAATCAAAACTGGATGGAAAGTGGTGGAACTGCAAGAGCATCGTTGGAAACTACGGCGACCTGTGATGTGCCTGAACTTTATAACTCCGGTGTTATATATGATCCAGCACGTCCTGCCTTTGCTAAGTCTTAACTAAAACTTTACTTATGATTAAAGCCTGCGTTTATTGCAGGCTTTTTTTGCTTGAATGTATATTATCTCGGATGTATATTAACCAACTCTAAAGCGGGAATAGCTCAGTTGGTAGAGCGCAACCTTGCCAAGGTTGAGGTCGCCAGTTCGAACCTGGTTTCCCGCTCCAGTTGCTTAACTTAATTCTTATTCAGGAAGAACTTGTCTAGAAGCTACTATGATCTCTTTAATTTTATTGTTTTCAATTCGAACATCAAATGATTCCCTTGAAACTATCTCTTTGCCGTCAATAGTATCGGTTACTTCGTATGCAGAGGTCACCCAATGATGAATGGAGCCATCTGCTTGAGGCACATCATTTGCCATAGCATAGACGAATTCCCATATAGGATTAGATGTTTCAAACCAATTTTTTAGAAACGCCGCATGCTCTGCAGAGCCATTAACAATTACGCCATTGGCAGCTTTGCCAACCAAGTCATCGGCATTGGTTTCATCAATTGCTCCGAGATCTCTTTGATTATGAGCTTCTACATAATCTACCCAAATCTTTATGTTAGAAGTATCCCCTGCAACAATATCTAATTTTTTACCATCATCCATAATCTCATATCCAATGACAGTTCCTTGTTTCATATGACCGGATTCGTGATGACCTGCATATGCCACTTGAGCGAGCAAAAATAAGCTAATAATTGAAAGTAATCTATACATAAAATCTCCTAGAATATTTATTAATGTTTAAAAATAGACAACTAAACTTTAACATAGTTACAAATGCTAAAATAAATATGATGATACAGAACTAATAAATTTATTAAATATACTTGTTAGACCAAAAAGACTAATTCAATGAAACAATTACTTATAGCAATAATTTTTTTGATGTTTTCTCTTTCAGCTTCAGCTGAATCATCTAAGGTTATATGTGAGCTCAGTGGTGAGTATTCGATTACTTTTAAAGACCTTAAAAAAACCTATCTCTCCGAAGGAATAGAGTTTTTTAAAAATCTTGCAAGACAAACTCAGCAATCATTATTTCTGTTAGATAGAGCGAAAACTAGTTTTGCTGATAGCGATTGGGCAAAAGATGATGTCTATATAGTGCAGTATTGGGACATTGATGCGGCTAACGAGACACTGCAATCATTAAAGTACTCTATTGAGCCGTCACCTATTTGGATCTATCCTGATGCCTCATCAAGAATTGAGCTTTCTGAGGAGGGATCTTCGGTGATACATTTTTTAGAGAATGAGGCTCAACATCCATTTTTCGATGATTTGTTGGTAGATTTTTATCAAGTCAAAAACTCTATTAACTGGTTTACTGGAAAAGGAAAATTAAAGGTTGATATCTGGTTGAAGCACAAAGACGGAGCTCGTGGCAAGAGCCCTAAAGTGGCGATCAATGCTAGGGGAGAATGCAAGCCCCAAAAGAAAAAATTCTAAACAATATCTTTATTAAGACTGAGGTTTAATATTGAGTGTTAAATATCTCTTTTCCTCGAGAAAAAGTTGCAACAACTTTAAGGTCTAAAATATCTTTACTATCAATACTCAGAGGATCTTCAGAAAGCACAACTAGATCAGCCTGTTTACCAATCTCAAGACTGCCTTTGATGTCATCCTCAAAATGCTGATACGCTGCATTGATTGTCATTGCTGCAAGAGCATCATAGGTAGAAATTTTTTGCTCCTCACCTAAGACTTTCCCAGATCTTGTCTCTCTATTTGTGGTCGACCAAAGCAGTCTAATCATATCCGGAGGAACAACTGGCGCATCATTATGGACAGTAAAAGGCATTTTTCTGTTGAGAGTAGATTTTGTAGGACTGATGCGCATAGCACGATCTTCTCCGAAGACAGAGTCTCTGTGCCAATCTCCCCAATAGAAGGTATGAGTGGAAAAATAAGAAGGAATAATCTTAAGCTCCTGCATTTGGTCTAGTTGATCTTCCCTTACGGTTTGGGCATGGATCATAATGGTCCGATGATCATGCAAAATTTTGGCATCTTTAACAGCTTTTATCAGCATGTCAGCTGCAGCATCACCATTGGCATGAGCCATGATGGGAATTTCTAGTTCAGCATATTGTTTTACCCATTTTGAAACTTCTGATTGAGGAATTAAAGGATAGCCTTTGTATGATTCTGATTCGCTGTGAGGAGGTTTGTAATAGGGCTCAGTTAAATAAGCAGTTTTTCCTTGGGGGGAGCCATCTAAAATTAGTTTGATGCCACCAATTTTTAATCTACCTTCATAGTTGCCGAAATTAATTGAATCAAGATTTTTATCTAAACCATTTTGACCGATGGGGTAGCTTATAATATCTAAATCAATAGCTCCTTGGACATCAGCTGCCTTCATTAAATTTATCGTTTCTAGGCTCGAGGCTCCATCTTGAGCGGTGGTGATACCATTCATCGCATATATTTCCATGGCTTTTTTCACGCTTCCAATTGGATCTTTGTAGGCACT